>ENA-OUVC01000033-OUVC01000033.1-marine-metagenome-genome-assembly--contig:-NODE-33-length-104304-cov-3.722020_pt1 | contig 104304 bp, 101 predicted proteins | sample MGYA00248622_ERZ508571 | MGnify/ENA primary metagenome ERZ508571 (study PRJEB26236, sample SAMN06267175) | marine metagenome | isolation source: Columbia River Estuary | place: USA:Columbia River... | reverse complement strand
ACTTACTTCGCTCGCGTACAAAAATGGGCTCCAGGGGCCACTAGCGGTACCACGTTCGCTGGAGGAAATGGGCCAGGCCCTGCTTCGAATCAGCTCTATTGGCCAACTGGAGTATGTGTAGATGCAACGGGCAATATCTATGTAGTTGATTATAGGATAGGGAATTTTCGCGTACAAAAATGGGCTCCAGGGGCCACTAGCGGTACCACAGTGGCCAGTGGAGATAGCCCAGGAAGACTAGGAGTATCCTCTAAGTATGATATTTTTGTGGATGCTCAAGGAAATATATACCTAACTGATTTCGACAAAAATCGCGTACAAAAATGGGCTCCAGGTGCCACTAGCGGTACCACAGTAGCTGGTGGGAATGCGAAAGGATCTGCTGCGAATCAGCTCGATACACCAACGGGAGTATGTCTAGATGCTGCAGGTAATATTTACGTAGCTGACCATGGTAACCATCGGGTACAAAAATGGGCTCCAGGTGCCACTAGCGGCACCACGGTAGCTGGTGGCAATACCGCCGTTCAATTGAATTTCCCAACAGATGTTTTTATTGACGGTACAGGAAACATGTACGTGACTGATCTTGGGAGTTACGGGGTGCGAAAATGGGCTCCGGATGCCAATAGCGCTAAACAAGTGGCGGGTGGAAGTGGTGTTGGTTCCTCTGGATTTCAACTAAATACACCACTGGATCTTATTGTAGACTTGAATGGCAATATTTATATAGCTGATGCCGGGAATTCTCGTATACAAAAATGGGTGCAGTAAATCCATTTGAATCACATAACTAAGTAGTAAATAGAGAAGATCTAGATAAAATTTATTAAATCCAGTACCCAGTAGGTCAACTAGAATAAAAAAGCCTTATACAACTGTATAAGGCTTTTTTAATTTAAACTTGGCGGAGAGTGGGGGATTCGAACCCGCGGACCCTTTCACAGGTCAACAGTTTTCAAGACTGCCGCAATCGACCACTCTGCCAACTCTCCACCGCAAAAGTACAAATCCGCAGGGAAACTGCAAACCCCGATTCAATTTTTTTTAGCATATTTATTTTAAGCCCCCCATAGGGCATCCGTGAAATAAACTGTATTTTTGAGTCATAAAACACCTATAGCCCTCACCATGAATAGCTTATTAAAAAATGTAGCAGCAATTGGCATGCTAAGCGCACTAATTGCCTGCACCCAATCCGCTCCAAAATCAAGCACCAGCGAACAAGCAGTGGTTCAATCCACAACAGATTCCATCCAACTAAAAGACACCCAACAAGATGAAGTATTGAAGCAGTATTTTAGCTTAAAAGATGCCTTAGTGGCCTCCAATGCCTCCAATGCGCAAAAAGAAGCCACTACCTTAACTACTTCTTTAAAAGCTAGCCCGGCTTTTGCTAAAAGTGTTTTAATGAGCGACTCTATTGCTAAAACAAACGATCTAGCCAAACAACGCAGCACCTTTACCAACCTAAGCAACGAGCTTATTGCCCAATTCAGTAAAACAAGTTTACTAAAAGGGACCTTTTATATGCAGTTTTGCCCCATGGCCAATGAAGGTAACGGAGGTTATTGGTTAGCAGCAGAGCAAGAAGTGCGTAACCCTTATTATGGCGATGAGATGTTGAACTGTGGAGAGGTAAAGAAAACGTTTAAGTAGATTTTTTAAAATTATTACAAAGCTTTTACGCATTATCCTTTCAAAATAAGCGTAAATCATTAGTTTTGTGTATCAATTATACAACCTATGTCAACCACTGCTACACTACATTTTAACAACCAAACGATTGAGTTGCCGGTTATTACCGGAACCGAACAGGAAAGTGCCATCGATATCTCCAAGCTTCGCGATCAATCGGGCTTAATTACCCTCGATTTGGGCTATAAAAATACGGGCGTAACCAAAAGTGCCATCACCTATTTAGATGGAGAAAATGGTATACTTAAATACCGTGGCTATGCCATCGAAGAGTTGGCTCAAAAATCGAGTTTCATAGAAGTAGCCTATTTGTTAATTTATGGTGATTTGCCTACAAACAAACAATTAGCAGATTTTCAGTTTCAAATTTCTCGTCACACCTTGGTGCATGAAGATATGAAGAAGTTTTTCGATGGTTTCCCATCAAAATCGCACCCAATGGGGCAGCTTTCTTCATTAATATGTTCTTTATCGTCTTTTTACCCAGAATCGTTAGATTCTCACCAATCGCCAGAAGAACTAAACCTAACCATTACCAAACTATTAGCCAAAATGTCCACCATTGTATCTTGGATTTACAAGAAATCATTGGGTCATCCGGTTTTATATCCGCAGAATAAATTAGACTATGTGTCTAATTTTTTAAACATGACTTTTGGTCAACGTACCGAAGACGTAATCATAGACCCGGTTGTGATAGAAGCTATGAACGTATTGTTAATGCTTCACGCCGATCACGAACAAAACTGTTCAACATCTACTGTGCGTATGGTGGGTTCATCAGATTGTAATTTATACGCATCAGTTTCTGCAGGTATTTCTGCCTTATGGGGCCCACTACACGGTGGTGCCAACCAATCGGTAATAGTAATGCTCGAAAAAATTAAAAACGATGGCGGCGATACCGAAAAATGGATTAATAAAGCCAAAGACAAAGAAGATCCCTTCCGTTTAATGGGCTTCGGTCACCGCGTATATAAAAACTTTGATCCACGTGCCAAAATCATTAAAAAAGCATGCGACGATGTGTTGGCCAAATTAGGCGTAAACGATCCTATATTGGCCATTGCCAAAAAATTGGAAGAAGCAGCCTTAAGCGATCCCTACTTTATAGAGCGCAAGTTATATCCCAATGTCGATTTCTACTCAGGTATTATCTACAGAGCCTTAGGCTTCCCAACCGATATGTTTACTGTATTGTTTGCCCTAGGCCGCTTACCAGGATGGATTGCACAGTGGAAAGAAATGCACGAGAATAAAGAACCAATCGGTCGTCCACGCCAAGTGTACGTAGGAGAGGTGAACCGTACTTACAAACCTATGGCAAGCAGATAATTTGTATTTGTTGTTAATAAAAGAAGCCCCAGTTGCATGTGCAACTGGGGCTTCTTTTATTAAAGAGTATTCTATTTTAGTATAATATACCGGCTATAGTAGCGGATAAGTAAGAAGCCAGCGTACCGCAGATTAAAGCTTTAACACCTAATTTAGCCAAATCTGTTCTGCGTTCTGGAGCCAGTTCGCCAATACCACCCACTTGAATGGCAATGGAGCTGAAGTTGGCAAAGCCACATAAGGCAAAACTAGTAATGATTAATGTTTTAGGGTCTAAAGTTTCTTTAATCTTCGCCAAGTCTAAATAGGCTACAAATTCGTTAATAACCATTTTGGTGCCCATTAAAGAACCAGCTACCTGAATATCTTTTCCTGGTACACCCATTACCCAAGCAAATAAGGAAAATAGACTTCCCAAAATCTGATTCAAGCTTAAGGTGTTAATATCTATACCCATAAATGCCAATGTTAAGCCTAAATGGCCTAATCCTGCTCCAATTTTACCCAAAACATAATCTAGCAACGCTATAATGGCAATAAAGCCAATAAGCATGGCAATTACATTTAAACCTACTTTTAAACCATCGCTAGCACCGTGAGAAATGGCATCTACCAAATTGGCATTGGTTTTCTTAACTTCTAAAGATACGTTGCCCTGAGTTTCAGATACTTCCGTTTCGGGCCAAACAATCTTAGAAATAACCAAAGCACCCGGTGCAGCCATTAAACTAGCCGCAATTAAATACTCGGCAGGTACGCCTAAGGCAATATAAACAGCCATTACACCGCCGGCAATACAGGCCATACTACCGGTCATAGAGGCTAATAATTCCGACATGGTCATGCCTTTTAAATAAGGTTTGATCATAATTTGCGCTTCTACTTGGCCTACAAAGGCACTAGCCACGTTAGAAAGAGCCTCAGAACCCGAAACGCCCATTACTTTATACACCACATAGGCAATGCCTTTTACAATGCGCTGCATGATGCCTAAATAATACGCCACACTCACTAAAACCGCCACAAAAATAATGGTAGGAATAATTTTAAAGAAGAAAATAAAATCGTTGCCCGGGCCAAAGGCTTTATCCATAAGCTCTTTGTTTACCAAGCCACCAAAAACAAAATTGGCTCCCGCTTGCGAAAAATCGAGTACTTTGGTAACCGCAGCCCCTAGCCAAGAAAATATTTCTTTACCAACCGGAACTTTTAAAATAAATAAAGCCAATACAATTTGAACAATGAGTCCGGTAACTACCAAACGGTAATTAATGGCTTTGCGGTTATTGGATAAGAGAAAGGCAATTGCAAAAATGACTACAATGCCAATAAGTCCGGTAAATCTTTCCATTTTTTTAGGTATAAATTAGGTTTAGACTTGAAAAATAGAAATAAGAAAATGAAACTCGAAATAATGTAGATAAAATTGGAATGTGGATAATTAAGACAATTTCCTTTTATCGAGTTCGTCGCGGATAGTAGCCGCTTTTTCGTAGGCTTCTTGTGCCAAAGCTTTTTCAAGATTTTTTTGGAGTTCCTCGGTGCTTAGCTTGGTTAAGTTAGCAGTTGCAGGCTTAAGCAAGGTACTTTGTATTTCGGTTGTTAAATCTTCTAGATGGGTAGATTCATTGCCCTCGGTTAGGGTACCCGCAGAAGCTAAAATAAACTCATAGGTATAAATGGGGCATTCGAAACGTACAGCTAAGGCAACGGCATCGGAAGTGCGGCAATCAATTTCGGTGGTTTTTTTGCCATCGAAACAAATAAGCTTGGCATAAAATATACTACCCACCAAGTTGTAAATAATTACTTCTTGCAGGCTAATGCCATAACATTCGGCAAAGGTTTTAAATAAATCGTGGGTGAGAGGTCGTGTTGGCGTCATCTTCTCTATTTCAATAGAAATGGCTTGTGCCTCAAAACCACCAATTACAATGGGCAAACGTCGTCGGCCATTTACTTCACCCAAAACCAAGGCGCAAGAACCAGACTGTGTTTGGCTGTAGGAAAGTCCAACAATATCTAGCCTTACTTTTTCCATAGAAATTAACTTATCCGTTTTGGGAATAGGCTTTCATGGCTGCAGTTAATTGCGGTACTACTTCCATCGCATCGCCTACAATACCATAATCGGCTACCTTAAAGAACGGTGCCTCTGGGTCTTTATTAATTACCACAATGGTTTTTGATGAACTTACACCGGCTAAATGCTGAATGGCTCCGGAAATACCCACGGCAATGTATAAGTTAGGGCTCACCGAAATACCAGTTTGACCTACGTGTTCTTCGTGTGGTCTCCAACCAGCATCAGAAACAGGCTTAGAGCAAGCCGTGGCTGCTCCTAAACTTTCTGCTAACTCTTCTATAAGGTGCCAGTTTTCCGGGCCTTTCATTCCTCTACCTGCAGAAACCACTAAATCAGCCTCTGGAAGAGATATTTTATCGCTAGCTCGTACAATTTCTTTTACACTCGTTTTAAAATCGGTGGGTTTGGCGCTAGATGCTAAACTAATAACCTCGGCGCTTACTTGCTGTTCGCTTACTGGAAATGCATTGGCATTAAGGGCCAATACATTGATGGAACCACTAAGTTTTACGTGGGCAAATGCTTTGCCAGAATAAGCGGTTCTTTTTACAGATAGGGCAGCACCTTGCAAGGTTGGTAGGGCAACCACTCCGCTTGCTAAACCGGCTTTTAAACGTACGGCTAAACGTGGAGCTAAGCCTTTTCCGCTAAACGAATTGGCTAAAACCACTACGGTAGCTCCTTCTTTTTGTGCGGCATCGCTTAAAATACTGGTATAAGCTTGTGCATTGAAAGTGCCTAGTTGTACATCGTTTACATGCAATACTTTTTGTGCGCCATAGGTGCCTAAATTACTTAACTGCTCGGCAGATAGGTTCCCAATGGCTAAGGCAACAAGGTTGGTGTTTAACTGTTGGGCAATGGCTTTTGCATAAGATACTACTTCAAATGTTGATTTTTTGAATTTGCCTTCTGCATGTTCTACATATACTAAAACTGACATATGGTAGGTATTAAGTCCCGATTATAGGGAATGTGAGAATTTTTATGAATTAAATAACTTTTGCTTCGTTGTGTAATAAATCAACCAGTTGAGCCACATTGGCTGCATCAACCATTTTTACGGCACCACGTGGGGTAGGGGTTTCAAATTTTTCGACCACACTTAGCGTTTCAAGGCTTTGGGCGGCTAAAACCTCAAGCGGTTTGGTTCTTGCCGACATGATGCCACGCATGTTTGGTATTTTCCATTCGGCAACACCTTCTGCACAGCTGGCAATAAAGGGGCCATCTACTTCAACTACTTCTTTTCCACCTTCAATTTCGCGGCTTAAGGTAGCCTTGCTACCGTTAAGGTCTAGTTTTTTGATAATAGAAATAGAAGGCAAATCAAGGAATTCGCCAAGCATGGCTGCTACCTGAGCACCGTTATAATCAATAGACTCACGTCCGGTTAATATCATGTCAAAATTTTTGTCTTTGGCATATGCGGCAATTTGGTAGGCAACAAAGTATGCATCGCTAGGAGCGGCATCAATACGAACAGCATCATCGGCACCAATGGCCAAGGCTTTCCGAATGGTTGGCTCTGTGCTTGCTTCACCTACATGTATTACCGTAATGGTACCTTTACCGCCTTCGCATAAATCAATGGCTTTAGAAAGCGCAATCTCATCGTAGGGGTTTAATATAAATTGTACGCCCGAAGCATTGAATTCGGTATTATCGCTGTTAAAGGTTATTTTTGTTGTAGTGTCTGGTACATTACTGATGCAAACAAGAATTTTCATAGGTTATTTTTTTTCAAATTTAGTTAAAAATCAGATATAAAGATATGTCCAATACCCGAATAAGTCGTTTACTGGAATTTTTAGAAAACGAACCCAATGATCCATTTTTAAACTATGCATTGGCTACCGAATATGTGGTGTTGGGTGAGCGGGCTTTAGCGCTAACTTATTTTGAAGACTTAATTTCAAAGCACCCCGATTATGTAGGTACCTATTATCATTTGGGTAAATTATACGAAACATTGGGCCGTAAAGAAGAAGCAATAACTACCTATAAAAACGGAATAGAAGTGGCCACTAACCAACAAAACGCACATGCTCGTTCGGAGTTACAAGCAGTGTACCAATCGGCCATGGGTATAGATTATGAAGACGATTAAGCATGTCCTTAACTAAACGCCATATCCTTTTTTTACGTGACCTAGTGGTATATACTTTTACGGCATTTGGTGGCGCACAAGCCCATATAGGCATCATGCTTCGCGATTTTGTGCAAAAACGTCGATATATTTCAGAAGAAGAGCTTTTAGAATTAAATGCTTTAACTCAAATTCTTCCGGGGCCGGCATCTACTCAAACTTTGGTGGGTATGGCGTACAAGGTTGGTGGTTTTTGGTTAGCTATACTTACTTTTCTTATTTGGGTTTTACCATCGGCGGCCATCATGTGTTTTGCAGCCATCAGCCTTAGTTTATACAGCAGTAAAGCACAGTTTGAGCATACTTTTACCTTATTACAGCCTGTAGCCATTGGTATTGTAGCTTTTGCGGCTTTTCAATTGGGTAAAAAAATTTTCAAATCGGATGTTAGTATATATTTGGCTGTTGGTGCGGCTATAACTACCCTCATTTTAAACAATACCTACGTATTTCCCATTCTTATTTTACTGGGGGGTATTGTGAGTTCTGCATTAGAAAGTTCGGCCGATGAAACGCAGCTTCGCACCACACTTTTTTCAAATATCAATACCCGAAAAGTGCTATATTTTGTGGGTATTTTATTAATTTTCGCAGCCTTGGGGGCATTAATTAACCGTAATTCTCCCTTTAGTTTACCCATTAGGTTGTTCGAAAATTTTTACCGAAACGGCATTTTAGTATTTGGTGGTGGGCAAGTATTGGTGCCCTTTATGTTTACCGAATTTGTGGAGATGAAACACTATCTAAGTTCGTCCGAATTTTTATCGGGCTTTGCCTTGCAGCAAGCATTACCCGGCCCTACATTTTCATTTACTTCTTTTCTAGGAGCAATTACCTTAAAAAATGCCGGCTATGGTTTATGGGGACAAATAGGAGGTAGCTTTATTGCGGTTTTAGGCATCAATTTACCCGGATTAATACTCATCTTATTTATCGTTCCATTTTGGGCCGATTTAAAGAAAATAGGTCGAATTAAACATTCTCTTTCAGGAATTAACGCAGTTTCTGTAGGCTTCTTAATAGCGGCGGTAATTTTCATGTTTCGTGCGCAAAGCTTCCAATGGCAATCTCTTTGTCTGGTGTTTGGGACATTCGTATTGCTCTCCTTTACCCGCATAAAAACACCCATTCTAATTTTCGCTGTAATTGTCTTATCGTACTTTTTATAGTGTGAAAAAATTTACTTTTATTTAATAAAAAACTACACCAAGGTTTGCTTAAAATTTCGTTACTTCGGAGCTATGAAAATTTACACTAAAACAGGCGATCAAGGTCAAACATCATTAATTGGTGGTACCCGTGTTCCTAAACACCATTTGCGCATAGAAAGCTATGGTACGGTTGATGAACTCAACTCGTATATTGGTTTAATTCGCGATCAGCAGGTGTCTGAGCATCAACAAAATTTATTGAAAGAAATTCAAGATCGCTTGTTTACCATTGGTTCAGCTTTGGCCTCCGATCCGGAGAAATCAAAAATGAAAATTCCTGATTTACATCAAGAAGATATAGAATTATTGGAAAAAGAAATAGATACCATGACAGCCGATTTACCCGAGTTGCGCCATTTTATTTTGCCAGGCGGTTCTAATGCGGTATCTTTTTGTCACCTTGCTCGTTGTGTATGCCGCCGTGCCGAACGTATTTGTGTGCATTTGAGCGAAGACAGTTTTGTAGACGAAAAAGTAATGGTGTATTTAAACAGATTGAGCGATTATTTGTTTGTGCTATCCAGGAAATTGTGTTTCGATAATCAAATTGAAGAAAATAAGTGGATTCCACGTATTTAACCGAATGTGTAAAACTTCTTTATAAACTGTACTAGATTATTCTATTTTTGCGAAAAATAAAACAATTGTAAAGCCTATGTATTGGACCTTAGAATTAGCCTCACATTTAGAGGATGCCCCTTGGCCGGCTACCAAAGACGAATTAATTGATTATGCCATTCGTTCTGGTGCGCCAGTTGAAGTAATCGAGAATTTACAAGCATTGGAAGATGATGGTGAGCCTTATGAAAATATTGAAGAAATTTGGCCCGATTATCCAACCAAAGACGATTTTTTCTTTAACGAAGACGAATATTAGTAAAAAGCCCTCCCGAATTCCGGGAGGGCTTTTTTATTTAAACCCTTTTTAAGAATACTTCAGCCAGTGCCAAGTCTTCGGGGTAGGTAATTTTTATGTTTTTGGGGTCGCCTTCTACCAAGTGTATGGCCACTCCAGCATGTTCTACTACCGAAGCATCGTCGGTAAAGGAAGTTCTAAACTCTTGTAGATATGCTTTTTTGAGCATAGTACTTGTAAATATTTGCGGTGTTTGAATGAGATAAACGAGTTCTCTGGCCACAGCTTTATTTTCTTTCGTATCGCTTAGTCTCACCGAATCTTTAGAGGGGATAGCTAAAACTGCATTTCCATGTACTTCTGCATAGCTAAATGCGTGTTCTATTTTATCTTTTTTGATAATTGGTCTAACCGCATCGTGTATGGCAACCAAGGCTTTCCCTTTTACAAATTTTAGCCCATTTTTTACTGAAAAAAAACGTTCTTGTCCGGCTTTAACCAGTGTATGTGGAATGATGCATTGATATGTTCTGCATAGTTTTTCCCAATATTCATGAAAATCAACATTGAGCACCACTACAATTTCTGGACGTGGTTCCGAATGGTAAAAAGCCTCCAAGGTGTGCATAAGCACCGGCTTGCCATCTAGCAATAAAAATTGTTTAGGAATATCTTGTTGCATTCTGCTGCCAGAACCACCTCCAACTAGTATGGCGTAACGTTTCATGGCTTTAGAAAAGCGTTTTAGATAATCAACATGGCATCTCCATAGCTGTAGAACTTGTATTTTTCTTTCACAGCTACTTCGTAGGCATTCATAATATGATCGTATCCACCAAATGCAGCAACCATCATCATTAAGGTCGATTCTGGCGTGTGAAAATTGGTAATCATGGAATTGGCGATGCTAAATTCGTAAGGAGGGAAAATGAATTTACTCGTCCAATCGTTAGCCGGTTTTAGATTACGAGCTGCAGAAACAGACGATTCAATAGCCCTCATAGAAGTGGTTCCTACCGCACAAATACGGCGTTTTTCTTCCAATGCGTTATTTATCATGCGTACTGTTGGTTCTTCAATAATATACTGCTCCGAATCCATTTTATGCTTAGTCAAATCTTCAACCTCAACCTGGCGGAAGGTACCTAGGCCAACGTGTAAGGTTACTTCCGCAAAATCAATTCCTTTCAATTCAAGGCGTTTCATTAATTCGCGACTAAAGTGTAAACCTGCAGTAGGAGCGGCAACAGCACCTTCGTTTTTTGCATAAACGGTTTGGTAACGCTCTTTATCCTCTTCGGTGGCCTTACGTTTAATGTATTTTGGAAGGGGTGTTTCCCCTAAAATTTCAATATTTCTGCGAAACTCCTCATTGGTGCCATCAAATAAGAACCGAATGGTACGTCCTCGTGATGTAGTATTATCTACCACCTCGGCAACTAATAAATCATCGTCGCCAAAATAAAGTTTATTGCCTACACGAATTTTACGAGCCGGATCTACCAACACATCCCATAAACGTAAGTCTTTGTTTAACTCTCTTAACAAGAATACTTCAATGGTAGCGCCTGTTTTTTCTTTATTTCCGTATAAACGTGCAGGGAATACCTTTGTATTATTTAAAATCATCACATCTTTCTCATCGAAATAGCCCAAAACATCTTTAAAAATTTTATGTTCTATGGCACCTGTCTTTCGGTCTAACACCATTAAACGGGCTTCATCACGTTTGTCTGAAGGTTCGTGAGCAATTAAAGAATCGGGTAAATTGAATTTAAATTGAGATAGTTTCATATGTGTTTTTATATGATTAAGGGCGCAAATTTAGATAAAATAATTGGTAAAATGGCTGTTAAAAGGTAGAGTTAAAATGACTAAATTTAATGAGTAGATTTTTGTAACGTTTTGGTGCTTGGCAAGTCTTATAAAGGTATGTTATTCCTCAGATTATTAAAAGAGAGCTTCATTTTTGCTTTTGACGCCCTACGTCAAAACAAATTAAGAACCATTTTATCCTTATTGGGCATTACCATTGGTATTATGACCATTATTGGTGTATTTTCTGCCGTAGATACCTTGCGTAATAATTTGCAAAATAGTGTAGAAAAATTGGGAAGTAACACCATTTATGTTCAAAAATGGCCTTGGGGTGGTTTTGGCGATTATCCATGGTGGAAATACATGCGTAGACCGGAGCCTAAAATTCGTGATTTTGAAAAATTAGCCAACCGTTTACAAACTGCCGATGGTGTAGCGTATGAAACCAGTATGGGGAATAGGGTGGTAAAATACCGAAACAATAGCGTAGAAGGAGTTAGTTTAAGTGCGGCAAGCCACGATTTATATAAAACCCGAGTGTTTAATTTTTCAGACGGCCGCTACTTTACCGAAATTGAAAGTAGAGCAGGCAGCCCAATTGCTATTTTGGGCTATACGGTTGCCGATGGCTTATTTCCGAACGAAAGTCCGATAGGGAAAACCATTAAAGTATTGGGTAGACGAGTAACGGTTATTGGTATTTTTGAGAAGGAGGGGGAAGATATGTTGGGTATTTCGGCCGATAAATTGATTTTATTACCGCTAAATTTTGCCCGTAACGTAATCAATGTAGAGGACGAACGCTATGATCCGCAAATTACCGTAAAAGGTTTAGGAGATATTTCTATTAACGAGGTAGAAAGTGAATTAAGGGGTACCATGCGCTCTATTCGTCGAATAAACCCGCGTGATGATGACGATTTTGCCTTAAATAAATCAACTATTTTAACCGCTCAGCTCGATCAAATGTTTGGTATCATAAACTTTGCTGGAGCTTTTATTGGTGGTTTTTCTATTCTGGTGGGTGGTTTTGGCATTGCCAATATCATGTTTGTATCGGTAAAAGAACGCACCAACATTATCGGTATTCAAAAATCATTGGGTGCCAAGAATTACTTCATTTTGCTACAATTCTTATTCGAATCGGTGGCTTTATGTTTAATGGGAGGTATAATTGGCTTAGCCCTAGTATTTTTATTAACCCTATTGGCCAAAACCTTTGCCGATTTAACGATTATAGTAGATATGGGCAAGGTTGTACTGACCGTTGTATTATCTACAGTTATCGGGTTAATTTCAGGATTTATACCAGCCTTTATGGCATCTAGGTTAGATCCGGTAGAAGCTATTCGAAGTAAATAATTTTTAAACTAGTTTGGCTAAAGCTGTAGCAATGCGCTTCATCGCTTCGCTTAGTTTCTCTTCAGAAGCAGCGTAAGAAATACGAATAGAGTTCGGATCGCCAAAAGCATCGCCGGAAACCAAGGCTACATGTGCTTCGTTTAGTAGATACAGGCTTAAATCTAATGCATCCTTAATTTTTTCTCCATTAGCACTCTTGCCAAAATAGCTACTTACATCTGGGAAAAAGTAAAAGGCACCGTTTGGTAGGTTGGTTTTTATGCCCGGAATGGTTTTTAAAAGCCCGTATACCAAATCTCGGCGCTTTAAAAAAGCCGCTTTCATTTTCAATACACTTTCTAAGCCGCCTTCGCAGGCTGCAATGCCCGCACGCTGCGCAATAGAACAAGTGCCCGAAGTAATCTGCCCTTGCATTTTATCGCAGGCTTGGGCAATTTCTTTGCTGGCAGCCAAGTAGCCCAAACGCCAGCCGGTCATGGCAAAGGCTTTAGAAAATCCATTTATAAGTATTACCCGCTCTTTCAACGATGCAAACTGAGCAATGGATTCGTGTTTATCTCCAAAATTGATGTGTTCGTAAATTTCATCCGATAGAATGTATATTTCAGGGTATTTCTCAAAAACCTTGGCCAATTCTGCCAACTCCTCATAACTATATACACTGCCGGTAGGGTTGCAAGGCGATGAAAACATAAAAACCTTAGTTTTCGGCGTAATGGCTTGCTCTAATTGTTGAGCAGTAATTTTAAAATTCTGTTCAACGGTTGTAGATATAAAAACCGAAGTGCCTTCGGCTAATTTTACCATTTCTGAATACGATACCCAATAAGGCGTTGGAATGAGTACCTCATCGCCCGGGTTTACTAAACACAATAGGGCATTGGCCAAAGCTTGTTTTGCTCCGGTGGTTACCACAATCTGATCGGAATCGTAGCTTAAATTATTATCTACACGTAATTTTTCGGTAATGGCTTTACGCAGTTCCGGATAACCCGACACTGGTGTATAAAATGTAAAGTTGTTATCTAGCGCTTTTTTTGCCGCATCTTTAATATAATCGGGTGTATTAAAGTCGGGTTCTCCAAAACTCAAGTTAATAATATCGATACCTTTTGCGGCTAAATCGCGGCCCATTTTGGCCATTTTAATAGTTTGCGATTCGGCTAAAGCATGTATACGTTTAGAAAGAGCTGTCATATCTTCAAAAATAAAAAAATATAGCCATTTTGAAAGGTTTAAGCTATAATTTATCTGAATAGTAGGTCTTAGAATTTGGTTTGTTAACTTTGGTTTGAAAATCAAGCACGTGAAAAGCCAAAAACGCATCATCATACTATCGCTCAGTGTAAGCATATTACTTATGCTAGTAAAGTTTTTCGCCTATTTCATTACTTCTTCCAATGCTATTTTAACCGATGCTGCCGAAAGTATTGTGAATGTTTTAGCTAGTGCTTTTGCTTTTTACAGCATTTACTTATCTAGTCAGCCTAGAGATATAAACCACCCCTATGGGCACGGAAAAGTAGAATTTTTTGCCGTTTTTGTTGAAGGATCACTCATTTCGATGGCTGGACTTTTAATTCTTTTTAAATCTGTTTACGCCATTTTTTATCCGCATGCCATTACCAATATTAGTGAGGGAGCTCTTATTATTGGTGCTACCGGTCTCATTAATTTGCTCTTGGGCCTATATCTCATTAATTCTGGCAAGAAACTAAATTCTATAACGCTGCAAGCCGACGGAAAGCATTTACTTACCGATGCCGTGAGTAGTGCCGGTTTAGTAGCTGGTTTAATACTTATTTCCTTTACGGGGATATATGTGTTAGATAGTTTGCTTTCCATGGCATTAGGCTGTTACGTGTGTTACAGTGGCTATCGTTTGGTGCGAAAATCGGTTGGTGGGTTAATGGATGAATCTGATTTAACAAAGGTAGAAGCCATTATTGCCGTTTTACAAGCCAATCGCCAGAGTTCTTGGATTGATGTACATAACCTGCGTACGCAACAATACGGCAGTGATTTGCATATAGATTGCCACATTACGCTACCTTATTATTTTGATTTAAACCAGGCGCACGAACAAGTATCGGCCATAGATGCGCTTGTAAATAACCATATTTTTGAGGATACCGAATTTTTTATCCATACCGATCCCTGCATTCCGCAGTGTTGCCACTATTGCCGTATGGAAAGTTGCAAGGTGAGGGGCGAAGCGCAACAAAAAGATATCGTTTGGACGGCAGATCGGGTAGTTAAAAACCAAAAACATTTCGATTAAGCATGAATTACCCCTTTAATGTACGTGTGTATGGCTTATTAATGGATGCCCACAACAGGGTGCTTATTAGTGATGAGGAAGAACATGGTTTTCGGTTTAGCAAGTTTCCGGGTGGTGGTTTAGAATACGGCGAAGGCTTGTTAGAAGCTCTTATTAGAGAATTCAGTGAAGAATGCGCATTGCCCATAGAGGTTGTTTCTCATTTTTACACCACCGATTTCTTTATCAAATCGGTATTTAATGAAAGCCAGGTAATTAGCGTATATTATCTGGTAAAAGCCTTGGAACCATTAGCCGTTCCACTAAAGGAAAGTCCGTATGATTTTCATGATGCAGGCCCAATAAAGCAAGCCTTTCGGTGGAAAGCCATCTCAGAACTTCAGCCAAATGAACTTACCTTTGAAACCGATCAACGGGTGGCTGAATTATTGATTAAAAGCCTTTAAAACGCTAAATAGCTGGTATAAACCTCTTGCAAGTAGGCTTTTCCTATTTTTTCTAATCGTTTTGTTTCTTCCGTTTTTGTAGCATCCTTTTGGTAGCTAATTGTTTTGCCCACATTATCGAAAGAAATGGTTTGGCTGGGTGTTGCCACGTCAAATCCATTATCCCAATCGTAAAATCCAAAATCTTTGCTGCCGCTGTGTAATAAATCTTTGCTCCAAGCATAGGGAGAAGCATCTAGTTGTAGTTGGGCGAATAGGGTACGTGCAATATCGGTTTGACCACCGTATTTGTTTACTACCAAGCCTTTGGCTTCAGGTTTTAATACATCGCCAAAAAATAGGAGTGGAATGCGGTAGCGGTTGGGGTGCCAACTTTCGTATTTATCTAAAGGCAAACGATGGCCATGGTCGGCCACTACAATAAACAAGGTGTTTTTATACCAACTTTGCTTTTTTGCTTGGTCAATATAGGCGCCTAAACACGAATCGGCATAATAGGCGGTGCTTTTAAATTTATCTTTCACATCATTTCCTGCAAATTTAGGCTTGCCTGGTAATTCAAATGGTTCGTGGTTGGTAAGTGTAAGTAGGGTGGAGAAAAAGGGTTGCTTGGTGTTTTTTAAATCGGCCAATTGTTTTTCGTAAATCTTTTCATCATAAGCACCCCATTTAGAGTTCATATCTTCCGATTGAAAGGCTTCTTTATCCGTTACTTGCTCATATTGATGAAACAATACAAAAGATTTCATGCCAAAAAATTCGATTTCGCCGCCATAGTAAAAAGAGGTAGCATAGCCCTTATTTTTTAGGGTTTGCGAAAGTGCAGGTAACTTTTCTTGTTTGCTTTCTTCTTTAATTACACTACGAATCGCTTGAGAAGGAAACCCGCTTAAAATGGCAATAAGTCCTTTGTCGGTGCGGTCGCCAGAGGCATAAATATGATTAAATGTGATGCCCTCTTTACTTAATTTTTCGAGTTCAGGTGCAGTATTGTTCAAGCCACCTAGGTTTTTTACCAAATCGGCGGTAAAGCTTTCCATAATAATGAGTACCACATTGGGTTTTGTGGTAGTCAGTACGGGTGTAGGGCTGCCACCATCCACTGTATACAGTTCTTTTACCAATTCTTTGGCGGTATTTTCAGGTAAAAAGCGGTATGGGTTTTCTTGTTTGTTTATATTCTTGCTGATATCGTGCATGAGGTTCCAAAAGGTATTTACCGAGGCATGGTTTACCACTGGTTTTTGAGAAAAATACGACATGCTTTGGTTAATTGGCGTTAACTGCCAACCGCCTCTCATCAGTAAAAAAACAAGAACTACTAATCCAAAAGCGGATACTCCTTTTTTCCAAGCAGTTTGATTGCTTGCCGGCATACTAAAGGAAATGAATGTCCGGCTTAGTACTATACTCCCCCCAATTAATGCTAGCAGCAACATACCTGCCAATAAAATTGGTGATGATAAGCTAGATGCTAAGGCTTCGCCCGGAGAGTCTAAAGCAAATTCTAGCGCCCTATAATTTACTTTAGTGCCCCATTCATCGTATAAAAACAAATTGGCAATACTGCCCATGGAAAATAATACAATAAAAATATACGTGTATGTACGTAATATGATTGCTTTTAATGGGATAGTTGGTACAAACCAAAGAAGTATATAAAACAGTAGGGGCAGTATACTGATATAGCCTGCCATAGACATATCGAGGCGTAGGCCATGGTAAAAAGGACCAATTTGTTCGCTTAACGCCAGCCCTTTAAACTTTTGGGTATAGTACAAAACAAATACGAGTCGATCTAAAAAGAAAAAGATCAACCAAAAACAATAAAATCGAATAAGCGTTTCGAAATGTTTGAGCATAGCAGCAATAGTGCGTGCTTATTGGCCTCCTCTCATCTGCATCAGCTGCGTGAGGGTCATTTCTTCGTAGTCTTTGCCAGCAGAAAACATACCTGCCGGAACACTCGTTTTTTGAATTTCTTTTACAGATGCTTTTACCGAAAGGCCGTTTTGAAAACTTGTAAATTCTAATGGAAAGCCATAAGATGCTTCGTAAAAACGACTCAACGGATTAGCTACTACGTCTATGTCTTTAGTAAACCAAACATCAAATTTGATATCGGTTTTGCTTTCATAAACTTCAAATTTAGAAGCTTTATAGCCATTAAGTACTTTGCTCTCACTACTGGGTTTAAAACTCATTTGTGGATACTTATCTGCAAGCATTTCCTGATCGGCAGGCGTAAAAATAACCGAATACTTTTTGCTCATCATCGGAATATCTAGTAACATGCGTTCGTATTCTTTTTTTGTATTTAAAATACTTTGTGAACTAAAAAATTGCGATTCCATTTTCATGCTACTCGAATCGCCTTTAAAAAATACTTGAACTTCGGTAGGTAGGCTGGCGGCCATTGCTTGGGCCTGCTCCGGAACATTCCAACTTAAGGTATATACTACAACACCTTCACTTATTTTTTGTTGGGCATTTGCGTTTACTAGGGATACTAGAACGATTGCAAGGGTTAAAATTTTTTTCATGTTGATGGGTTTAATGCCCACAATTTACAAATTTTCAATTAAACTGCCTCACCCGATTGTGGTAAATACCAATCTGTATAGGTATTTGATAAAAAATCGGCCACATCTTCATTTAAATTAAATTCTTCAAATAAATAACAGGAGTAATTTAGTAGCGCACTTAGTTTCATGGTTTCAGTTGGACGCTCTGTGAAGCTAATGTTGCCACAACGAATTAGGAATTCAATCAATCTTTCGCAGGTGCTTGATACAAGCCTTCCTCTTGTATTACTTCTCAAAATACTTTGCATGGGCAATTTTACTTCTTGCATAAGCGCAAAAGCAATTCCATATGCTTGTTCATTAGCTCTATGCTGTAATTTAATTTCAGCATCGTTAATATGTTGGTTTACTAATTTCAGATCTTTTTCTAGCGAATTCATATTCTTTGAACGATATTATATAAAAAAAATTTTCTTTTGAATTAAGTTCGTAAAATAATAGTACGCTAAACACCATAATTTCAGCTAAAAGCGTAAATTAGCAACATGCAATCTTTTGAACTGGATAAAACGGATTTAATGCGCATTAAAGAGGCATTAGAAGCTGATGATGCCGCATTAAAAGAACTGCTAACGGAGTATCATGCTTCCGAAATTGCCATTATTCTAGAAGGTCTGCCGCAGGAATCTAGAGATCGCATCATCAATATTTTGCCTTCCGATCTTGCTTCTGATGTATTGTCGGAGATGGATGCCGAAAGTCACCCGGAAAGAATTCTAGAAAATTTAAATCCCGAAAAACGTTCCGAAATTGTTGAGGAATTGGATTATGATGATGCTACCGACATCATTAGCCAGTTACCCGAGGAGCAACAAAACGAAATTTTATTAGAACTGGATGAGGAAGATGCCTCTACCATTCGTACACTCTTAACCTATGCCGAAGATACCGCCGGAGGTATCATGAATACCCAGGTGCTTAAGCTCAATGGTAAATCGAGTAAAAAAGAAGCACTAGATGAGGTTATTCGTCAATCGGAGGAGATGGAGGAATTTTATACCATTAATGTAATCGACGACGATAATGTGCTTTTGGGTATCGTATCGTTAAAAGATATTATTAAGGCCAAAAACAGTATTAAAGTTGCCGAACTTATTCAGGTTGATTTTGTGTACGTATTGGCCGATACCGATCAGGAGGAGGTTGCCAAATTAATTTCTCAGTATAATTTAACAAGCATTCCGGTAGTAGATGAAGAGATGCATTTATTAGGTAGAATTACCTTTGATGATGTTATCGACGTATTAGAAGAAGAGAATACCGAAGATATTTTGAAAATTTCGGGGGTTTCTGAAGATGAGGAACTTGCTGGTAATTGGAGAGAAGCCGTAAAAAGTAGACTTCCGTGGTTGGTACTAAACTTGGGAACTGCCTTTTTAGCAGCATCGGTAATTCGATATTTTCACGGCACCATTGCACAGTTAGGTATTATTGCTGGTTATATGACTATGATTGCCGGTATGGGCGGTAATGCAGCTACACAAGCATTAGCGGTTACCGTTCGTCGTATTTCCTTGAATGATCTAACAGATAATCAGGCTTATAGAACGGTATTGAAAGAATTTACCGTTGGGTTAATTAATGGTGCGGTAATTGGCGCAATTGTTCTTTCCTTCGCCTATTTTTACGATTTAAATCCGCTATTAGGCTTGGTAGTATTCTTAGCCATGACTGGTAACCTCATTATTGCCGGAGTAGCCGGTTCGGCTATTCCATTGGTGCTAAAACGAGTGGGTATCGATCCTGCGGTGGCCTCATCAATTATCATCACCACCTTTACCGATGTGTTTGGTTTCTTGCTCTTATTGGGTATGGCCAGCCGTTTTATAATCCAGTAAACTTCTAGAACTTGCTTCCTGCTTTTAAAAGCAGAGGAATTTATGCTGAGGGGGTTGTAATCTAAAAAAGCAAGCCTGTAAGCCGGGTTCTGTATCCCGATAAATCGGGATTTCTATCATTTATCTAGTCCCGATGTTGCCATCGGGATCTATCGACCTACCCACTAACATCGGACGAGCAGCCCTACATACGTTAGCCTATTTGGTCTTTCAACTCCTGGGGTTTACCGCAATCCCGATCACTCGAGAAGGCCGTGAGCTCTTACCTCACGTTTTCACCTTTTCCCCGAAGGGTAGTTTGTTTTCTGTGGCACTTTCCGGCTCCCGATTTGCATCGGAATCCTTCCCGTTAGGAAGCAGAATGCTCTGTGTTGCCCGGACTTTCCTCCCCGATAAATCGCGGCGATAGAACGGCTTGCAGCTGCAAAGATAAGATAATTTAATTGCTACAGTTTTGAAGATCGGCACCAGCCTGCTGGTAGGGGTAAAAGCCCTGCTTATTGCCAAAGCTATTGGTTATATACGTGATAATTTCAGCAATTTCTATGTCGCTAAGTGTAGCCTGAGCTGGCATTATTCCTTCGTAATTTTTACCTGAAATTTGTATTGGACCTTGCAATCCGTTTTTAATGTAGCAAGCTAGTTTTGTTTTATTTTGTTTTAAAAACGTAGAATCTGTTAAGGGTGGGTAGAGCATAGCCAATCCAGCGCCATCATTGCCGTGGCAGTTAGCACATTTGTTTTCATAAAGTTGCTTACCAGCGGTGTAATAGCGTGCATAGGTAATTTCTTCTTCCGATTGGCAGGCATAGAAAAAAATGCCTATTAAGCTCAAAATGGAGAAAATACCGAACTTATTTTTGCTCATATTCTTGCAAAAGTAAATCCATATCGTTCATTAGTTGTGCTACTTGATCTGTTTTAGTGCCATCGTAAGCACCCCGAATGCGTTTTTCTTTATCAATTAACACAAACCAACCTTGGTGCACCAAGCCTTGTGGGGCAGCACCATCTTCATAGGCAGCTACTAAATAACTTTTAGCCGCAACAGAATAAATCGAATCTTTTGAACCATGCACAAATTGCCATTGATTTCCTGTAACACCTAGTTTGGTAGCATATTTTTTAAGGCGATTAGGCCAATCGTATTTGGTATCAATACTATGCGATAAAAATTTTACGTGTTCATTTCCTTTGTATTTATCCAATACGGTGAGCATGTTTCGATGCATAATGGGGCAAATGGTATTGCAACTTGTAAAAAAGAAATCGGCTACGTAAATGCTTCCATCAAAATCGACATTGCTGATATACACACTATCTTGATTGAGATAAGAAAAGGCTGGAATATGTTGATAAATTGTATCGATGACAGTTTTACCATCAATAACTTTTTCTACGGTTTGGCGTTCGCCTAAAATGGGTAAGGTTTTTGGGCCATTACTGCAAGCTTGTATCAGCCCCGTTGCTAATAAAATATAAACTAAGTATTTCATAATTAAGCCAATAAGGTAGATTTCGTGGCATCTAAAATAGCAAAAGCATCGGCCGAAGTTGGTGCTTCAGAATATACGCGTAATACGGGTTCTGTTCCCGAAGGACGAATCATTACCCAAGAGTTTTCGTCGAAATGGAATTTAAATCCATCTATATCTTCGGTTTTTATCACTTTATACGAATCAAACTGCGTGAATGCTCGGTTCTCACATTTCTGAATAATAGTTTGTTTTAACTCTTCGGTTAAGTGTAAATCGTAGCGTTCAAAAGCAAATGTGCCTACAAGGCTGTAAATTTCTTCAATCAATTCGGTGAGGCTTTTACCAGTTTTGGCCATACATTCCCAAATGGTTAAGCCCATCCAAATACCGTCTCGTTCGGGTATGTGGCCAGCTATGGCTATACCACCCGATTCTTCGCCACCGGTTAAAAATGGTTTTCCGGAGTTTACCATCAAATCGCAAATGTATTTAAAACCAATTTTGGTAATGGTATTGTTTATGCCATAGGCATCGCATAGTTTTTGAATTTTATTGGTACACGAAAACGTGGTATACACTTCTCCTTGTTGGTTTTTAACCTTGCTCATGTAATGTATGAGAAGGAGTAAGATATGATGTGAATCCACAAAATCTCCGTTTTCATCATACAAACCAATGCGGTCAGCATCGCCATCGGTAGCTAAACCAGAAGCAATTTCACCTTCCGAAAGCTTAATTACATCCGAAAATTCGGTTAAATTACGGTGTATAGGTTCTGGCGCTTGCCCATCAAAGCCGGGATTATGTTCGCAATGTAGAAGGGTGACATTGGGTAAAATTCTACGCATTACGTTTTGTCCAGCACCGTACATGGCATCGTAAGCCCAGTTCATTCCACAGTTGCGAATGGCTTCCATATCAAAGTTGGCCTCAATTTCATCGCAATACATGCTTTCTAAATCTACAAAACTGATGAGTCCTTCTTTGCTATATTCATCAACTGATTTTAGTTGGATATTGATGGTATCGGGAATTAAAGCTTCTACTTCATCAATCATGGCCGGAGTTGCTGGGCCGCCGTAACTGGCTTTAATTTTATAACCATTGTATTCGGCCGGATTGTGCGATGCGGTTAAAATAATGCCTGCATCTGCTTGCAATTTTACCGTTCCTAGAGATACCATGGGGGTAGAAACAAAGGTATTTTCGCTTCTATACACTTTTATACCCTGCGATGCCAATACACAAGCCGTGGTATCGGCAAAAAGCTTGCCAGCAAAGCGGCAATCGTTACCCACTACGGCCGAAGGTTCTTGATAATGCTTACGTAACCACAAAGCGGTAGCATAGGCTACTCGTTTTACATTTTCTACCGTAAACTCTTCTGCAATAATGGCTCTCCAGCCGTCTGTACCGAATTTTATTTTATTCATCGTCCAAAGTTAAGGCAATTTTCTCTATTTTTAGCCCCTTAAAGCAATACTAATAAATCAATTTGCTGCATTTTAGTAATTAAATGATGAAGGTTCTCAAGTTTGGCGGTACATCGGTAGGTAGTCCCGAACGCATGAAAAAACTGTTGGATATTATCCGCCCCGAGACACCTCGGCTGGTGGTTTTATCTGCTGTATCGGGCACTACGAATAAATTGGTAGAAATTGCATCTTTTTTTGAAGCAAGCGATAAAAATAAAGCTGTAGCCGCTATTGAAAAATTGCGTGCAGAATACGATCAGTTTATTGCCGAACTCTTTGCTACCGAGCAGGGTTTAGCCGATGGAAAAAATACACTCGATTATCACTTTGGATTATTAGAATCGATAGCGAACGATTTATTTACAGCTACTGAAGAGAAAATTATTTTAGCTCAGGGGGAATTGATATCTACCACCTTATATCATTATTACCTAAAAGAAATTGGCATACACTCGGTATTATTACCGGCCCTCGATTTTATGAAAGTAGATGAAGATCACGAGCCCATGGTTGATTTTATTACCGACCATATTACACCACTTCTGGCTCAAAAATCTAATTTTTACATTACTCAAGGCTATATTTGCCGCAACGCCTATGGTCAAATTGATAATTTACGTAGAGGAGGAAGCGATTATACGGCTTCTCTAATCGGAGCCGCCATTCGATCTGAAGAAGTTCAAATTTGGACCGATATTGATGGGATGCACAACAACGATCCTCGTATTGTTAAGGGAACCAAGCCCATTGCCAATTTATCTTTTGATGAAGCAGCGGAGTTAGCTTATTTCGGTGCAAAAATACTGCATCCGCAGAGCGTTTTCCCTGCTCAGAAATACAAAATACCCGTCCGTTTGCTAAATACCATGGAGCCGGAAGCCCCTGGAACCTTGATCAGTTCGTTTAGCGAACCTGGAAAAATAAAATCAATTGCTGCCAAAGACGGTATTACGGCCATCAAAATACAATCGAGCCGCATGCTGTTGGCCTATGGTTTTTTACGTAGAGTATTTGAAATATTCGAACGTTTTAAAACACCGATTGATATGATTACCACCTCGGAGGTAGCAGTTTCGTTAACCATTGATGATACCCGTAATTTGGAAGATATTTTAAAAGAGTTGGATAAATTTGGTACTGTTGAATTGGATAAAGACCAAACTATTATCTGCGTGGTAGGCGATTTTGGTGCTGATAAACACGGCTATGCCGCTCGGGTATTTGAGGCTCTAAAACACATTCCAATCCGAATGATTTCTTATGGGGGGAGTAATTATAATGTATCCTTATTGGTAAAAACTGCTGATAAAACCGAAGCGCTTCGTTCACTTCATAATCGTTTATTTGAGTAATATGAGCACGTTTACTCCGCAAATTATTAGTCAATTAGCAGCTGCAGAAAGTCCTTGCTATTATTACGACATGAGTTTGTTGCAAGCTACCTTACAAGCCTGTAAACAGGCTGCAGATGTGCATAATTTTAAGGTACACTATGCCTTAAAAGCGAATTTTAATGAACCCATTTTGTCCGCCATTCATGAACAGGGTTTTGGTGCCGATTGTGTAAGCGGGAATGAGGTAATGCAAGCCATACAAACTGGCTTTGATCCGAAAGAAATAGTTTTTGCAGGCGTTGGTAAAACCGACAAAGAAATTCTAAACGCTTTACAACACGATATTTTCTGTTTCAATGTAGAATCGGTTGAAGAGTTACGTATTATTAACGAATTGGCCGCAAGCCAACAGAAAACTGCCCTAATTGCTATTCGCATAAACCCCAACGTAGATGCCAAAACGCATCAATACATTACTACCGGTTTAGAGGAAAATAAGTTTGGTGTAAACGCTTGGGAATTAAACGATTGTATTGAGGTATTGAAACAATCGCCTAATATAGAATTAATTGGTATTCACTTTCATGTGGGTTCGCAAGTAAAAGATTTGAATGTATTTAAAAGCCTCTGTTTAAAAGTAAATGAGTTTAATACGTGGTTTGCCGATCGTGGTTTTAACCTACGTGTGTTAAATGTGGGTGGTGGCTTAGGTGTAGATTATTACAATCCCGATGAACAACCTATGGTTGATTTTAAAGCATATTTTGCCATTTTCGATCAGTTTCTAGAGCGTAAAAAAGGGCAAGAAGTCCATTTCGAATTAGGCCGCTCTTTGGTTGCTGCCTGCGGGACCTTAATTAGCCGTGTGCTTTACATTAAAAAGGGCTTGAAAAAGAATTTTATGATTTTAGACGCCGGTATGACCGAATTGATGCGTCCGGCATTGTACCAAGCTTATCATAAAATTGAAAATTTAAGCCGATTGGGCGAAAAAGCCGCTGTAAACTACGATGTAGTAGGCCCAATTTGTGAAAGCACCGACACCTTTGGAAGAGAGGTAGAATTGCCCGAATCGTTCCGTGGTGATTTGGTAGCCATTCGTACTGCTGGTGCATATGGAGAAGTAATGGTTTCTCGATACAATTTGAGAGAACCCATTCAGGCTGTCTACTCCGTTTAGTTATTCAAAAGCATTTATTCCCGTTATATCCATGCCTGTAATAAGCAAGTGAATATCGTGGGTGCCTTCATAGGTTACCACCGATTCTAGATTCATCATATGGCGCATAATGGGAAATTCGCCAGTAATACCCATGCCTCCCAACATTTGTCGGGCTTCTCTGGACACATTTAAAGCAGTTTCTACACCATTTCGTTTTGCCATTGATATTTGAGCTGGGGTGGCTTTTTCTTCATTTTTAAGCACTCCCAAGCGCCAATTTAAGAGCTGGCCCTTGGTTATTTCTGTAATCATTTCGGCCAATTTTTTCTGTTGCAACTGAAATCCACCAATGGCTTTGCCAAATTGTATGCGTTCTTTTGAATAACGCAAAGCCGTATCGTAACAATCCATAGCGGCACCTAAGGCACCCCAAGCAATGCCGAAACGGGCTTGGTTTAGACAACTTAAAGGGCCTTTTAAGCCTTTTACATTTGGTAAAATATTTTCTTTAGGCACTTTTACATTATCAAACACCAATTCGCCGGTAGCCGATGCCCGTAAGCTCCATTTATTATGCGTTTCTGGCGTTGAGAAACCTTCCATACCACGCTCAACAATTAAACCTTTAATGTCTCCTTCTTCATTTTTGGCCCATACTACAGCAATATCTGCAAAAGGAGCATTAGAAATCCACAACTTAGCGCCATTTAAAATAACGTGGTCGCCGGCATCCGTAAAGTGCGTAACCATACCGGCAGGGTTCGAGCCAAAATCGGGTTCTGTTAAGCCAAAGCAGCCCATCCATTCGCCGGTGGCTAATTTTGGTAAATATTTTTTTCGCTGCTCCTCTGATCCAAAAGCGTAAATGGGGTACATGACCAATGAGCCTTGTACTGAAGCGGTAGAGCGAATGCCTGAATCGCCACGTTCCAATTCCTGCATCATTAAACCATATGAAATATAATCTAAGCCAGCTCCTCCGTATTCAACCGGTATAGTTGGACCGAATACACCAATTTCGCCTAGGCCTTTGATTAAATGTTTCGGGAACTCTGCCTTTTGAGCAAATTCCTCTATAATAGGGCTTAGTTCTTTTTTCACCCAGCTGCGCACACTATCACGAATCAAGCGTTGTTCATCGTTCAGTAAGTCATCCACTGCATAATAATCGGGTGCTTCAAACAAATCTTTTTTTGAGGAGGGTGTATGCATTTTTCAGGTTGATTAGTAGCTATTTATCAAAAATAGGTAAAAGCGAATTTTATATCTCAAAAAAAAGAATAATTCTCTCTATTCGTCTATTTTTGTTAAATGAGTTCGGTACTAAAAACGGTTGCTTTACGAGATGTTCGATTTTATGCTTACCACGGCTATTATCCAGAAGAGCAGCAAATTGGTGGCGTTTTTTATGTTGATATAGTGGTAAGCGTATCTGCAATCAATTCGGCTACTGATCAATTAGCCGATACCTTGAATTACGAACACTTATTTGCTATGGCCAAAGAAGAAATGCAGAAAACCTCTAAGTTGATTGAAACACCGGCTCAAAAAATACTCCATAGAGTATTAGGCGCTTTTCCTTCATTAGCACGTGTAGAAGTGAATATTCGTAAAGCGCACCCTCCATTGGCAGGTGAGGTTGCCTATGCAGAAGTAAGTTTAATACATACCGCATGAGTCTGAGCTATAGTCCAATTACTTCAGAATTTATAAGCCAGCTAAAGAATTTAATGGGCGAAGCCTTTGTGCTTACTCAGCAATCTGAATTGGCTGCCTATGCCCAAGACGAAACAGAGGATTTAACCTATTTTCCTGAGGTGGTGGTAAAACCGCATACCGCCGAGGAGATTTCTCAAGTACTTAAATGGTGCAACGAGTATAACGTGCCGCTTACTCCCCGAGGTGCCGGAACGGGCTTAAGTGGAGCTGCTTTACCCATTTACGGTGGGTTGCTGTTATCTATGGAGCGGTTTAATTCTATTTTAGAGATTGATGAACAAAATTTACAAGCCAGGGTACAATCGGGGGTAATAACCGAAGCGTTTATGAATGCGGTGGAGGAGAAGGGTTTGTATTACCCGGTAGATCCATCGAGCAAAGGCTCTTGCTTTTTAGGAGGCAACGTAGCGCATGGCAGTGGTGGCCCCAGAGTGGTAAAATACGGCACTATTAGAGAGTATATTTTGAATTTAAAGGTAGTATTGCCTACCGGAGAAATTATCTGGACCGGTGCCAATACGCTCAAATTCGCCTCGGGTTACAACCTTACTCAGTTGTTTATTGGCTCGGAGGGTACTTTAGGCATTGTGACCGAGATAGTGGTGAAATTAATTCCTAAGCCAGCCCAAAACGTGTTATTGTTAGCGTCTTTTACGTCAAATGAACAAGCCTGTGAAGCAGTTTCGGCTATTTTCAGAGCCGGTATTACACCTTCGGCGGTGGAGTTTATGGAGCGCAAAGGAGTGGAGTGGGTGATGAAAAATGATGGAGTGGTATTTGATTTAAAAGACCAAGTTGCTGCGCTTTTATTAATTGAGCTTGATGGACCTTCTTTAGATACTTTGTATGAAACGGGTGAACAACTAAATGCGGTGTTAGAACAGTACCACTGTGTAGAAGTTCTTTTTGCCGATACCACTTCGCAGAAAGAAGAACTATGGCGTATGCGCAGAACCATGGCCGTTTCGGTTAAAGCAAATTCGGTATATAAAGAAGAAGATACGGTAGTTCCCCGAGCGGCTTTGCCTCAATTGATAGCAGGCATTAAGCGTATTGGTTTCGCTTATGGTTTTGAATCTATTTGTTATGGCCATGCCGGCGATGGAAATTTACATGTAAATATTATAAAAGGCAACATGAGCGATGAAGATTGGCAGCATAAATTAAAAAAGGGCATTGCAGAAATTTTTGAATTAACAGTTTCTTTAGGCGGAACACTTTCTGGAGAGCATGGTATTGGCTTGGTACAAAAAGAATACATGCATCTCAAATTTTCGAAAGTGCATTTAAACCTCATGCGCCATATTAAACAGGTTTTTGATCCTCAAGGCATTCTTAATCCGGGTAAAATATTTTAAAATACGGCTTGGGATGGTTATTTTTGAGCTATGGCCCGTGAATTACTAGAAACAAAGCGCAAAGCATTAAAAATTAACCTCGATCCGAATATTTACGGAACCTTTGCCGAAATTGGTGCAGGGCAAGAGGTAGCTCGTAATTTTTTCACAGCAGGTGCTGCATCTGGTACTATTGCAAAAACCATGTCGGCTTACGATATGGTTTTTAGTAATTCCATTTACGGTAGCGAAGAAAATGGCCGTTATGTAACTAAATCGAGGTTAGATAAAATGCTTAGCCACGAGTTTGAGCTTTTAACCGAGCGTTTAAATGGCCCTGAATATGCCACTAAAACCTTTTTTGCTTTTGCCGATACGGTAACTACTTTAAATTTTAGTAAAAGTAATGATCCGCATGGTTGGTTAGGCCTCCGTTTTCAAACAGAACCTAATGGGCCTGCCAACGATATTGTTTTTCACGTGCGTTTGTTAGATAGCGATGCTAGCTTGCAACAGCACGTTTTGGGTGTTTTGGGCGTAAATTTAGTGTACGCTGCCTATTTCCACCATCAAGATATTCAAACTATGATCGAGTCTTTGGCCGATAATTTGGCTCAGGGATCGGTAGAAATTGATATGGTAAGCCTACATGGCCCGGCTTTTAAAGATGCCGATGATCGATTGGTGAACTTATATTTAATTGCTAAAGGATTTTCTAGTGCAGCTATTTTTAATCCAAATGCCGAAGCTTGCCAAAGCAAAGACGTATTGTACAAAAAGGATGTGATGATTTTGCGTACCAAGTTTGGTCAAAAATCAAATCCTAATTTCGATTTATTAAATACTGCCGTAGCTCAGTTTAAACGTTCTCAAAATGTAAAGGATGAGCAAGTAATCGTGTTAATTGAAGTGTTGATGACCAATCTGTTAGATAGCTCTAAAGAGGTTAGTGCTGCAGATTTAGATGCTTTTGCAAGTAGGGCAGAGGCTTTATGTGCTACCGGTAATTATGTAATTGTTTCTAATTATACCCGTAATCATAAATTAGCACAGTATTTAAGCCGTTGTAGCCCGCATAGTGTGGGTATTTCTACCAATATTTCTAATTTAAAACACATTTTTACTGCCGAGGAGTATGGCGAAAATTACACCGATGAATTATTGGCTTATGTGAGTGATTTGTTCAGTAAAAATGTAAAATTATATGCTTATCCGTATTTAGATAAGACCAATAACCAAATTATTACGACCCAGAACATGCCAGTTTCTCCAGAGGCAAAACCTTTATTCGATTTCTTGGTGAGTAATGGCTATATCTCAGACATTGATGGTTTTGATGCCAAAGATGTGAAAACGGTTTAGTTCCGCATATTAATAAACTGCAGAGGTTGGCCAAAATCTTGTCCACGGCAAAGAGAAATTACTGCCTGTAAATCATCTAATTTCTTGCCTTGTACCCGTAATTGGTCATCCATAATTGAAGCTTGCACTTTTATGCCACTATCTTTTATGTTTTTAACCAATTTTTTGGCAGTTTCTTTATCAATACCTTCTTTAATTTTAATTTCTTTGCGAATCATATTGCCCGATGCATAGTGCTCTTTTCCCATATCTAGGCAAGCTGGATCGATTTGCTGTTTTACCATTCTAGAAATAATAGCATCTTTAATGGCTTTTAACCGCATATCGTCTTCGGTAATAATGAGCACCGTATTGGTTTTTTTATCTAATTCTACGCTGCTGTTTGACCCATTAAAATCATAACGATTTAAGATTTCCTTTTTGGCAGTATTAATGGCGTTGTCTAGGGTTTGGCCATCTACTTTACTTACAATATCAAATGAAGGCATATTTTTATTTTAAAGATACGTAAATAGATTATGCTAGTTCTACTTGTTTTTCTAATGCAGCCAATACGCCATCCCAAAGGTTAATTCTATGTTTTAATCCGAGTTTTACCGCTTCTAAAGCTTCTGCTTGTTTACCTTCATCGGCAGTAATTAAATTCTCGGTCATAGCGATAGCCAAATGACTGTGGTGGTCGCCATCTACCTCAATGTGGCGTTCTAAATAATACTGAAAAATAGACGCTTCGTTATTTGTTTTCGTATTGATGTCTTGTACCAATGCAATAAACATATCGGGAATTAAATCTTCACGACCAAAAGTAAATACTGCTGCTTGAACGTGAGGCTTGTTTTCTTCAATTATTTGGAAGGTATAGCCAACAAAGTTTCTAATGCTTTCATCTATGTCTAATTTGGTTAGGGCTTCGTTTACTGGTACACCATTCCTAATGTATTCAATCAAAAGATTAATTGCTGAAACATCCGCACCGGCTTGCTGCATGGCATTCAAATAAAGCTCAAAATGACTGATGCGATTGCCTTCTTGGTCAATATCACTTTCTTCGCCCACTACAATTTCGTTTATTAAAAAGCGTGTATCAGGTGATCCTACGGGCAGCCAAGGGCTTTTCACGCAAGTTAGATTGTTTTGCAAGGCTTTTAAAAGCGACATAAAATCCCACACAGCAAAAACATGGTGCTGCATAAAAATGCGTAAATCGCTTGTAGAATTAATGCGCTTGTAAACCGGATGGTTTACTAATTCTTGCCTGAGGTCGGCAATTTCTTGTTGAATAAATTGAGTGCTGGTCATACTTTTGCAAGTATAACCAGTCTTTTTTTACCCAATATAGTTTAAGTTATAATTTGAATATCTGATGACAAGTTTCAGAGTTTTTAGGCCAATTCTTTTCGTTGAATTTCAAGACCAATTTCATCCATAAGGTATTCGTTATAAATTTTTTGTGTTTTAATTTTCGGATCAAACATAGAGCCGATACCACATACTAACCACGTAGGAGATAAGCCAAATTCTTTAGATAGGCATTGGATTTTATCAACGGTAATGTCATTATCGCCATTTTCCATTCTAAAATAGCCTACTTGCGTAATGTTTAAGATTTTGGCCATGTCTTTTTGGGTGAATTTTAGCAACACTCTCAATTCTTTTAAACGTAAACTTCTGAGTTTTTTTTGGTACCTGGTGTTGGGAGATTTAATGGCATCCATAGTTATATTGTTTTAGATTATATCCCATATAACTACTTAGTGTTTGGTAAAATTGTACCAAATTGAAAATATATTTCACATTTTCAAGATGCTCTAAAATTATTTGGGTTGATTCTTTAAGCCCAGGTTTTTTCTGAAACGCAATAATTGGGGTTTTACCAAACGTAAACTTCGTTTAGAAAGTTCTATGCTGGCATTTAATTCAAACCCAATAAGAATAATAAGCGAATTGATGTACATCCAAATCATCATAACAATGAGTGTGCCTATAGAGCCATAGAGCTTATTGTAGGTGCTGAAATTGTTGATATAATAGGCAAAGCCTACAAATGTTAGTATGGCTAATACGGTAGCAAGCCAAGAACCCGGACTAAAAAACTTCCACTTTTTACGGGTAGCCGGGCCGTATTTATACACCATAGAAATGGTCATAAAATAAAGTCCAGTAAGTGTTGTCCAACGAGCCAATTCTACCACTAAAATTAAAAAATACTTATTTATGCCCAATTTGGTACGCAATAATCCCGCTATATATTCGCCGAAGGTAATAATACCTAAACCGAAAATGAGAGCAAAAACAATCATAAAGGTAAGAATAGTGGCTACTATACGCTGTTTCCACCACGATCTGTTTTCGTTCACCAAAGAGGCTTTGTTAAAGGCTATCATGAGTTTGTGTACGCCGTTGGTAGCAAAAAATAAGGCGAAAAAGAAACCAAATGAAAGCAATTTGGCATTTTGATTTCGCACAATATCTTCTAGAGTTGTTTGTACAGCTAAAAATGCATTTTTGGGTAATACCATTTGCATCAAACCGAGTAGCTGCTCTTGGAAATCTGAAATGGGTATGTAGGGTATAAGCGTAAATAAAAAAATGATCCCTGGAAAAATAGCCAGCATAAACGTATAGGCCAAAGAGGATGCTTTATTTACCAGCGATTCTTTCCCTAACTCTTTGAAGAAAAAACCCGCAACCGTATACAATGGCAATGGCTTAAAGCCGGGCAACATCAATACTTTCGTCCATTCTATAAAAAGGAAGTAGGGTTTAAATCGCAAAAGCCAACGGTGTATAGCGTTCATTAGTTAAAAAACTGCTTTACTTTGTTCAAAAATTCTTGTGATGGATGACAAGGCTTATTTTTTGCCATATCTACAAAAACAAGGGTAGTTTCACCTATATTAATGAGTTCTTCTTGTTCATTATATAACTCGTAGTTGAAGTGAATGCGTATACCTGGCATCTTTTCAATAATTACTTTTACGGTAATTTCTTGGTCGTAAAGGGCTGGTTTAAGGTATTTGCATTTTAGTTCCAATACGGGCATCATAATGCCCGAGGCCTCCATAGATTCGTAGGTCATGCCCAAGCTGCGCAAAAGTTCTACACGCCCTACTTCGTAAAATTGGGCGTAATTTCCGTAATACATATAGCCCATTTGGTCTGTTTCGCCGTAGCGTACGCGTATTTTGGTAGAATGAATGAGCATTATTTCTTTATGTTTCTATCGTTAAGGGCTTGCTGAAATCGTTTTGCATTGGCCAGGTGTTCACTTAAATTACTAGCAAAATTATGCGTTCCAGAGAAATCTTCTTTGGCACACATATAAATGTAATCATGGTTTTTAGCGTTCAAAACGGCATCAATAGCGGCAATACTTGGCATAGTAATAGGCCCTGGAGGCAAACCGCTGTATATATATGTGTTGTACGGAGATTCTTTACGCAAATGTTTGTTCAATACTCTTCGTATGCTAAAATCTTTGTTGGCGAAAATCACCGTTGGATCTGCCTCTAATTTTATTCCACGCTGCAATCTATTTAAATACAAGCCGGCAATAATGGGCATTTCGCGGTCAACCAATGCTTCTGAATCTACAATAGAGGCTAAAACACTTACCTCTTTGGGACTTAGATTTAATTTTTTGGCTTTGGCTAGTCGTTCTTCGTTCCAAAATTGCTCGTAGTTTTCAAACATTTTAGTGAAAAACGTTTTTGCATCGGTATTCCAATAAAACTCATAGCTATTGGGAATAAAAAGTGTATACACGTTAGCTGGTGTAAAACCGTAGGCCTGAACAAACTCGGTAGAATCAAGTAATTTGGTCATAGAAAGGCTATCTGCTTCCAATTTTTTCGAAACCATGCCCACAAAATTTTCTTTTAATCGGATGTTTTGAAAGTACAGTTTTACGGGTTCTTGGTTGCCCGATTTCAGCATATTAATTAAGCGTCGGTTGCTCATGCCCGCTGATAGTCGGTATTTACCGGGTTTAATTTTTTTACCGAAGTTCATTTTCTCGGCAGCCCATGTAAAGCTGGCCGTGTCTTTTAATAGTTCTTGTTCTTTTATGATATCTAGTAGGTCAGTATAGCTCGATCCGGTAGGAATATATAGGTAAGCGGCTTTATCTGTTACGTTGCCACCAATAAATCTCCAAACATATTTGCCGGTGGTTATACCTCCAACAAAGAGTATAAATGCGCCAAAAGCTAGTGCTAGCTTAAAACTCAATTTCATTTTGCTTGTTTTTTTGCTCATAAATTAGCTACGTTGAACATGTTTTTGCCAGCCTAGAAGACCGTCATGTAAATTGATTACATTTTTAAATCCGGCTGCTACTAAAACACTGCAGGCCGTTAAACTTCGAATGCCTCGTTGGCAAATCACTACTATTTCTTCTTCCAGATCAATTTCTAATTCGTCAATATCTTGTATTAAGTGGCCCAAAGGAATGTTTTGTCCACCTATATTGAAGGTGTGAAACTCTAGTTCCTCTCGTACATCAAGAAGCATAGGACTTTGCCCCGCTAGTAATTTTGCGTGTAATTCGCTTGCAGAAATACCGTTCATTAATTACCTCCGAGTACTAAATCAACACGACTACCAATGGGAACTTTGCTTAATGAATCGCTAAGAGCTGGACTTTGTTTACTAATTTTTAAGTTGATAGTATCTCTTGAAGAGCCCTGAAAACTGATTATTCCCACTTTTAATGAGGATCCCGATAAAGCCATACGAGCTTCGCCAAGGGTTAAGCCAACCAAATCCGGAATATCAACCTCACTTGCGCCCAATCCATCGCCAAGCACTAAATTTACAACAGAACCTTTCGGAATTTCGTCGCCAGCTTGTAGCGCTCGGCCTCTAAATAAAAACTGCAACACTACATCTTTGGCCACATCCGAAACATAGGTGGTATCACCCACTTTTAAGCCAAAATTACTCAAGGTAGCCTCGGCCTCTAAATAGGTTTTGTTACTCAATTCCGGAAAACGCACAATGGGCGAAAGGCGGGTTATTACGGTTAAATAAATGGTTCTGTTGAGTTTTACGTTGGTATTTGGATCTGGATCTTGTTCAATTACGATTCCTGCGGCCTGGTTGGGCTGGTATACCGAATCTATTTGGTAACGAAAGCCTTGCGATTCTAAAACCTGTATGGCGCTCTCAATAGTTAAGCCTTTTAATTTGGGTACGGCAACACCTTCGCCGTGGTGGGTGTAAAATCGTAAGCTATAAAAGGTAATGAGTAGGAAAGCAAGAAGCACAGCTAAGGCCCAGTATAAATTAGTACGAAACGTTTTGGTGGTTAAATAGCCGAAGAAATTGCCCATGTGTTTTTGATTATACGCTAATTTGATTTCAAATTTAATCGAAAAATAAGGAAATAGGAAGTTTAATCTTGCTAAATAGCTTCGCAATTTTACCCTATATTTGAACATATGAAGAAAACCATTGCCCTTATTACCGGCGGATTCACTGGCGAATCTGTTATTTCCTTAAAAAGTGCCGCTCAAATTGAGCAGAATTTAGATGCTGCTAAGTTTGAGGTGTACAAAATTATTATTAGCCCCGAATCTTGGTACTACGAGTTTAATGGTCAAGTTGTTGAGGTAGATAAAAATGATTTCAGCTTGGTAGTAGGGGGTAAAAAAATACTTTTTGATGCGGTATTTGTTGGTTTACACGGTTCGCCAGGTGAAGACGGTAAGTTGCAAGGCTATTTTGATATGTTAGGCATTCCCTACACCAGTTGCGATGCACTAACTTCTGCGATTAGCATGAATAAGGGTTACACCAAAGCTATTGTGGCCGATATCCCTGATTTATATGTGGCTAAATCGTGCCAATTTTTTGCCGATAAGGCAGAAAATGCGACCCTTATTGAGCAAAGCTTAAAGTTACCCTATTTCGTAAAACCCAATAATGGTGGAAGTAGTATTGGTATGAGTAAAGTAAACGCTTCTGCCGAATTGCCTCAAGCCTTAACATCGGCCTTTAAAGAAGATACCCAAGTACTGGTAGAAGAGTTTATTAAAGGCAGAGAGTTTACCATTGGGGTATATTTGGGTAAAAATGGCGTTCAGGTACTGCCCGCTACCGAAATCATTTCCTCCAAAGAATTCTTCGATTTTGAAGCCAAATATACGCCCGGCGTTTCTGAAGAAATTACCCCTGGCCGCATGACAGAAGAAGAAAAGGTTAGGGTAGAAGCGGTAGTTAGAACTATCTATAATAAACTAAATTGTAGGGGCGTAGTGCGTATCGATTATATTTTAGAAGAAGGTAGTGGAAATTTCTACTTCATAGAAATTAATACAGTGCCTGGTCAATCAGAAAATAGCATTATTCCGCAGCAAGTACGTGCTACAGGACGTAGCGTGCAAGATTTTTATACGGAGTTGTTGGAGGTTATACTCTAATAAAAAAGCCTTAAATAGAGTATTTTTCTATCATTTCTTCGGTAATGCGCATGCCCGTACCCGTTTTGAGATCTATCATCACATAATCGAACCAGCCATCGCAGCTTATTTTGTTCGTTTTTTTGTTTACAATCTCAAATTTCACTTTACAACCTTTGTTGTTAATCGTTTCTATGCCCGTTTTCACCATAAATTCGTCGCCAAGGCCCAGTGGGCGCTTGTAATCTACAAAAGCGGTACGAACTACCCAACCATAGCCTTTTGACATAAATTCCTCCATGGACATGCCGTAAAAGCGTTCCATTTGATCGTAGCGGGCAGCCAATACATAATCGAAATAGGTGCTGTTGTGCACGTGATTAAACATGTCAATATCGTCTGGGCGTACCTTAAATTCGCTCGTAAAACTACTGTACAAAGGCTGTTCACTCATACAGCAAAGATGCTAAATATTTTATATCAACCAGATTTAAGCTAAAATTGCTTGTATAAACCAAAGCTAAACCCTACCTTTGCGGCAACTAATTAAATTTTTAACGCTTTAATATTATTCAAGAATGTATTTAAGTAACGAATTCAAAGCAAAAATTTTTGCTAAACACGGTAAAAGTGCCACCGATACAGGTACAGCTGAAGGTCAAGTAGCTTTATTTACAGCACGTATTGCGCACTTAACCGGTCATTTAAAAACTAACAAAAAAGATTTTTCTACTCAATTATCCCTACAAAAATTGGTAGGTAAGCGTAGAGCAATTTTGGCTTATTTATACAAAAAAGATATCAACAGGTATCGTGCCATTATTAAAGCATTGGAGTTAAGAGATATTATTAAGTAATTCTTAACCCTAAGCGAAAAGCCATCTCATTAGGGGGTGGCTTTTTTTGATTTGTAACAAACAAAAACTACATATCGCTATGCTCAAAAGAGGAAAAGTATAGCACAATTAAAACAACATGAATCCAATTAAAAAAACATTCGACATTGGCGACGGCCGCATGATCGAAATTGAAACTGGCAAATTAGCCAAACAAGCCGATGGTTCGGTAGTCGTAAAAATGGGCGATACCATGCTTTTAGCAACGGTAGTTTCGTCGCAAACTGCAAAAGAAGGGGTAGATTTCTTACCACTTTCTGTAGATTATCAAGAAAAATATGCCGCTACGGGTCGCATCCCAGGTGGTTTTTTACGCCGTGAGGCCCGTTTATCAGATTACGAGGTATTAATTTCTCGTTTGGTAGACCGTGCATTGCGCCCTATGTTCCCTGAAGATTATCACGCAGATACGCAAGTAATGATCTCTTTGATCTCTGCCGATAAAGATATTATGCCCGATGCTTTGGCTGGTTTAGCCGCATCAGCAGCCTTAGCTGTTTCAGATATTCCGTTTAACGGACCTATTTCTGAAGTACGTGTAGCTAAAATTGATGGTAAATTAGTTATTAACCCATTAATGAGCGATTTAGAGCGTGCAACCTTAGAATTTATTGTAGCCGGTTCGTACAACGATATTGGCATGGTAGAAGGTGAGTGTAAAGAAATTTCTGAAGCCGAAATGGTAGAAGCCATTGAATTTGCCCACAAAGCCATTAAAATTCAGGTGCAAGCACAACGTGAATTAGCCGAAATGGTAGGTAAAACTACCAAGCGTGAATATTGCCACGAAAATAGCAACCCCGAATTACGCGAACGTGCTTTTGCCGATACTTACGATAAAGTATATGCCATAGCTAAATCAGCTTCTGCTAAAAACGAACGTTCAGAGAAATTTTCGGAGATTGAAAAAGCATTTATTGCTTCTTTAGGCGAAGGTTTAGACGATGTTACCAAGTTCTTGGCAAAAAAATACTTCCATGATGTACAATACGATGCCGTTCGTAATTTAGTATTAGATGAAGGCATGCGTTTAGATGGTCGTGATTCACGTACTGTACGCCCAATTTGGAGTGAAGTAAGTTATTTACCTGCTGCTCACGGTTCGGCGGTGTTTACCCGTGGCGAAACCCAATCATTAACCTCAGTAACCTTAGGGTCTAAATCTGACGAACAAATGATTGATGGAGCATTCATAAACGGATACAACAAATTCTTATTACACTATAATTTCCCTGGTTTCTCAACTGGTGAAGTTCGCCCAAATAGAGGTGCAGGACGTCGCGAAATTGGCCACGGTAATTTGGCTATGCGCTCCTTAAGACAAGTGCTACCCGAAGAAAATCCTTATACTATCCGTATCGTTTCTGATATTTTAGAATCAAACGGATCGTCGTCTATGGCTACAGTTTGTGCTGGTACATTGGCCTTAATGGATGCCGGTATTCCTATTAAAGCACCCGTTTCTGGTATCGCTATGGGTTTAATTACCGACGAAAAAACTGGTAAATACGCCATTTTGAGCGATATTTTAGGCGATGAAGATCACTTAGGCGATATGGACTTTAAAGTAACCGGTACCGAAAAAGGTATTGTGGCTTGTCAAATGGACTTAAAAATTAATGGTTTGAAATGGGAAGTATTATCTGCAGCCTTAGAACAAGCTAAAGAGGCCCGTTTACACATCTTAAACGAGATGAAGAAAACCATTGCAGCCCCTCGTGAAGATTACAAACCACACGCACCACGTATTGTTACCCTTAAAATTGATAAAGAATTTATTGGAGCAGTAATTGGCCCAGGTGGTAAAATCATTCAAGAAATGCAACGCGAAACTGGTGCTAACATCTCTATTGAAGAAGTAGATAACCAAGGTATCGTAGAAATTTTTGCAGATAATAAAGCTGCCATTGATGCTGCCGTTGGCCGTATTAATGCTATTGCTGCCAAACCAGAAGTAGGTGCCACTTATGAAGGAAAAGTAAAAACCATTATGCCATTTGGTGCTTTTGTAGAAATTATGCCAGGTAAAGATGGGTTATTACACATTTCTGAAATTGATTGGCAACGTTACGAAACCATGGACGGCATTTTTAATGTGGGTGATATGGTAACCGTTAAATTGTTAGAACTAGACAAACAAGGAAAACTTAAATTGTCTCGTAAAGCTTTATTGCCTCGTCCGCCAAAACCGGAAGAACAAGGAGCATAATTCTAAAATTAATACTAAAAGCCTCATCTGAAAAGATGGGGCTTTTTTTATAGCAGAATCCTTATATTTGATGCATGAAACACCTCATCGCTCCCTCGGTACTTTCGGCCGATTTTGCCAATTTGCAACGTGACGTAGAGATGCTAAACCGCAGCCAGGCCGATTGGCTCCACATCGATATTATGGACGGGGTGTTTGTACCCAATATTTCTTTCGGTTTTCCGGTACTTAAAGCCATTGCCAAGCATGCAAAAAAACCATTGGATGTACATTTAATGATTTTAGATCCGGATAGGTATTTGGCCGAATTTAAACAAGCAGGAGCCGCGGTAATTACGGTACACTATGAAGCGTGTACCCACTTGCACCGCACCATACAAGCCATTAAAGCCTTGGGTTGTAAAGCAGGAGTGGCACTTAATCCGCATACACCTGTTTCAGTTTTAGAAGATATTTTAGCCGACTTAGATTTGGTATTAGTCATGTCGGTAAACCCTGGATTTGGCGGTCAACAATTTATAGAGAACAGTGTTCAAAAAGTAAAAAAAATAAGAACAATGGCTACTACGCTAAACCCTCAGCTACTTATTGAAGTAGATGGTGGTGTTGGTTCTGGAAATATTGCCAAATTAGTTGCTGCCGGAGCTGATGTGTTAGTAGCAGGCAACGCCGTGTTTGCTGCAGAAAACCCGGAAGCAATGATACAAGAATTAAAAACGTTGTAAAACAATAGCGGTTTTACTTAGAACAATACATATGAAATACAATTTCGGAGCAGGTCCCTGCATTTTACCCCAAGAAGTTTTTAAACAAGCCGCTCAAGCCGTTTTGGAGTTTGATCATACGGGCTTGTCTATTTTAGAAATATCGCACCGCACACCCGAGTTCGAAGCTGTAGTGGCCGAAACCGAACGTTTGGTTCGTACTTTATTGAACGTACCAGAGGGCTATTCGGTTATATTTTTACAAGGTGGCGCTAGTCTACAATTTTCTATGGTGCCCATGAATTTATTGGGCGATGGAAAAAAAGCAGCCTATACCGATACCGGTGTTTGGGCCAATAAAGCCATTAAAGAAGCCAAATTATTTGGTGAAATAAACGTACTTGCCTCTTCAAAAGGTGCCAATTATACGTTTATTCCGAAAGACTACGAGATTCCGAAAGATGCTGCTTATTTTCATTGCACCTCTAACAATACCATTTACGGAACCGAAATGCATCAATTCCCAAAATCACCCATTCCGGTGGTTTGCGACATGTCGTCGGATATTTTTAGCCGAGAAGTTAACGTAGCCGATTTCGACTTAATTTATGCTGGTGCACAAAAAAATATGGGCCCAGCAGGAGTAACCTTGGTGATTGTTAAAGATGAAATTTTAGGAAAAATTGATCGTAAAATTCCGTCGATGTTGGATTATAAAATTCATATCGAAGGCGAATCTATGTACAATACGCCACCGGTATTTTCTATTTATGTATCGATGTTGAACCTAAAATGGTTGAAAGCAAAAGGTGGAGTAGCCGCCATTGCGCAAGAAAATTTAGCCAAAGCACGTGCCTTATACGCCGAAATTGATCGTAATCCGTTGTTTAAAGGAACCTGTGCGGTAGAAGATCGCTCGAATATGAATATCTGCTTTGTGATGGAAAACCCAGAGTTAGAAAAAGACTTTTTAAAATTTGCCGAAGACCGCGACATTATTGGAATTAAAGGACACCGCAGTGTAGGGGGCTTTAGAGCTTCCATGTACAATGCTTTGCCTATTTCTAGTGTCCATTTTTTGGTAGATGCTATGCAAGAATTCGCCGAAAAATACGCCTAACACACACTATGTTTAAATTATTAGCCAACGATGGCATCGACCCTATAGGGAAAGAAATTTTAGAAAAAGCAGGCTTTACAGTCGATACGCAAACTGTTCCGCAAGAACAATTAGCAGAAGCTCTACAAAACTACGATGCCTTAACGGTGCGTAGTGCCACCAAGGTGCGCAAAGAATTAATAAATTCTTGCCCCAACTTAAAATTGATAGGTAGAGGCGGAGTAGGTATGGATAATATTGATGTGGATTATGCCCGAAATAAAGGCATAGCGGTGGTAAACACACCGGCAGCATCTTCATTATCGGTTGCCGAATTGGTATTTGCTCATTTATTTACCGGTGTTCGTTTTTTACAAGATGCGAACCGAGCTATGCCTAGCAAAGGCGCTACAGCCTTTAACGATTTAAAGAAAGCCTATGCCAAAGGCATCGAATTGCGTGGAAAAACCATCGGTATTATTGGTTTTGGCCGTATAGGTCGCGAAACCGCTAAAATTGCCCTGGGCCTAGGAATGGATGTGTTGGCCTATGATTTCTCTCCCATACCAGAAACCTTGCCTGTTGTTTTTTCAGGCGGAATAGAAGTGAATTTGCCTGTAAAAGGCGTTACTTTTGAAACGCTACTTGCAGAATCTGATTTTATCAGCTTACACGTTCCATTTACCGATAAACCAATTATAGGTGCCGCCGAGTTTGCACAAATGAAAAATGGTGCAGCTTTGGTGAATTGTTCTAGAGGTGGAACGGTTGATGAAACAGCCTTATTAGCCGCTTTAGACTCAGGTAAATTGGCCTTTGCAGGTTTAGATGTGTTTGATAACGAACCAACGCCTCGTCAGGATTTGTTAAGCCATCCCAAAATTTCTCTTAGCCCTCATATTGGTGCTTCTACGAACGAAGCCCAAGAACGTATCGGAACCGAATTGGCTCAATTAATTATCGATCATTTCAAGCACTAATTTTCTAGTTCTATGCCTACCATCAAAGCATTTAAAGGAATTCATCCTAGCCCATCTTTGGTAGCGCAAGTGGTTATACCTGTAGAAAATTTGTTATTGGCTGATGCCAAAAACATTCGCGATACCAATCCCTATTCTTTTGTGAATATGCTGGTTCCTAAAGTCGAAAATCGCTTTTTAATGGGATCTAAATCAGAATTGGCTTTTAAAAAAATCAATGAAAATTTTGATGATTTTTTGGACAAAGGCATTCTAGAAAAAGACGATAAAGATGCCATTTATGTGTATCGGGTAAGCCATTATGGTTTTAACCAAACCGGTTTTTGGACTTTAACCGCTATTGACGATTATTTAAATAATACCGTTAAAAAACACGAACTCACCCGGGCCGATAGGGAGCAAAATTTAGTAGATTACCTGCAACATACCGGTATGGATGCCAATCCAGTGCTCATCACGTATCCTGCAGATGATTTTTTAACCGAGGTTTTAGCCAAGACTATAAAAACAAAGCCCTTTTTACAGTTTAGCTTAGATGCTGCTGAACACAGCATGTGGAGAATTACCGATGAAGAAATTTTAAAAAACATCATTCATAGTTTTACAAAACTTTCTGCAAGCTATATTGCCGATGGCCACCACCGTGCTGCCGCAGCATCTTCCTATGGTATTGAACGCAGAAAATACAATTTAAAGCATCGTGGTAACGAGGAATATAATTTTTTTAGTTCGGTTTATATGGATGCCGACCAATTGCATATTTTCGAATTTCACCGCTTAGTTAAAGATCTAGGTAAACTGAAAGTATCTCAATTCTTAGACAAAATTTCGGAAAAGTTCACCTGTAAACTTTTGCCCAGCACTGCCAATTATACGCCATCAAAACCTCGTTATTTTGGTTTGTATATTGCCGGAAACTGGTACGAATTAGTAAGCAAGAAAGAACTGAATAGTGAGAATCCGGTAGCTGATTTAGATGTTTCTATAGTACAAAGCGATATTTTAGATTCTATTTTACAAATTTCTGATCCAACAACCGATACCCGTTTAAGTTTTTCCGGCGGATTAACACCCCTAGAAGAGTTGGTTAAAAAAGTCGACGACGGGGTATTTGACATCTTGTTGACGCTTTATCCAACCAGTATTTCAGAATTGTTCTCCGTAGCCAATGCTGGGGAAGTAATGCCCCCTAAATCTACCTGGTTTGAGCCTAAATTCCCTTCTGGTTTATTGGTGCACCAATTAAGTTAATTTTTTGTTTTTTTTCAGTCGTATGCTCAGGTAGATAATGCCAAATAAAAAAGAGGCTAAAAGCGCTATCCACGAAATGTAACGATCTATTAAAATATTAGTTTCTATACTTAATTCGGCATAAATTAATAGTACAATGCCCAAAGCTGAACATACAAAAGGGAAGAGGCACGCTCCAATAAATACACTGTTTGTTTTTAATTGTTCTAATTTGCTTTCGCAGGTAAGTAAAATGTGCCTAATAAATAAACAAAACAGCAAGATGCCAATTAAGCTGGCGCTAATGATGCATAAAACGAGAGAACCAAGTCCGCTAAAGGAAATATCTGACATGAAACAGTTTTTTACTGTTTAACGCCTATTTAACTCTCAAATTGTAATTGGCTGAGGTATCGGTACAATCCACCTTCTTTCTGCATCAGTTCTTGGTGGCTACCACTTTCTAAAATGGTGCCATTTTCTAACACCAAAATGCTGTCTGCTTCTCGAATGGTGGCTAAACGGTGGGCAATAATAATAGAGGTTCTATTTTTCAACAATTCCTCTAATGCTTCTTGTACCAAGCGTTCCGATTCCGAATCGAGTGATGATGTAGCTTCATCTAAAATAAGGATGGCAGGGTCTTTTAACAAGGCTCTAGCAATGGCAATACGCTGGCGTTGCCCACCCGAAAGTTTTACACCACGTTCGCCCACCAAGGTATCGTAACCTTCGGGGAAACTGATAATAAATTCATGCGCATTGGCTCGTTTAGCAGCTATAATTATCTCTTCCTTGCTAGCGCTAAGTTTGCCGTAAGAAATGTTTTCTAAAATGCTTCCGCCAAATAACAATACATCTTGGGGTACAATAGCTACCTGATTGCGAATGTCTGTTAAACTGAAGTTGGTAGATGGTTTTTCATCGAACAAAATTTGTCCTTCATTTGCTTCGTAAAAACGCAAAATAAGAGAAGCTAAAGTCGATTTTCCAGCGCCACTTGGCCCCACAATGGCAATTTTTTGTCCAGCCTTGGCACTAAAACTCAATTCTTTTAGTACAGGCATTTCAGGTCGAGAAGGATAGGTGAAAGATACCTTATTGAAACGCAAATCGCCTTTAATCAGTTCTTTGACTTTGTTTTCTTCGGTATTAATAGAAATCGCTTCGTTTTTTTCATGCAAAATTTCCAAAACACGTTCGCTGGCGCCCACAGCTTTTTGTACGTTGGCGTATAATTCAGGGAAGCTACCCATGGCCGCACCTACAAAAATGGCGTATAAAATGAAAGTAGTTAAGCTACCTACCGAAAGTTCTCCGCCAGCTACCAATATCGAGCCGTACCATATAACTGCAACAATAGCACCAAATAAACAGAAAATTACAAAGGAAGCGAAGGCGCCACGATAGGTTGCTCCTTTTAAGGCAATTTTAACTACTTTTTTCAGATTAGTTTCGTAGCGATTTGCCTCATAGGCTTCGTTTACAAAAGCTTTTACATTGGAAATGCCTTGTAAAGTTTCTTGTACCACGGTATTCGATTCGGCTAATTGATCTTGAGCCGCTCTAGACACCTTTCTAATAAATCGACCAAAAATTACGGCCGATATAACCAAAACCGGTAAAATGGTGAGATTGAGCAATGTTAATTTTGGCGATACAACAACCAATAGGCTGATGCCCCCTAAAAGCAAAACAATTTGTCTAAAAAGTTCGGCTAGGGTAGTGGTTAAGGTATCTTGAATTTGAGATAAATCAGAAGATATGCGGCTATTTAATTCGCCCACTCTTCGGTTAGCAAAGAAATTCATGGGCAGTGTAATCAAGCGGAAATACGTATCTCTACGGATATCGGCCAAGGCTGTTTCGGCCACTTCAACAAATAAGCGGATTCTAAAAAAAGATACAAACGATTGTACAAACAAGATGCAAAAGCAAACAATACCAATGGTGTTGATGTTTGCCGGTATAAAACTCAATTTTTGTTTGCCCTGTGCAGCATCAATCATGGCACCTAATAAAGATGGAAAGGCAAGCCCCGTTAAGCTAGAGAGTAATAAAAACAACATGCCAAACGCAAACTTTATCTTATAGGGTTTTAGGTAGCGAAGGAGTTCCGAAATGTTTCGAATACTCTCTTTGGTTATTTTGGTTTTTGGAAGTTCTTCGGCTTGTGTATTTCCGCTATTTAATGTTGATTTGGCCATTTTTGGTGTCAGGAATTTAGGCCCAAAAATAGGCAAAAAAAGCCACTATATGGTAGGTAGTATGCTTGTATAACTCAAGGCTATTTTTTGATTAAAAAGCTTTTAAATACCTCTAAAGTTTGTTTAGGATCTTCTTCCATAGGGGTGTGGCCAAGGTTTTTAAGCACTACGAGTGTGTCGTTGGGTAAATCAGCGTAAAAGTTCTTGGCAACTGTAACCGGAATTAATAAATCTTTATCGCCCCATAGAATAAGAGTTGGGGTTTTTATAGTTTTTATTTGTAGGTAGGTTGAATCGTTTAATAGCGTTTTAAAGGTTGACATGCGCTCAATAAAAGCTTGCCGATTACCAGCCCGTAATGCTAAATTAAAGTACCGATCTACTAATTCTGGTTGAACCTTTGTTTTGTCGGCATATACGTTTTCTATGCTGTTTTGAACAATAAACCGTGGGGTAACGTATTGAAAAAGATTTTTTAAAACAGGTACACCGGCTAATTGAAAGGCCACGGGTACAGATTTTGATTCTATAGGGTAGCCAGCAGCATCTATCAATATCAATTTGGAGACTTCGGTTGGATAATTAAGTGCGTACCGCCAAGCAATGGCACCTCCTAAAGAATTGCCCCCTAAAATGCATTTTTTAACACCCAATTTTTCTAAAAAACGGTGTATAAATTGAGCATAATATTCTTGTGAATAATCGCCGGTTTTATTAGGCCCGGTAAGCCCGTAAGCCGGTAAATCCATACGAATAACCCGATGCGAAAGTTTCAATTCTTTAGCCCAAGCCTCCCAGGTATGTAAGCTTGCTGCGGTGCCGTGTATCAAAACAATGGGCGTGCTATCTGCCCGATTTCCTTCATCGCGGTAATGCACCAATACATCGTTTACCTGAACGAATTTTGATGGGGCAGGGGCATATGTAGCTTTTAAATCAGCTAGCGGAATATCGTTTTGCCAATAAACTGCACAAAAAGAGCCGACAATTAGTAAAAGGGCTATAAATAAATACCTAACAAGTTTCATATCAATTCAGGGTGTTTAAAGTCCAAGCCTGGGCTTTGTTGTTAAAAAGAGGTTTAACCTTCGACCAAATATCTTTAAAAAGTTCCGATTGGCGGTACATTTCTAAATGGTCTTCGCTTTGCCAATTACTGATGGTGAAATAGGTATCGGTATCATTCGTGCTCTTAAAAATCTCTAAACGAATACAGCCATCACTTTTTGCCAATACCTGTTTATTTTGATTAAAAATTTCTAAAAATTCATCAACCTTATCAGGCTGAAAGTTCAGCATCACGATTCGGGTAATCATTTAAAGAATTCTATACTTACGATGTCGCCTAAACCAAGACCTAGCAAACCACTTGCATTTCCTTTGTTTATAGCAATTTCTAAGTGGTTACTTATGCCAAATAAACACAATTTTTCTCCTTCCGGAACTTCGTTATAATGCCAACTAAGGGTATTTATAGATTCGTTTCTACGGAAATATAAACTGAAATTTCGCTTTTTCTGGTAGCGGGTAAAAATATCTTTGGTAATGTTTGTAATTACATTTTGGAACGAATCAATGTAAATAACAGCCCCTCGTATTATATCTCCATTAATAACAGGTTGTAAGGTAAGACGCTGTTCTAATTGACTCATTGGTAGGCCAATATCCGAAAGTTTACCACCACTGGCCAAATGGCAAGCAGCTTTTGAGAAAATATCTGAAAGTGGAAAATGCAGATAATTTAAATCTTGCATGATATTAATTTCTACAATTTCCTCGGGCTCTGAATCGAAAAGAAGTGAAAAAATACCGTTATCGGAACCCACAAAATAATGCCCCTTGTAGCGCATGGCTAAGTAGCGGGTGCGCTCGTGGTATACCGAATCAATTCCTATTAAGTGAACCGTTTCTTGAGGAAAATAATGAAAGGCATTTTTAAGTACAAAAGCGGCATGAGGTATGTTAAAAGCAGAAATATCGTGCGTTATATCTACAATATTAACGGTAGGTAATAGCGTTACAATGCTACCTTTTAGGGCTGCCTGGTAAAAATCTTTTGATCCCAGATCGGTAGTTAACGTAATTATTGCCATTAAAAAAAGATTCCTTTTTGTGGTTATATTTGCTAGCGGTAATCCGCATACAAATATTCAATTTTTTATCGCATAAAAAAACGTATTTTTAAAAGCAATTAGCAACCATTTTCACTTGAACGAATTTATCCAAACCCTAGAGCAAGTTAACCCCATATTGGTGTGGGGTGCAAACAACGAAAATTTTGAAGCCCTTAAAAAACAGTTTCCAAAACTAAAAATTGTGGCTAGAGGCACCGAAGTAAAGGTATTGGGCGATGAAACGGAATTACATCTTTTTCAAGCTAAATTTTCCGAGATTTTAAAACACATTGAACAATACCAATCACTCACAACCAACGATATACTTCATATTTTAGGGTCTCCTGAAAATTCGGCCGATGCCGAAAAATCAACCGAGAAAACAAATGGTTCGGAACCTATTGTATTTGGCCCCAATGGTATTGTAGTTAAAGCCCGAACTGCCAACCAGCGTCGCATGGTAGAGAGCATCGCCACAAACGATGTAATTTTTGCCATTGGCCCAGCCGGTACCGGCAAAACCTACACAGCTGTAGCACTAGCGGTTAGAGCACTCAAAAACAAAGAAATTAAGCGCATTATTTTAACCCGTCCGGCTGTAGAAGCAGGGGAAAATTTGGGTTTTTTACCTGGAGATTTAAAGGAGAAAATTGATCCATATTTAAGACCTTTATACGATGCGTTAGACGATATGATTCCGGCTGAAAAGCTAAAGTTGTATCTAGAAAACAGAACCATAGAAATTGCGCCATTGGCCTTTATGCGTGGTCGTACACTCGATAATTGCTTTGTGATTTTAGATGAAGCGCAAAATGCTACCGATATGCAGTTGAAAATGTTTTTAACTCGTATGGGGCCTACCGCTAAATTTATTGTTACTGGCGACGTTACCCAAATAGATTTACCTAAAATTCAGCAATCCGGTTTGCACACCGCACTGCGCATTTTACCCGAAATTAAGGGTATCGATATTATTTATTTGAGTGGAGAAGATGTGGTGCGCCACAAATTAGTTAGACGCATTTTAGAAGCCTACGGCGATATTCAGAAATAAGCATGCAAGCAATAAAAGAAACCCATTTCCAATTTCCGGGGCAAACCGCTTTTTATAAAGGTAAGGTTAGAGATGTATACACCATTGCTAACAACTTGCTTGTTATGGTGGTTAGCGATCGTATTTCTGCCTTTGATGTGGTATTGCCCGAAGCCATTCCTTATAAAGGACAGGTTTTGAATCAAATTGCCTCTAAATTTTTAAAAGCTACCGAAGATATTTTACCCAATTGGGTTGTGGCTAGTCCCGACCCGATGGTAACTATTGGTAAAATGTGTAGCCCATTTAAGGTTGAAATGGTTATTAGAGGCTACTTAGCTGGCCATGCTTGGAGGGAATATGCGGCAGGCAAACGCAGTGTATGCGGCGTAACCTTGCCCGAAGGCTTAAAAGAGAATGATAAGCTTCCTGAGCCCATAATTACGCCAACTACCAAAGCAGCGGTTGGGCACGATGAAGATATTTCTCGGGAAGATATTTTAGCGAAAGGCATTGTATCGGAAGCAGATTATTGCCAATTAGAAAAGTATACTCGAGCCCTGTACCAACGCGGTACCGAAATGGCCAACCAACGAGGTTTAATTTTAGTAGATACGAAATACGAATTTGGTAAAGATTCCGATGGAGTAATTACCTTAATTGATGAGATTCATACACCCGATTCGTCGCGGTATTTTTATGCCGATGGCTATGCCGAACGCCAAGCAAGCAACGAGCCTCAACGTCAACTCTCAAAAGAATTTGTTCGGAAGTGGCTCATAGAAAATGGATTTCAGGGTAAAGAAGGGCAAAATGTACCTACCATGAGTACCGAATGGGTTAGTGCCATCTCCGAGCGTTATATTGAGTTATTTGAGCAAATTACTGGCGATACCTTTCAGCGCTATGAAGGAACTGATGTATCGGGCCGCATAGTTGATAATATAAAAACTTGTTTAGCGCAATTAAGCGCATAAGCTAAAATCATTATTGGCTATACCATGAAATTTGAGCTTACCATTTTAGGAAGCAGTTCTGCAACACCCATTCATGGTAGAAATCCCAGCGCTCAGCTACTCAACATAAACGAGAAAATCTACCTCATTGATTGTGGTGAAGGTACTCAACAGCAATTATTGCGCTTCGGATTAAAAGCTGCCAAAATAAATACCATTTTTATCAGTCATTTGCATGGCGACCATTATTTAGGCCTCATGGGCTTATTATCTTCTATGCATTTAGTGGGCAGAACAAAAGCCTTGACACTTTTTGGCCCTCCCGAACTGGATGAATTGCTTCAACTACATTTTAAGTATTCGGCAACCCTTTTGCGATTTCCACTTATTTTTAAATCTACGCATAGTAATTCACCTGCAGTTATTTTAGAAAATTCGGATGTGGTAGTAGAAACAATAATCCTAAATCATCGTATTCACTGTACGGGATTCAAGTTCACTACTAAACCTACATTGCCTACACTTAGAGAAGATAAGGTGATTGCCTTGGATATTCCTGTTGCGCACAGAGCCTTAATTAAAAAAGGCTTCCCATACACAGATGCCTCAGGCAAGATATATCCCGCTGATTCGCTAACCTTACCACCACCGCCAATAAAAAGTTTTGCTTATTGCTCCGATACCCTTTGCGATGGTTCTTACGCATCGCAACTAGAACAGGTAGAGCTGTTGTACCACGAGAGTACATTTTTGCACGATATGCTCGATAGGGCCATTGAGACGTATCATACAACCGCATTGCAAGCAGCAACATTAGCTAAAAAAGTTGGAGTAAAGCGCTTGCTTATTGGACACTTTTCTGCTCGGTACAAAGAATTGACACCGCTACTAGAAGAAGCTCAATCGGTGTTTAAGGAAACTCAATTGGCTATAGAAGGAGAAACTTTCTCCATTTAATTCCGTTTATTTTTTACCGCCACCAAATACAGAGAAGTGTACATAGCGCTTCGGATTGGCTTTTAAATCAACCATCAACTTGTCTAAATTTTCGGCAGATTGCGCTAAATTATCGTATAATTTTTTATCGTTTATTAACAAGCCAATACTGCCATCACCGGCATTTATTTTAGAAATTACTTGTTGTAAATCTTTAACAGCTTGGTTGGCGTTTATAAGTGTTTGCCCGATATTGGCTTTCGCCGTTTGGTCGCTTATTTGCTCAAAATTGGCCACAATGGCACTTATTTTCTGATTGTTGTTTTTGAAATTAGTTGAAATAGATTGCAGGTTAGATAAAATGCCCGATATTTTGGCAGTTTCAGAATCCATAAGGCCATCTACTTTTCTAGAGGTACGTTCTAAGTTTTCGAGCGTGTTGGCAATGCTGGCAAAGCTGCGGTCGAAGTTTTTCTGAAATTTTGGGTTTAAGGTATTGTTAACCGATTCTAGAATAGAATCTAAACGACTAGCAATTTGATCGGCTTTCTTTTGAATAGGTTTTACCTGATCCATAAATCCTTCTTGAATAAAGGCAGTTAAGGTGTCGCCATCGGCAGCATAGGCTTTACTGTTGCCCAATTCGAATACAATAGCTTTTCCGCCTAATAAATCGGTGCTTTCTAAACGGGCAATGGTGTTTTTAGGAATGTTATAGCCAGGGCTTATTTGAAATTCGGCAATAATATGCCCATTTGGAGCCAAGGTAAGTTTAGAAACTCGTCCAATTTTAAAACCATTAACCAATACAGGTTTTGATTCGGTAAGCCCATCGATATTTGGATAAACGGCATATAACTCATCTTCCCTCATAAACAAATCAGTGCCCTTTAAAAAGCTATAGCCCAATATTAAAACAGTAATGGCTACTGTGGCCAATATGCCTACTTTTGTTTCGTTAGATATTTTCAAAATCGTTGCTTTAAGCGTATTATTCTACTTCTAATTGTCTTTTATAGGTTTGAATGGCTTTAAATAAGCAATCCACAATTTCTTGTTGTCCAGTTTCAGAATTCATATAGGCCTCTTCCTCTGGGTTAGAAATGAAGCCAATTTCGGTTAATACAGCAGGCATACCGGCTCTAGCTAATACGGCCAAGCTTTTTTCTTTCACACCCCGATCAATACGACCAGTTTTGGCATACTCATCTTGCATAAAAGTAGCCAATTTAATGCTCTGTTCTCTAAAACTATTTTTTAAGAAAGAGAACATGATGATACTTTCTGGATCTTTTGGATCATATCCTTCATAATTGTCTTTGTAATCTTCTTCTAGCAAAATAGACGCGTTTTCTCTTAATGCAATGTCTTGCTCGTCCATTCGCCCAAAACCAGAAACGAATGTTTCTACCCCGCTAGTACTGGTACTTTGGGAGGTAACGGTAGTATAGGTGGGTACTCTTTTGCCTTTTTTATTTCGATGGTAACCCGTAATGACAGATTTTTTATAAATCGGCATAGAATTACAATGTATAGAAATAAATAAATCAGCTTTTACTCTATTTGCTAAACCAATGCGTTCATATAATGGAACAAAAACATCTGTAGTACGTGTATATACCACTTTAACGTCTTTAAGTTGTTCTTCTATGACTTTTCCCAGTCGTAAAGCGGTCATTAAGGCTACATCTTTTTCTTTAGAAATTGCTCCATGAGTTGTTCCATCTTTCCCACCATGACCCGCATCTATTACAATTGTTTTTATACGATAGGGTGTAATTAGTGAAGATTTGCCACTTGAAATCAATGGCATAAGTATTAAAACCGTTAAGAAAGCACAAATCGGTCTGATGAATGGGATAATTTTCATTAATTTTGATCGATTTTTTGAGTTGAACATTTACAAAAATAGTATTCATCGGCTAATTTGAAATTAAAAAGAGGTCTTTTTCTATTTATTCTATTCAATTGTTTCTATTTAGGGGCAATGCGTAGTCTCTTTGCGCAAAAAAAACCAACAACAAAATTCCCATCGGTTAGGGTAGATACCATTAAACAAAGAAATTCTACATCGGCAAAATTAGATGCTGCTGTTAAATATACCGCAGAAGATTCTATTCGATTTGATAAAATAAATGGTATTGTTTACCTCTATGGAAGCGCTCGGGTTAATTACACCGATTTTGAGTTAGATGCCGATTACATACGCTTAGATCAAAAAAATAGTACGGTATTTGCCAAAGGAGTATTTGATATAAAAGCCAATCGGTACAGAGGGCGTCCAATCTTAAAACAGGGTGCCGATCAACCCATTACTACGGATTCTCTATTGTTTAATATTTATACCAAAAAGGGGAAATCTTACGGTGTTTTTTCTGAAGTTGATGGGGGTTATTTGCAGGCAAAACAGTTCAAAAAAAATCAATTCGACGAAGGTTTTTTTAAAAATGGTATTTATAGTACCTGTAATTTAGATCATCCTCACTTTGGAATTTTTATTACTCGAGGAATTGTAACCGATAAACAAATTGTAACCGGACCTTCTTATCTAGAAATTGAAGATATTCCCATTCCGGTTGGTATACCATTCGGTTTTTTCCCAAAAGCAAATCGAAGATCTTCAGGAATTTTGTTTCCAACTTTTGGTGAAGATGCAACCCGTGGTTTCTTTATGCGTGATTTTGGCTATTATATTGGCCTGAATGAATATTGGGATATGACCTTAAGAGCCAGTTTATATAGCCGAGGCTCTTATGATTTAAGTATGGCCGCTCGTTATCAAAAACGTTATAAATTCGATGGCAATCTGAATTTACGCTATTCATCTACCCGTACTGGTATTGAGGGAACCCCTGGCTATAAACCATTTAAAGATTTCAATATCCAGTGGAGTCATACACAGCGACCGGAAGCTAATCCAGGTACTACGTTTACTGCCTCGGTTAATGCGGGTACTTCTAGCTATTTTTCAAATACCGCAGCCGGTGGTACGTATAATTTCGATCAATTAACTCGAAATACACTCTCTTCCAATATCAGTTATGGAAAAACTTTTGGCAATGGCTTATTTAACTTTACATCAAGTTTAAGCCATAGGCAAGATATGCAACAAAAAACGGTGTTTTTAGAGTTGCCAACCTTTAGTTTAAACATGAGTACTATCAGCCCATTCGATTCTAAATCGAGAACCGGCGATCAAAAATGGTATCAGCGTATAAATGTAGGATATAGCCTCCGTGGAACCAATACTTTAGATACCAAAGAAAATTTATTATTCAAGTCTGGAGCGCTAAAAAATCTTCGTAATGGCTTTCAGCATACTGTTCCTATCAGTTTTTCTCAAAACCTTTTAAAGTTTTTTAATTTAAATACGGGGGTAAATTATACCGAAAATTGGTATACCAAAACGATTCGTAAGCAATGGTCTCCGGCAGAAAATAAAGTATTGACTGATACCGTTCCAGGTTTTAGTCGATCTTATGAATATAGTTTAAATTCTGGACTAACGACTAAATTTTATGGCCAAGTAAACTTTAAAAAAGGCCGTTTAATGGCACTTAGGCACGTGGTAACTCCATCTGTAAGTTTCAACTACCGCCCCGATTTTAGTGCATCACAATTTGGTTATTATCAAGATGTTCAAAGCAATACCCAAGGTGCGATTTCGCAGTATTCGATATATGAGCAAGGTGTGTATGGCTACCCTGGCCGTGGCAAGGTGGCTGGAATTGGCTTTAGTGTAGATAATAACATAGAGGCTAAAGTAAAGACTAAAAAAGATACCCTTGGAAAGGGCGAAAAAATACCCATTCTTCAGGGACTTACTTTTTCTGGTAACTATAATTTTGCAGTCGATTCTTTTAAATTATCCACTATAAATTTTTCGGGTAGAACCTCACTATTTAAGCAAAAATTAGGTGTAAATTTCTTTGGAACACTTGACCCTTATCAACTAAATAATGCTGGCGTACGAATCAATAAATACAGTATTTCCGATGGTAAATTAGCCCGTTTATCTAATTTTGGCTTAGCGTTCGATTTTAATTTAAACTCATCAGGCTTAAGTAAAAATCATCCGAAGCCTCAAAATAATACCTTGGCAACACTTACACCCCAACAAGACGAACAACTGGCACTAATAAACAGAAACTCGGAGGCTTTTGTAGATTTTAATATCCCCTGGACTTTTAGAGCATCCTATAGTTTTAACTATTCTAAAGTTGGTTTAATGTCGTATAAAACTAATACTTTTAATTTCAATGGCGATTTTAGTGTAACGCCAAAATGGAAACTTACGTACACGTCTGGTTATGATTTTCAACAGAAAAAAATAAGTTTAACACAAGTCGGAATTTATAGAGACCTCCATTGTTGGGATTTATCTTTTGGTTGGATTCCATTCGGTACCTACAGAAGCTATACTGTTGATTTACGCGTAAAAGCTTCCATTCTACAAGATTTAAAACTAAGCAAACGACGAGATTACTTCACTCAATTTTAATATGTTAGCAGAGATAATAACCATTGGAGATGAAATACTGATAGGGCAAGTAGTGGATACTAATTCTGCTTGGATTGGTAATAAATTGAGCGAAATTGGTGTTCGAGTGCAACAAATCACTTCCATATCCGATCAAAAGGAAGCCATCATGCAAGCCCTTAGGGTAGCATCAAAACGAGCAGATATTGTGTTGCTAACTGGTGGCTTGGGCCCAACCAAAGACGATATTACCAAGAAAACTTTAGCTGAATATTTTAATGTTGGTTTTAAACAAGATGCAGAAACTCTTACGAGGGTGACAGAGTTTTTTAAGAAATTTAAAGCCCCTTTATTGCCTATAAATAAAGCACAGGCCGATGTACCCGAAAATTGCACCGTATTACAAAATAAAAATGGCACCGCTCCGGGTATGTGGTTTGAACAAGATAAGTGCATCATCGTGTCCATGCCAGGTGTGCCATTTGAGATGAAATACCTGATGGAGGAAGAGATATTACCACGCATTCAACAAAAAGCCAATTTGCCGGTTATTGTGCATCATACGCTGTTAACTGCGGGCATTGGCGAATCCTTCCTTTCTGAACGTATTGCTGAGGTAGAAAACAACTCGCCAAGCCACATTAGCTTAGCCTATTTGCCAAAATTGGGGCAAGTGCGTTTACGTTTAACAGCCTTAGGAGCTGATAAAAAAAGCTTAGAAGCAGAAGTTCAGGGCCTAGCTAATCAAATTAAACAGTTAATTGGACCATATTTTATAACCGACGCTGATTTGCCTTTTGAGAAGGTGGTTTTAGACTTTATGGAAGCCCGTAAACTAAAACTAGTGTTAGCAGAGAGTTGCACCGGTGGGTTTTTAGCTCATCAGTTTACTCAACACGCAGGTTGTAGTTCCGTTTTCGAAGGAAGCGCTGTAGCCTATTCCTATGATCTGAAAGAGCGTATGCTTGGTGTAAATCATCAAACTTTATTAAAAAATGGCGCCGTTAGTGCTGAGGTAGTGGAAGAAATGGCTCAAGGAGCTATATCAAAATATCATACTGACTATGCCGTTTCTATAAGCGGTATAGCGGGCCCAGATGGTGGTATGCCTGAAAAGCCTGTGGGTACCGTATGGATTGCCGTAGCCAATAAAAATAAAGTAATTAGCCGCAGATTTGAGTTTGGCTATAAACGTAAAGAAAATATTGAACGCTCGGCCGCCAATGCCTTGCTGATGCTCTATAAGTTACTAACAGAAGATTATGCTTCATAAAAAAGGCTTATTTTTGCACCAAACCTTTTAAACCTATGGCTGAATATCAGTTAACACTTCCTAAAATGGGCGAAAGCGTTGCCGAAGCTACCCTGATTAAATGGGTAAAAAATGTGGGCGACAGCATCAAAGCAGATGAAATTATTTTAGAAATTGCTACCGATAAGGTAGATTCTGAAGTTCCTTCGCCCGTGGCTGGTAAACTGATAAAAGTATTATTTAACGAAAACGATGTGGTGCAAGTGGGAGAGGTTATTGCACTTATTGAAACAGAAGGCGGTACTGCCAGCAGCTCAGTTCCACCTGTAGCGCCCGCTCCTGAAGTTTTACCTGAAGTAGAAACACCCAGTATAGCCGATATTCCCGGTATTAAAGAATTAGTAGCAGAGCCAAATGTTGCTATAGAAGCTGATTTTAGTAAAACGGATAAGTTTTATTCGCCATTGGTGAAAAGCATTGCTGCCGAAGAGGGAATTACACTCCCCGAGTTAGATGAAATAAGAGGTACAGGTGCCGCTGGAAAAGTAACCAAGCAAGATTTATTGGATTATATTGCCTATAAAGGCGCTGGTGCCACCAAAGTACAGGTCCCTAAATCCGGTTCGGTAGAAAGCCCTAAAACAACCACTCCACCCGTACAGGTAGTTTCTGGTTCTGATGAAATTATTGAAATGGATCGCATGCGCAAACTTATTGCCGAACACATGGTTATGAGTAAGCAAACGTCGCCTCACGTTACTTCTTTTGTAGAAGCCGATGTAACCAATGTGGTACGTTGGAGAGATCGTGTAAAAAGTACGTTTGAAAAACGTGAAAACGAAAAACTAACCTTTACACCCATTTTTATTGAAGCTGTGGCTAAAGCCATTAAAGATTTTCCGATGATAAACGTATCGGTAAATGGCCAACAAATTATTGTAAAGAAAGACATTAATATAGGTATGGCAACTGCCTTACCATCTGGTAATTTAATAGTACCTGTAATTAAACGTGCCGATCAATTAAATATGGTAGGTTTGAGTAAATCGGTAAACGATTTGGCCAACCGTGCACGCCAGAACAAACTACAACCCGATGAGGTAAAAGAGGGGACATTTACCTTAACCAATCTAGGTTCTTTTGGTAATTTAATGGGCACACCCATTATTAACCAACCACAAGTAGCCATTTTAGCCGTGGGTGCCATTAAGAAAAAGCCTGCCGTATTGGAAACATCCGATGGCGATGTAATTGCCATTAGACACATGATGTTCTTGTCCTTATCATACGATCACCGAGTGGTTGATGGCGGTTTGGGCGGTTCTTTTGTACGTAGAGTTGCCGATTATCTAGAGGCTTGGGACGTGAATAGAGAAGCTTAATTCTAAGCTAACGCTTGTGCCAAATCAGCTTGTAAATCTGCTATATTTTCTAGCCCTACCGATACCCGAATAAGGTTTTTAGGTGTTTTGGTATCCGGTCCCTCCACAGAAGCACGGTGTTCTAATAAACTTTCTACGCCACCTAAACTCGTAGCTTGCGTAAATATTTTCACGCTATTACACACCTTTCGAGCTGCTTCTTCGCCATCTTTTACTAAGAACGAAACAACACCTCCAAAACCGCATTGTTGTTTTTTAGCCAATTCGTGTTGTGGGTGGCTGGCTAAACCCGGATAAAACACACGTTCTACCTTAGGGTGTTGTTCTAAAAAGCTAGCCAATGCTAGTGCATTTTCTAAATGGCCTTTCATGCGGTAGGGCAAGGTTTTAATACCACGAACGGTCATATAACAATCAAAAGGAGCGGGAACTGCTCCAGAAAGATTTTGTATGGTTCTAATTTTTGTCCAAAATTCATCGGTAGTTTTGCAAATGAGGGCGCCACCCAAAACATCGCTATGGCCACCCAAGTATTTAGTGGTAGAATGCATCACTATATCGGCACCTAAAGCTAATGGGCACTGAAAAATAGGCGTAGCAAAGGTATTGTCGCAAGCCACTTTAATGCCGTGCTTTTTAGCCAAACTGCAAATGGCAGCTATGTCGCTAATTTTTAACAAGGGATTAGAGGGGCTTTCCAACCAAATTAATCGGGTAGTAGGTTTAATTGCTTTTTCAATCGCATCCAAAGAGGTGGTATCTACAAAATCTACACTTAAAACACCTTTAAACACTTGCAAGAGCGCATTGCGCAAGCCGTGATACATATCGTCGGGTGCAATGACGTGGCTACCAGGATCTAGTGCTTGAAATACTGCCGAACCAGCGGCATTGCCCGAAGAGAAGGCACAGGCATCATTACCGTGTTCTAAGGCCGCTAAAACCTTTTCTAAAGAGCGTCTATTCGGATTATCGCTACGGGTATACATGTAGCCATCGGGGTAATTCCCTTCTAAATCTCGTTCAAAGGTGGTAGAAAGACTAATGGGCTGAATTACTTCGCCTGTTAAGCAATTTACGGTGTTGCCAGCATGTATGGCTATGGTTTCAATTTTCATAGTATATAATCCTTTCGTAAACTTAACAAATGCGTGGCTTTATCCCAACAATAGGATTAAATATTGTGTACCGAATGTGTATTTTTGTAAAAAATAGCTAACATGTCTTCCACGCTTTCTTTTTTAGTATCCGATCCTTCTTTGCCTGTAGAACTTAAAACTATTGCGCAAAAAGTACAACAAGGTGAACGCATTAGTCCCGATGAAGGGATTTTGCTCTATGAAAAAGCAGATCTTTCTTATTTAGGTGTGTTAGCCAATTTTATTAGAGAGCACAAGCATGGCCATAAAACTTATTTCAATCGTAATTTTCATGTAGAACCCACTAACTTATGTGTGTACGATTGTAAATTTTGCTCTTATTCTCGTTTGTTGAAACAAAAGGAGGAAGGGTGGCAATTTACAAAAGAAGATATGCTGAACATCGTAAAATCGTACGATGGAAAACCCGTAACAGAAGTGCACATTGTGGGTGGTGTATTGCCGCAATATGATGTTGATTTTTATGTGGATTTATTTCAATCTATACGTGCTCACCGGGCAGATTTACACATTAAGGCGCTCACGCCGGTAGAGTTTCATTACATCTTTAAAAAAGCCAAAATTGATTATGCCACAGGCATGAAATTGATGAAAGAAGCAGGCTTAAACTCTATTCCTGGTGGTGGTGCCGAAATATTTGCCCCCGAAATTAGAGAGCAAATTGCAAAAGATAAGTGTACGGGTGATCAATGGTTAGAAATTCATGAAATTTGGCACAATTTGGGCATGCGTTCCAATGCCACCATGTTGTATGGCCATATAGAAAGTTACGCACATCGCATTGATCATATGGAGCAATTGCGCCAATTACAAGATCGTACAGGTGGTTTTCAAACCTTTATCCCCTTAAAGTTTAGAAATCAGGATAATCAATTATCGCATCTGACTGAAGTTAGTGTGCTCGAAGATTTGCGCAATTATGCTATTTCTAGAATTTATCTCGATAATTTCGATCACATTAAAGCTTATTGGGCCATGATTAGTCGGCAAACCGCACAACTTTCTTTAAGTTTTGGGGTAGATGATATTGATGGAACTTTGGACGATACCACCAAAATTTACACCATGGCTGGTGCCGAAGAGCAAAATCCGGCCATGAGCACGCAAGAATTGGTCAATTTAATTAAACAAGTTGGCCGTCATCCGCTAGAACGTGATACCCATTATCATGTTATTCAAGATTTTAAGGATGTAGTGTTTGAAGATGAGGTAAAACCAAATTATTACCCCTTACCGGTTCTGAATTAATGTATACAGCCAAAACTTTTTACATTATTAGGCACGGTGAAACCGATTTAAACCGCCAAGGAATTATTCAAGGTCGTGGCATGAATACCGATTTAAATGAAAAAGGAGCCGCTCAAGCAGCTGCTTTTTTTAATGCATACCAACACATTCCATTCGATATAGTTTATACTTCAACCTTAAAACGAACTCACCAAACGGTAGCCCAATTTATTGAGAAGGATATTCCTTGGAAACAGCACGCCGGTTTAGATGAATTGGCTTGGGGTATTTATGAAGGCAAACCATCGGAAATTACCAAACCTGCATTTTTAGCCTTAACAACAGCCTGGTTGGAAGGTGCTGTACACGAAAAGTTTGAAGCTGGAGAAAGCCCCCTGGAAGTACAAGCTAGGCAATTAGAGGCTTTAGAAGAGTTGAAAAAATTAGCGGATGTAGACAATGTGTTAATATGCATGCATGGCCGGGCTTTACGCATATTTTTGTGCGTGTTATCGGGCTTAGCACTGACCCAAATGGACAGCTTTCCGCATAGCAATACTACATTATACAAGGTGCATTTTGATGGCGAAGGTTTTGAAATTCAGGAATACAACAATACCCAGCATTTAGTCTAACATGAGCGATAAAATTAACGTTTCGGCCGTTTCTTATACCAATACCAAACCTTTTGTGTACGGACTTATCCATTCGCCGGTGGCAGCGCACATCAATTTAAGTTTAGATATACCCGCTACCTGTGCCGATAAATTACTTAACAATGAAGTAGATCTTGGCTTAGTTCCAGTAGCCACATTATTGCGTATGCCACATTATGAATTGGTTTCCGATTATTGCATTGGAGCCGTAGGGGCGGTCAATTCGGTATTTATATTTTCAGATAAACCCATTGAAGAAATCCAAAGCATACGTTTCGATGCACAATCTAGAACCTCGAATTTATTAGCCCAATTGCTTATGAAGCATTTATGGAAAAAAGAAGTGAATTGGATAAAGGAAGGGGAGGCCGATGCATTTATAGAGATTGGCGACCGCACCTTTGGTAAAAAAGCACAATATGCCTATAGCTACGATTTATCGGAATGCTGGTTCAGCCTAACACAACTTCCCTTTGTTTTTGCGGCTTGGGTTAGTGCAGTAACATTACCTCCACACTTTTTAAGCTTATTTAATGAAGCTCTGGCTTTTGGTCTCCACAATCGGAATGTCGTCATTGAAAGTTTAGCTGAAGAAAACCTAGCCATTGATGTGAGGGCTTATCTCACCCAATCCATCGATTACCAATTTGATGCGCAAAAACGTTTAGGACTTTCTACTTTCTTAGAGTTGGCAAGTACGCTCTAACACCAACTTTATAGTCTTATCAATAGTTTTACCCGGATTTTTAGAAAATTCGTATTTCACTCTGCTTGCTAAAATGGCATTAACCGAAATGGCTTGGTGCCCTAAAATATTGGCTAAACCATAAATTCCGGAGGTTTCCATTTCTAAATTGGTTAGTCGCCAATTATCTTTTGAAATGCTTGATAATTGTTTAATAAAATTTGGTATGCTTTTGGTATAGCGTAACTCACGACCTTGGGGTGCATAAAAACCTGGTGCGGTAACCGTAATTCCACGAGGTAAATCTTTACCAATTTTGCGTAATAATAGTTTGCTGGCGGCACATACATAAGGTTTTAATGGCTTAAAAGCAGGTGCTTGGCTCACTATTGCTCTTAAAATAGCTTTTTCTTCCCGGCTAGCTTCATAGGTGTAAAAGGCCATTAATGCATCTAGTCCCACTGCATATTCTGATACCAAAATACTATCAATGGGTATGTCGGTTTGCATGGCGCCAGAGGTGCCAATCCGAATAATATTTAAACTCTTAAGTTTATCTAAATAAACTCTTCGGTCTAAATCTATATTCACCAAGGCATCCAATTCATTGAGTACAATATCAATATTATCGGTACCAATGCCGGTGGATATAACACTTATGCGTTTCGATCCAATGTAGCCAGTATGGGTAATAAATTCACGTTTTCCTTTGCGTAATTCCACTTTATCGAAGTGCTTGCTTACTTCGCCCACCCGATCGGGATCGCCAACGGTAATAATATCGTCAGCTAAATCTTCGGGCAAAAGATTTAGATGGTATACGCTTCCATCTTTATTTAAAATGAGATCTGTTGTACTAATTTTCATAGTGTTGATTGATAAATTAACCTCAAGTTATAAATATTTTCTAATAGTGTAATAATTTTTAATACAAATTGTTGTCTAATCTCAATTATTAAGGAGCATTCGGTATCTAAATCCTGAGCTAAAATAGTGATGTTTTCATCTTTAAGTATTTTCATTACCTTATTAAGTTGTGTATAAGGTACGTGGATTTGATACCGATCTTTTATAGTTTTCTCTATGATTTCTGCTTTTTTAATAGCGGCTAACGACGCTTCTTTATAGGCATGAATTAAGCCAGGAACACCCAACAAGGTACCGCCAAAATAACGCACAATGGCTACACAAACTTGTGTAAGGTTAGCTGATAAAAGTGTATTCAATATGGGTTTTCCTGCCGTTCCTGAAGGTTCTCCGTCGTCATTTACCCTAAATACCGACCGATCTGTGCTTAGCCGTAGTGCCCAGCATACATGTCGAGCTTTGGGATGTTCGGCCTTCAATTCCGCCAATATTCCTTTTACATCCTCTGCCGATTGAATAGGGAAGATATAGCCTATAAACTTGCTCCCTTTATCTTTAAAGAGTCCTTGAGCGGGTTGTTTTACGGTTAAATACGAATCGGTAAACACCTTTAGGCTAGTGAAAGTAAAACAATGGAAAGTAGGGCTAAGCCAATGCCTATATAATTTAATCGACTTAATTTTTCTTTAAACAGCCATAAACCCACCAATGAACCTAAAGCAATTACGCCAATATTCATGCTGGTAAATACAATAGAAGGTTGTGTACTCAAGGCTTTATGGGCTTTTAAATAGAATAAAATATTACCGAAATTAAAAGCACCCAACACGATACCGAAGATCATATTTTTGAGATTTAAGTGTTCCTTTTTAATCAAGCGGTTATAGGCCAATAGAATGAGAGAAACAAAAAGTGCTAACACAAACACCCAAAATAATGAGGTAGTAAAGGAAATTTCGGAAAGTGTAGCCAATTGTTTAAAAAACACATCAATAATACCCATTCCTATAAATACAAGAAGCGGATAAACCCAAGAATAAGTGGCGCTTTCTTGATTCTGTTTCCAAGGAATGGAGAAAAGTACAGCAACAATACCAACGGCTATGGCAATTAATTTCTGATTCGAAATAGGTTCTCCAAAAAGTAAAAAAGCCGCTACTAAAGGTATGAGGAGAGATAAACGTTGAGCAATATCGGTACGCACTATGCCCGATTTGGTTACAGATATGGCCAAAATGATAAATATGGTGGGCAGTAAAACACCCAAAAGGGCATAGGTGCTAAGGGGACTTTCTGCAGGAAAACTAAGGCTTGGCTTAAATATGAACAAGCAGGCCGAAGCGGCCACTACGTAATTCACGGGTATGGCTTGCACCATATTTACTTCATAGCGCTTGGCTACTTTTAGTAAAATGGAAACAAGTACGCTACAAAAAATGCTGATAAATACGTAAAACATGGCTTGTATAATGTATTGCAAATTAAGCAAAACATTCGTTTTTTGAATCTGATTCTAGCTTTTTTACCAAAGCTTTTATTTAATTTGCAGCGATGACTTTTTCTGACCTCGAAAAACAGTTTATTGCCGAATTAAGCGATATTTACGCTAGGGAGGAAGCAGCAATGCTTTGTTTCTTAAGTGTGCAACATCGCTTCAAGTGGACGAAAGCAAGCTATCTCTTGAACAAGCAAGAAGTTATTTCTGATGCAGATACAACCTACTTTTTAGATATCCTAAGTCAACTAAAAACCTCTAAACCCATTCAATATATTTTGGGTGAAACTGAATTTTACGGACGCACATTTCGGGTAAACCCCGCCGTATTGATACCAAGACCCGAAACTGAAGAATTGGTAAAATGGGTTGTAGAGACTGTTTCTACAAAAACCCCTTCGCTACTGGATATTGGAACCGGAAGTGGCTGCATTGCTATCAGTTTAAAAATTGAAATCCCTGAGGCGGAGGTAGTTGCTATAGATATTTCGGCCGATGCCCTGGCACTTGCTCAACAAAATGCTACCTTTCATAAGGTACCCCTTACCTTTATAGAAAAGGATGTATTGCACATGCATCCTACAGATTTTGCCACCACTTTTGATGTTCTGGTGAGCAATCCACCATACATTGCCATGGCCGAAAAAGACAGTATGAAAGCCAATGTATTAGCAAATGAGCCACATGTAGCTCTTTTTGTACCCGATAACGATCCGCTGATATTTTACGATCGCATTGCGGCTTTAGCTCAAGAAAAATTAAAACCTAGTGGGTTTTTGTTTTTCGAAATAAACGAACGTTTTGGAACAGAGGTGCTAGCATTGCTTGTAAAAAAAGGGTTTAAGCACCTAGAACTGCGTAAAGATTTGTTTGGAAAAGACCGAATGGTAAAAGCACAGTGGGTGGGCTAACTACGCGGATGATATTGTAAAATGGTACTTTTTAAATAGTCGCGATCTAGGTGCGTATAAATTTCGGTAGTGGTAATACTTTCGTGGCCTAGCATTTCTTGTACGGCCCGTAAATCTGCACCTCCTTCTAATAAATGCGTAGCAAATGAATGCCTAAATGTATGCGGACTGATAGTTTTTTTAAGTCCAATTTTAGTAGCCAAGCCTTTAATAATTAAAAAAACCATCACTCTAGAAAGCGATGAGCCTCTATTGTTGAGGAATACCCAATCTTCTTGGCCAGGTTTTATTTTAAGGTGTATCCGAACCTCCTGAAGCCAAATTTGTAAGAATTTAGCCGCTTCGGAACCAATAGGCACCAAGCGTTCTTTGTTGCCTTTGCCTAAAATTTTTACCAACTCAATATCTAAAAACAAGTTCGATATTTTTAAATCTACCACTTCCGATACCCGTAAACCACAGCCGTAAAGCATTTCTAAAATGGCTTTGTTGCGCATTCCTTCTGGTTTAGAAAGATCTAGGGCATCTATTAAACTATTTATTTCGTGTATGCTCAGCGTATCGGGTAGTTTTCGGCTCAGTTTAGGGCTTTCTAGTAGGGTAGTTGGATTGTCGCTTAATAGCCCTTCGAGAACCAAAAAGTGAAAAAAGGTTTTTATGCCCGATAAAATTCTGGCTTGAGAGCTAGCACTCATACCACGACCATGAATCCATGCTATGAATTCTGTTAAATCAGAAAAATCGACTTGGTTGAGCGATTTGCTGCCCAATTCACTTTCTAAAAAGCTTTCAAGTAGCGCTACATCACGCACATAGGCGGCACTTGTGTTGGCCGAAACCGAACGCTCGAGCTTTAAATACGCTTGAAATCCTTTAATTATTGACGCCCACTGCACCTTTTTCGATTTTAAATTTTAAGTTTGAGTAATGAATATATTTATCATCAACGGACCAAATTTAAACTTACTTGGCATTAGAGAGAAATCTATTTATGGCGAACAAGGATTTGAGTCGTTTTTTGAAGACTTAAAAACACAGTTCCCCACCGTAAACTTACACTATTACCAAAGTAATTTAGAGGGCGAATTGATAAATAAATTACACGAAATTGGCTTTACAGCCGATGGGATTATTTTTAATGCCGGCGGTTATACGCATACTTCGGTTGCTATTGCCGATGCCATTGCCGGAATAAAATCGCCAGTTATTGAGGTGCATATCTCAAACGTATATGCTCGTGAAGAGTACCGACACGTTTCTTTGATGGCTAAAAATTGCAAAGGCGTAATTAGTGGCTTTGGTTTGGCTAGTTACAAGCTGGCTTTAGATAGCTTCTTATAATTGCTTGTAGGTTTTTTGTTTGCGCACAAAATATTGCCAAACAATGCTTCGTGGAAATAAGCCTAGTGCATTAAAAGTGCCATCTAGTTCTAGGCCATTGGCTTCCTTTTTCCAAACTCGTTTTAAAAAATCTACATGCGCACGGCTAATGGCCCAGGCATTTGAACTCTTTTTATCAACCAAAAACCTAATTAAACTCATAAAATCTAAGAAAAAGCGCAACCCAATAATATAGATTCGTTTGTTTTTAGGTAAGTTTTTATAGAGCATAAGCAGGTTGTTCCGAAAGTTTAAAAAGGTTTTATGCGGACTTTCTGCAGATAAAGTACCTCCGCCAACATGATACACACTAGCCGCAGGACAGTACCAAATTTGTTTACCAAGGCGTTTTAAACGCCAACATAAATCAATTTCTTCCATGTGGGCAAACAAACTTTCGTCAAAGCCATCTGCTTCTAGCCACGCATCTTTTTTGATAAAGAGGGCAGCGCCGCTAGCCCAAAAAATTTCAGTTTCTTTCTCGTATTGCCCATAATCTTTTTCTATGGTATCAAAAATGCGTCCTCTGCAAAATGGGTATCCTAAAAAATCGATGAATCCACCGGCAGCTCCGGCATATTCAAAACTTGTTTTATCGGCATAACTTAAAATTTTAGGTTGGGCTGCTGCGGCATTGGGGTTCGTTTCTAGTAAATTTATTACAGGTTCAATCCAATGTGGTGTAACTTCTACATCCGAATTCAAGAGTACAAAATACTCTGCATCTACCTTTGCTAGAATTTGGTTATAACCACCTGCAAAACCGTAATTTTTATCGTTCTCAATAACTTGTATTTGAGGATACTCTTGTTTAAGCCAGGCTACCGAGGTGTCGGTAGATGCATTGTCGCCCACAATAATGGAAAGATTCGTATAGGTACTAGCCAATACGGAAGGCAGAAAATTAGCTAAATGTTGCTGACCATTCCAATTTAGAATAACAACGGCTACACTGGGTTTTTTACTGGCCTTCATGATGTTTTAGGTTGATGTTTCCAACGTTTGTGAGACCAAAGCCAGTAAGCTGGGTTAGCTTGTATGATGTTTTCTAATTTCTTATTGTATTTTTCGGTTATCTCGTCTTCCGCAGTTGCCAATGGATTGGCTTCCAAAACCGAGAATTCAGCTTGGTAGTAGCCTCTTTTAATCCGTACAACATGCATATAAACTATAGGGCTCTTGGTGAGCTTAGCAATTTTTTCTAAACCTTTAAACACTGCTGTAGGCTGATTCAAGAATTCTACAAAGTGCATATTATCTCTAGCCGAAGGGGTTTGATCACTCACCATAAAGGTGATAGTGGGTTCACCCTGGTGCTCTACAATAGTACGAATAGATTGTTTCATTGGCACCATAAGAGCTCCGTATTGTGCTCTAATACCATTTATAACCTTTTCTGCCGATTTATTACTTAATGGCTTGTACACCAAAATGGTTTTTACAGGTATTTGCAATGTTAAACCAGGAGCAGACCATTCCCAATTGGCATAATGGCTCATGGCCAATAATACAGACTGTTTTTTATCGGTAAACTGGGTAATTATCTCCGGATTTTTTAAATGAAAACGTTTTTGAAAGCTCTTTTTACTCATACTGAGTGATTTTAAACTTTCAATCAAATTGTCGGCTAAAAAACGGAAATAGGTTTTTTCTATATCAAGGCGCTCTTGCTCGTTTTTAGTAGGGAAAGAACGGCGTAAATTATCGCGAACAACCTGCTTTCGGTAGCCAATAATAGCATATAATAGATAATAAAGCCCATCAGATAGAAAATAAAGCACGCTAAATGGCAATAAAGAAATCAGATATAACAATCCGTAACTAATCCAAAAGAAAGGGTTGAGGGTCATGTAGGGTTTGTATGCTATTTGCTAATCGTATCCGAATGTTTAGTTTTGGCTAAAATCTATACAAACATATAATTTCGCATGCATAAAGCCACCATTTTCCCATTATTTTATCTGCCACCAATCCATTATTTTACGGCATTAAAACAAAATCAAGGTGATATATTACTCGAAATACACGAACATTTTCCGAAACAAACCTATCGCAATAGAACTTCTATTCATTCGCCAAATGGCAAATTAGATCTTATTGTGCCTGTAGAAAGAGGATCCGCGATGCATCGGCCAATTAAAGATATTCGCATCAGTTATGAATTCAATTGGCAGCGGATTCATTGGCTGAGTTTACAAACTAGTTATCGAAGTTCCGCTTTCTTTGAATTTTATGAAGATGATTTTGCTCCCTTTTATGAGAAAAAATGGGAGTTCTTAGTAGATTATAATCAAGAGTTATTGACTTTAATAAGCCGTTTATTGAAGCTAAATATTTTATTTACACCTACTACCGAGTATAAACCTGTAGAAGCAGAGTTAGATTTCAGATTTTCCATTCATCCAAAAAAAGAATCTTTATTCAGCGTCAAGCCTTATTATCAGGTATTTGAAGACCGGAATGGCTTTATTGAAGATTTGAGTATGGTGGATTTGTTGTTTAATCAAGGACCCCAAAGCAACCACTACTTTTAATGAAAAAAGCCTCCACCAATAGGCGAAGGCTTTTAACACTAACTTTTCTTAATTATTACTTTCTCAAGGTAATTTCTTTGGTTTTTCCATTTGCACTTATAGTTGCTTTATTATCGCAATTTCCAGTTCCGTAATCTAAGGTAAGCTGAGGGCGACCTGTTATGTTCATTAATAATTTACCAGAACTAATGTATAGGCAAGCTACTTTTTTAACCAGTGGTTCTATCGTGGTGTACGAATAGGTTTTGTCACCAGAAGTGGTAGCACTTAAACTTCCTCGAATAGAAAATTCATCATCGGTTGGGTTAATATTCGAATTTTCAATCCAGGTAATGGTTTTTACCGCGGTTAAGGTAGATGTTCCGCCTGTTGCACGAGTACGAGAATTGTTTATAGTAACTGTAAAACTGTAATTTCCAGCAGCATTTGGCCCATTGTTTACAGTAGATTTCGTCCCCTCAATTTTATCGCCATTGATGTAAAAATTATCAAAACTAATAGTAATGGTAGTGCCAGCTTGTTTGAAACGCCCACTAAAAACTGCTTTAATCTTGCCCTTTTTCAATTTGCCACCATCGTTACAACCTGTACCATAATCTATGGTTACAGTTTTAGGAAATACGTTACCACTTGGACTAATTGTTACGGTTCTGCACGTAGTATTAGGTATTAACCATGTTGAAGAAGTGGTAGCATCTGTGGATAAGCCAGTTGAATTATTTACAGGCACATCAAACAAACTAACATCTTGTGAAGTAATTAAAAAAATGTCACTAAAAGTGTCACTAAGTGTTTCGTCGGCTTGGGCGCTCTCTAATACCGTATCGGTATCTGTTGTGCTTATTTCTTCTGTTTTCTTACAAGAAGATACAAAAGTTAAGCTAGCTATGCATGCTATCGCAAAGTAGGTGTATAAATTCTTTTTCATAATGTAATGTGTTTGGGTTTAATGCTTTGATGAAGTTAAACAATAAAGGTTTAACCATATATAATTTTTTTAAAATATATAACCGATAAATGTATTTTTGAACATAATTTAAGCACATGAAATTCGGAACCAAAGCCATACATGCTGGCCAAGAGCCAGATCCAACAACGGGAGCTATTATGACTCCTATTTTTCAAACTTCTACCTATTGGCAAGAATCGCCGGGTAATCATAAAGGTTATGCGTATGCTCGTGGGAAAAATCCGACCAGAAAAGCTTTGGAAGATTGTTTAGCTGCCTTAGAAAATGCACAATTTGGTTTAGCATTTTCCAGTGGGATGGGTGCAACCGATACGGTAATGAAATTGCTTAAACCAGGTGATGAAGTGATTACTGGAAACGATCTATACGGCGGCTCTTACCGGATGTTTACCCAAATATTTGCTCAATACGGCATTAAATTCCATTTTATTGATTTAGACGATGCGGCCAATATTTCGAACTATGTTACTGAAAATACCAAATTAATTTGGATAGAGACACCTACCAACCCAACCATGCGTATTGTTGATATTGCAGCGGCAGCTACTATTGCTAAAGCAAACAACCTGCTGCTAGTGGTTGATAATACCTTTGCATCACCATATTTACAAAACCCCATCGATTTAGGTGCCGACATGGTGATGCACTCAGCAACAAAATATTTGGGTGGACACTCCGATGTAATTATGGGAGCATTGCTTACTAACCGTCAGGATTTATTTGATAAACTAGCCTTTATTCAAAACTCCTGTGGTGCCGTACCGGGACCAATGGATAGTTTTTTGGTGTTAAGAGGATTGAAAACCCTGCATTTACGCATGAAAGCGCATTGCGAAAATGGGCGTAAAGTAGCCGAATATTTAAAAAATCACCCCAAGGTTGAGGTAGTATATTGGCCAGGCTTTGTAGATCATCCCAATCATGAAATTGCTAAAAAACAAATGCGTGATTTTGGTGGCATGATTTCTTTCAGCACCAAAGGAGCAACTTTAGAGTCAACCTTTAAATTGGCTTCCTCTTTCAAGGTATTTTCTTTAGCTGAATCGTTGGGTGGGGTAGAATCCCTTATAAATCATCCTGCAACTATGACTCATGCTTCTATACCAAAAGCCGAACGTGATAAAGCAGGAGTAACCGATACCCTATTGCGTTTAAGCGTTGGGGTAGAAGATGCCGAAGATATTTTAGCCGACCTAGAACAAGCTTTAGCCCGTATTTAATGTTTGCCTCTCCGGATGATCTTCGTGTTTTTTTAGATCAGAAGGTAGCGCAATACAATCAAAAAGGCTTCATAGCCCACGATCCAATTAGTATTCCGCACTTGTTTAGTAAAAAACAAGACATCGAAATTATGGGTTTTTGGGCTGCTGTATTGGCTTGGGGCCAACGCAAAACCATTATTAATAAATGCCATGAGCTTATTCAGTTGATGGACGGTAGCCCTTATGATTTCATTTGCCATCATGAGGAGTCGGATTTAAAGCGCCTTCTGAACTTTAAACACCGCACTTTTAATGCTACGGATACCTTATATTTTATCCAATTTTTTAAGCAGCATTATCAAAAGTATCCAAGTTTAGAATCTGCATTTTTAAGTACCGAGGGGCAAACTATGGAGCACATGCTCAATCAGTTTCGCAATAATTTCTTTGCCATCACACCCGATTATCCCGCACGAACCCAGAAACACATTGCCGCACCCAGTCAAAAGTCAGCTTGTAAACGCATCAACATGTTTTTACGTTGGATGGTTAGAGACGACGCCCAAGGTGTAGATTTTGGTTTATGGAAAAATATTAAACCCAGCCAATTAATTTGCCCAATTGATGTTCATGTAGAACGGGTAGCCCGAAAGTTAGGCCTCATAGAACGTAAAAATGTAGATTGGAGCACTGCAGTAGAACTAACCGAACAGCTTAAAAAATTCGATGCGCACGATCCTGTAAAATATGATTTTGCATTATTTGGGCTAGGGGTAGAAGAAGGCTTTTAAAGCCTGCAGAATAAGCGGTATATTTGCGCTATGTTTCAACAAGACGATACGATTGTAGCTTTAGCCACGCCAAGTGGGAGTGGAGCCATTGGCGTTATTCGCTTGTCGGGACCTGAAGCCATTCGCATTACCCAACAAGTTTTTAAAGGTAAAGATTTAAGCAAACAAGCTTCTCATACCATCCATTTCGGAACCATTAGAGATGGGGAACATGTTATAGATGAGGTGCTGGTATCGCTTTTTATTGGCCCACATTCGTATACCAAAGAGCATGTGGTAGAGATTTCTACCCACGGATCTTCTTATATTATTCAAAAAATCATTAGGCTACTTATTAGCAAAGGAGCAAGGGCTGCTAAAGCCGGCGAATTTACCTTGAGAGCCTTTTTAAACGGGCAGTTAGATTTGTCGCAAGCAGAAGCCGTAGCCGATTTAATTGCCTCCGATTCGCAGGCTTCTCACCAATTGGCTATGCAGCAAATGCGTGGTGGTTTTTCTACCCAATTGCAACAACTCCGTGAACAATTGATTCATTTTGCCTCCATGATTGAGCTTGAACTCGATTTTGCCGAAGAAGATGTAGAATTTGCCAATAGAGACGATTTAAAAGCATTGATTTTAAAAATAAACAGCATTTTACACAAGCTCATTCAATCTTTTGAGCAAGGAAATGTGCTTAAAACGGGGGTTCCCGTGGTTATTGCCGGCCAGCCAAACGTGGGTAAATCTACCTTACTCAATGCTTTGCTAAACGAAGAGCGGGCTATTGTTTCTGAAATTGCCGGTACTACACGTGATACCATTGAAGATGAATTAACCATCAATGGAATTGTCTTTAGATTTATAGATACTGCTGGCATTCGAGTTACGCAAGATACCATTGAGGCCATAGGCGTGGAGCGCACCCACGAAAAAATGAAACAAGCCAAATTAATTTTGTATTTGGTGAGCCCAGATCAATCTAAAGAGGCTATTGATGAGCAATTAAATAGTTTGCAAGCAGCTAATATTCCATTTTTAACCCTTTTGAATAAGGCTGATGTGCTTATGGAGAGCCAGGAAGCAGTATTCGGGGATTTAGCAGTTTTACGCCTTTCAGCTAAAGAAAAAACAGGTATTGAAGAATTAAAAACAGCTATTTTAGAAAAAATACAGCTACACAATATTGCTGCCGATGAGGTGTTAATAAGCAATACCCGGCACTTAGAAGCACTGCAAAAAACTGAGAGTGCTCTTACGAACGTTCTATTCAATCTCGATAGCTCGGTTACCTCCGATTTTATTTCTAGCGATATTAAGCAAGCCCTACATTATTTGGGAGAAATTACTGGTTTAGTTACAACCGATGATTTATTAGAAAACATCTTTTCTAAATTCTGTATCGGTAAATAAGTATACTCAATTATTTTCCGGATATTTATTACAACCAATAATTATTTATTTTATGCGCTTTCTTACTATTATTTTACTAGTACTTGCTGGCTCTGTTTTACACTCGTGTTCAAAAAAAACAAATACAACTGATCTAGTTCAAACTCCCGCCCAAGAACTGTATCTAGGTGCCGATTTATCGTATATCAACGAAATAGAAAATTGTGGAGCGCAATACCGCCAAAATGGACAAAATATTGATCCCTATGCACTTTTTGCTGCAAAAGGCTGCAATTTAGTACGATTGCGTTTGTGGCATAACCCCACATGGAGTGGTTTTTCTAATTATGCCGATGTTAAACGAAGTATGCAACGGGCAAAAGCTAAAAATATGCCCGTATTGCTCGATTTTCATTATTCAGATACATGGGCCGATCCTAGTAAACAAGCCGTACCGGCAGCTTGGGCTAGTATTACAGACCCAATTATATTGGGAGATAGTGTATATAATTATACCTTAAATACACTATTAAAGTTAGGTGCCGAAAATTTAACACCTAGCATCGTGCAAGTGGGTAACGAAATTAACAGTGAAGTGTTGCAACCTACGGCTCAACCCAAATACACTATCAACTGGACTCGGAATACATTATTAATCAATCGAGGTATTCAAGGAGTTCGCGAAGCTTCTCGTAGATTGAATAAAAACATTGAAGTGATGTTACACATTGCGCAACCTGAAAATGCAATATGGTGGTTTCAGCAGGCTAATACTGCTAATTTAACTGATTTCGATTGGATAGGTATTTCATATTATCCAAAATGGTCTACCACGAGTTTAACTAATTTACCCACAGCTATTCAAACCTTAATAAATACCTATCGTAAAAAATGTATGATTGTAGAAACGGCTTACCCATATACCATGCAAAATGCCGATGGCTCGACTAATATTTTAGGTCAAAGTGCCCTATTAAGTGAGTATCCGGCTACACCCGATGGGCAAAAGAATTACATGATACAGTTGGTAAAACAAACACTAGCTGGTGGAGGAAAAGGTGTAGTATATTGGGAACCTGCTTGGGTGACCAACACCTGTACCACGCCATGGGCTACGGGTTCGGCTTGGGATAATGCCACATTTTTCAATAGCCAAAATCAAAATGAGGCATTACCTGTTTTCGATTTTTTCAATCAAGCGAATTATAAATAAAGATGAGTGCATTAACTGAAAAGGTAGTTTCTGCCTTTCGTGCAAATTTTAAGCACGAACCAAGCTATACCATTTTATCTCCAGGCCGAATTAATATTATAGGAGAGCACGTAGATTATAACGACGGCTTTGTAATGCCGGCAGCCATTAATAAATATGTTTGTTTTGCCATTGCAGAGAGCGGAACTAGCCAGTGTACCTTAGTAGCTCTTGATTTGGATAAAACTTATACATTTAATTTAAGAGATGAATTAAACCCCGTAGCCGATATGTGGGTAAATTACATTTTGGGTGTGGTATCCCCATTAAAAAAGCAATTAAAAGGTTTTAATATCGCATTTAGCAGTACCATTCCAATGGGTTCTGGCTTATCTTCCTCAGCGGCCGTAGAATGTGGCGCAGCTTTTGCATTAAATACGCTATTTGATTTAGGACTCAGCAAAGAGCAATTGGTAAAATTAGGTCAACAAGCTGAACATACCTTTGTGGGTGTAAAATGTGGCATTATGGATCAGTTTGCCAGTGTTTTTGGTAAAGCGAACCAAGTAATAAAGTTAGATTGTACCACATTGGACTATGCATATTACCCAGCCAACCTAGGTGATTATTGTTTGGTTTTGTTGGATAGTAAAGTAAAACATACTCACTTAACATCTGGTTATAATACCCGAAGAGAAGAGGTGGAAGCCGGTTTAAAACTTATAAATCATGCTTTTCCAGAGGTAAACACCTATAGAGATTGTACTATGGAGCAAATAGAAGCAGTAAAAGATAGTTTAGGCGAAACACTCTACAAACGCTGTTCTTTTGTGGTTAAAGAAATAAATAGGGTAGAAGAAGCTGTAAACGCATTAGTAACCGCTGATTTACAAATTCTAGGCCAATTGATGTATAGCACGCATGAGGGCCTCTCTGCAGATTATGAAGTAAGTTGCGATGAATTAGATTTTTTGGTTAATCAGATTAAAAACATACCAGAAGTACTAGGTGCCCGCATGATGGGAGGAGGTTTTGGAGGTTGTACAATAAATTTAGTAAAACGTGCGGCTATATCTCGTTTTGAAAATGAGATTAAATCGGCATATAAAATACGTTTTGACATAGATTTAGAAATGTATAAGGTGGATATATCAGAAGGTACACATCTTTTTCATAATCAACTTTTTGGAAATTAAGGGTTTATGTATTTTGCATTAAAACTCAGTGTTTTCCACAGTTAACTCTTCCAAAAAATATATTTAAAGCACATTCAGTACACTTTTTTTGTAAAATGTTGATAATTAAGGTGAATCTTTAAATTCAATAATGCAGGTTTTCTTAAAAAGTTATGCTTAATTTTAAATAAACCTAAATAGAATGGCAGCAAGACCATTTCAAAAATCTGGGCGTATCCGAAAAGCCATACGAGTAGGACTTAACCAAAAATAAACATTATGTCAAATCTTTTATTAGATGCTTCTATGGTCATTTCTAATACCGACTATGTTGCTTTTACCTTTTTTATAGGCACCATGGCAATGATGGCTGCTGCCGTTTTCTTCTTCTTTGAAGTAGGAAATACTGCCCCAGAGTGGAGAACTTCCGTTCTTGTTTCGGGTCTTATTACATTCATTGCAGCTGTTCATTATTATTACATGAGAGGTTACAGTTTGGAAACTGGTGAATCACCAATATTTTTCCGCTATGTAGATTGGATTTTAACTGTGCCTTTGATGTGTGTTGAATTTTATTTAATCACCAAAAAAGCAGGTGCTAAAGCCAGCTTATTATGGAAACTAATTTTTGCTTCGGTAATTATGTTAGTTACCGGATATTGGGGAGAGGCTGTTGCCAGAGACCAAGCTGCATTCTGGGGCTTAGTATCAGGTTTAGCTTATTTCTACATTGTTTATGAAGTATTTGCTGGTGAAGTGGCAAAACTTGCAAAAGCAAGTAATCCTGCCGTTCAAAAAGCAGTAAGTGCTTTACTTAAATTTGTAATCATTGGATGGGCTATCTATCCAGTTGGCTACATGGCTGGTACAGCCGATGGACAGTGGTATGCTTTCATGAAAGATTTACCACTTGATATGGATATCATTTACAACATCGGTGATGCGGTAAATAAAATCGGTTTTGGTTTAGTGATTTACTCACTTAGCCGTTCTAAATAATTTTATCATTTAGGTTTAACTAAAAGGTACTCGTATTTTACGAGTACCTTTTGTTTTTTATATATGCACTACGATCTTATTATACTCGGAGCTGGATGCTCTTCTATGCAATTACTGCATGCCATGTTGCGAACAAGTAATGGAAAGAAGTTGCGTATACTAATTCTTGAGAAAGAGCAAGATTTTCCTGAAAAATCATGGTGTTTTTGGTCTAAAAATGCTGCAGAATACGATTCACTGGTATCTAAAAAATGGAATCAGATAGAATTTTTTACAAATAGCTACGCATTACATAAAGCCATAAATCCATATCAATACAAGTACATACATTCCCAAACATTTTTCGATTTCCACGTAGATTTAATCCATAAAGCAGACAATGTAGATTTCTTTAGAGAAGAGGTGTTAAGTGTTGACAGAAATGATCAGATTTTTAGTGTAAAGACTACTAAAACAACGTATACAGCTGCTAAAGTTTACTCTAGTATGTATACACAAAGTGAATTGCGTAAAAATGAACTTCTATTGTGGCAGCATTTTTATGGGTATTTTATAAAAACGGAAAAACCGGTATTCAATAAAGATGTGTTTAGAATGATGGATTTTAGAACACCACAAAGTGCTACAGGTAGTCATTTTATTTACATTCTTCCCTTCTCCGAGACCGAAGCTTTAGTTGAATTTACTGCTTTCTCTTCGGTAGAAAGTTATGCAGATACAGCATATAATGATTTTTTATCTACGTATATCCAAACACACTTTCCAACAAATTACCAGATTACTAGAATTGAGCGGGGTAAAATACCCATGTCAAACGCCCAACCCAATACCGACAATTTAGATGGAATAATTCCAATTGGAGGTAGGGCAGGTGCCATTAAACCAAGTACCGGATATGCCTTTAATCGGATTAGGAAAAATACTCAAGCACTTTTTTCAGATGATTTTGGAAGCTTAAAGACTCCTTTTTTTAACCAAAATAGATTCCAGCTTTACGATACGCTATTACTGCAAATTATTAAAACTAATCCGCAAAAAATTAACTTAGTAATGGAACAGTTGTTTCGAAAAAATAACCCAACTACGATATTGAAGTTTTTAGATGAAGAAACAACTATACTAGAAGACCTTAGCATTTTTTCACGCTTGCCTATTCCATTATTTTTAAATCAATTAAAAAACTATGTAAAAAATCGGATATGAGAATACGTATATTACTAATCGGTTTTTTATTGAGTATTTGCTCTTTACTATTAAATTTTACGCCTTTACAACAAACGTATATGCTGTTTGTTGGCGTAGCTATCATCGGTATTCCGCATGGCTCTATTGATCATTATTTATACATGACTAACAATAAGCTTAGTGGATCTTATATTCATTTTTTCAAATTTTTAATCCAATATATAGGCATAGGACTTATTTATGCAGCATTATGGTGGTTAAACCCTGTAGTTGCGCTATTCATTTTTATAGGTATATCTGCTTTTCATTTTGGAGAATTAGATACCTTGAATTTCGATTTCAAGAATAAAAAATATACCTATCTAGTTGCATTTACCTATGGTTTATTATTTCTGTTGAATCTTTTATTGTTTAATGGTAAAGATGTGTTGCCTATTATTCAATCATTTCCAGGTATTTCACTTACTAGTACAGAGATGCTCCAATCCAGTGATTTATGGATACCCATCTTCCCCATAATATCGGTTATCATTTTCTTTGTTATTCTCCTTATTTCGCTACCAAAAAGTGAATATTTTTCAAAAAAAACACTAACCAATCTACTTTTTTTAGTCTGTTTGCAAGGCTTAATTTTTAGCATGCCATTAATTTTGGGCTTTGCCTTTTATTTTTGCGCTTGGCACGCTGTATTATCTTTTCATAGTATTTTAAAACATTTAGAGTGGCAAACTAAATCGCCAGTATTTGTGCTCAAAAAACTCGTACCTACCAATTTTGCAGCTTGGTTATTTTTGGGTTCTCTTATGTTTTATTTTAAGTCAGATTTAAACAGATTAACGGCCATTTTATTTCTAGGAATTGCGGTGTTAACAGCTCCACATATTGGTGTAATAAGTAGGATGTTGCAATCACAAAAAATGAAGGTTTAATCCCATATTTTTTACGGTATTTTAACAGTAAATTAACAAGCATGGGAATTGATTTCCTTACCTTAGCACTTTGAAAATCCCTATTGCTATACCTTAATTTATGCCCTTAAAACTCTATTTATTAGTAGGCTTAGCCTATTCTTGTTTTTTTTGTACCGATATTCTTATTCGGAAATACAGTGTAAATGCCAACTCGTTTTCATTTATTTTAAAACGTAGTGCCTATACCGTTTTACTTTCCTTCGCCGTATTGGTAGGATCCTTAACTATACTCACACCACCTAGTGGGTTGGTGGCACTACAAATTACTGGTATCTCTATCATTTGTGGCATGGGTTTATGGTTCTTTATTTTAGCCAACAGACTTATTAGTTTCCCCAACGTAGTGGTTATTAATTTATTTGGCCTTTTAGTGCAACAACTTGCCGCCAGGTTTATATTAGGTGAACATTTCAGTCCGTATTTCTATCCAAGTTTAGCTATCTGTATAGTGGGTTTGTTGGTTCAGGCCTCGGTTCCTAAATTACAAAAGGGACTCGTTTTGGCTTTATTAAGTATAACGTGTTGGTCTTTCGGGTATTCTCTTTTATCCATTCCGCTTAAATATACCGCCGTTACTTGGAGTGCTTTTATAATGGAGAGTACCATTTTATTTTCTGCTTGGCTTATTTATAAATTAACCAGAAAAGATGCCGATCAAAAGGTGGAAAAATCACCTATAAAGCCCCTTAATTTTATGATTATAGCGGTACTTACCACCATGGGTAGTCTGTTAATTAAGCAATCTTACAAAGAGTTTCAAGTAGGAGAAATCAGTTTGCTTTATCTATTCCTTTTCCCATTTTCCTTGCTGGTGAGCAAATGGTATTTTAAAGAAGAAATAAGTAAACGTGAATGGATAGGTTCATTCATTATATTTGTTGGTATAGTTCTTTTCGTGATACGTTAATCATTTCAATATAATTGTCTTATAATTAATATTATGTTAAATAGTAATGTTAGATAAAAGAAAACCCCAACCTATTTATAGATTGGGGTTTTTCTGTAGTAAAAATACACACCCTATTACAAGGCAGAAATTTGTTTAGTTAACTCGGCAACTTTAGCTGTATTCTTTTTAATCACGTAATACGTTTTTAAGTTTTGTAAAGCATTCAGCGATTTAGGGTCAATTTTAACCGCTTTATCTAAATACGGAAACGCACGATCGAATTCAACAAAGGCAGCTTTCATGGCTGCATCGTACTCCTTTTGTTTATTTGCAGGTAAAGTATTGGCTTTATTATATAAGTCAATACCGTTGTTTAAAATGCCACTACCTAAATTTAAAGTAGCATCAAAATAATTGGCATCAAGGTCAATGGCTTTTTTGTAAGCATCCTCCGCCTTTTTAAATTCTTTTAGCGCATCGTAAGCAATACCTAAATAAAAATGCTCTAGTTTATTTTTTGGGTCTAAGGTTATTTGAGCTAAGATTCTTTCAATTACTTGTTTTTGTTTTCCGCTCATTAAACTCAATTCAATTTCTTGGGTAGCTAAAGCTTGGTCATTAAATTTAGTAGCGTATACAGATGCAATTCGAATAGCATTTACAGTGTCTTTTTGCATACTGTATAGTTTAGATAGATCTAAGGCAATTTCTCTGTTAGCCGAGTAATCAGTTGTCAATAACTCTTCATATCTTTTAATTGCAGAAGTGTAATCTACAGCGTTTATAGCCGCTAAACCACTATAATAAGTTAATAGGGTATCAGCAGGACGGTAAATTAGAGATTGCTCAAAAGCTGTATATGCTTGTTTAAAATCTTGGGCTTGAAATGCTTTAACGCCTTTATTTAATTGAAATTGAGCGAAAGCATCATTACCTGCAGTAATCAGATTGGCATTTTTCTTGTCCGTATCCATGTCTACTGCTTTCGAGAAATCGTCTCCTGCACTTTTAATAAGGGCCTCGGCAGTTGCGGCATCAGCTTCATTTAGTGCTAAATTTGCATAAATAAGTGCTTTATAAGCCCATGTGCTAGCATCTATGGCCGTTTTTTCGTTCAGGGCAGCCTTGTCTATAGAGGTTTTAGCAATGGTTAAACTAGGGCCTGCTAAAGCCAAAGAGCCTGCATCTTTTAAGGCAATGTATTTCTCATAATTGGTTTTTGCAGTACTCAACTCCCCTTTTTGTGCAGAGGCACTGTACGCACAGCCTAATAAAGCAAAGGCGAATACAAGTGATTTCATGTTCATAATTTTAATTTATTGGTTAATAATACTCGTTTATTCTGGGTTTTCTTCAGTAGGCTCCACTCCTGTTTCTGGCGTGCTTACATCGGGTGTTTCTTCTGTAACGGCACCTTCAACGGCAATCGTATCTTCTAGGTCGCTTTCATCTTCGTGGGCAACCTTAGCAATAGAAGCAATTTCATCTTCTCCTTTAAAGGTAATTAAGCGCACGCCTTGCGTAGCTCTACCCATTACACGTAAATCGGCTACGCCAATACGAATTACAATACCCGATTTGTTAATAATCATTAAATCATCGGTATCTAACACATCTTTAATGGCAACCAGTTCACCGGTTTTATCGGTAATATTAATGGTTTTAACACCTTTACCTCCACGGTTCGTTACCCGATAATCTTCAATATCGGTACGTTTACCATATCCTTTTTCAGAAACCACCAATACCGTTACTTCTGGATTGTTTACGGTAATCATGCCAATTACTTCATCTTTAGCATGTGCCAAGGTTACACCACGCACTCCAGTAGCCGTACGACCCATTGGGCGAACGGTAGATTCGTTAAATCGAATGGCTCTGCCGGAGCGTAAAGCCATTAAAACCTCACTTTGGCCATTGGTTAAGCAAGCCTCTAATAATTGATCACCTTCGTTAATATTAATGGCATTAATACCATTGGCACGAGGACGTGAGTATGCTGCTAACGACGTTTTCTTAATGGTACCTTTCTTGGTACACATAATAATAAAGTTGTTTTCTAAGTACTCTTGGTCTTTCAGGTTAATTACCTTAATAAAGGCCTTTATTTTCTCCTCTTTCGGAATATTGATGATGTTCTGAATTGCTCTTCCTTTAGAAGTACGTGTGCCTTCCGGAATTTCAAATGCACGCAACCAGAAACAACGTCCGGCTTCGGTAAAGAACAACATATAGTTATGTGCCGATGCCGTAATGATATGCTCAATAAAGTCTTCATCTCTCGATTGAGAACCCATAGAGCCTTTTCCGCCTCTACCCTGAATGCGGTAATCGGTTAATGGCGTACGTTTAATATAGCCTTCGTGCGAAATGGTAATAACCACTTCTTCGTCGGCAATAAAGTCTTCCATGCGCATATCTTCTGCAGAATGCACAATTACCGAACGACGCTCATCGCCATATTTCTCTCTAATTTCTATCAATTCGTCTTTGATGATTCGCATACGCATATCCTCATCGGCCAAAATAGATTTCAAGAATTCAATGGTTTTCATCAACTCCGCAAACTCTTCTTTAATTTTATCACGCTCTAGTCCGGTTAAACGGCGAAGCGTCATATCCAAGATTGCTCTCGATTGAATGTCAGAAAGCTCGAATTTCTCCATTAAGCCCGTACGAGCATCTTCTGGCGTATCTGAATTGCGAATTAACTTAATTACCTCATCTAAATGATCTAAGGCAATTAATAAACCCTCTAAAATGTGGGCACGCTTTTCGGCTTCAGCTAATTCAAATTTGGTTCTGCGTACTACAACTTCGTGGCGGTGTTCCACAAAGTATTTAATCATATCTTTTAAGTTTAATAACTGCGGACGGCCCTTTACCAAGGCAATGTTATTTACTGAAAATGAGGTTTGTAGAGCAGTGTATTTAAATAAATTATTTAATACAATAGATGAATTGGCATCACGTTTAATTTCGTACACAATACGCATACCCTCTCTATCCGATTCATCCCGAATTTCAGAGATACCTTCAATTTTTTTCTCGTTTACCAATTCGGCAGTACGCTCAATCATATTGGCCTTATTTACCTGGTAGGGTATTTCGGTTACAATAATGCGTTCTCTGTCGTTTCCGTAGGTTTCAATCTCGGCTTTAGCACGCATCATAATACGGCCTCTACCGGTTTCGAAAGCCTCTTGCACGCCTGCGTAGCCGTAAATTATACCTCCTGTTGGGAAATCGGGGGCTTTAACGTATTGCATTAGGCCAGAAACCTCAATGTTATTATCGTCTATATAAGCGGTAATGGCGTTAATAACCTCGGTAAGGTTGTGTGGGGCCATATTGGTGGCCATACCCACGGCAATACCAGAAGCACCGTTAACTAATAAATTAGGGATTTTGGTTGGTAAAACGGTTGGTTCTTCTAAGGAATCATCGAAGTTTAATTGATAATCAATGGTGTCTTTATTGATATCATTTAACATTTCTTCGGCTATTTTCTTTAATCTAGCCTCAGTATAACGCATAGCAGCCGGGCTATCTCCATCAATAGAGCCAAAGTTTCCTTGGCCATCTACCATGGGGTAACGTAAGCTCCAATCTTGGGCCATACGCACCATGGTGTCGTATACCGATGAATCGCCGTGTGGGTGATACTTACCCAATACATCACCGACAATACGGGCAGATTTTTTATAAGGCTTGGTACTCGTTACGCCTAAATCGAGCATACCATACAATACCCGGCGGTGTACAGGTTTTAAGCCATCGCGTACATCGGGCAAAGCACGGGAAACAATTACCGACATCGAATAATCGATGTAGGCAGATTTCATTTCCTCTTCAATATTGATTGGGATTATTCTGTCGTTTTTAGGTTCCAAATTTCCTTTTTCTGTTTCTTCAGCCATTGCGTTTGGTAATCTTGCTAATTTTTAGTTTTTCTTGTTAAAATATGCGTAAAGCATACGCGAATATACGTATTTGAGAAACGTAAATGAGGCAGTGTGGAAAAGTTTTACGATTGCTAAAAAAAGGCTTTATTTGGCTTTTAAACCCAGTTTATATCCTTCTTCAAGAGCGATAAGGTTTCGGCCTCTAAACTTCCCTCGGTTGGTACGAAATTATACACCCAATTTGCTTGCGGTGGCAGGCTCATTAAGATCGATTCGATACGGCCATTGGTTTCCAATCCAAACTTTGTTCCAGCGTCGTATACGAGATTAAATTCAGCATAGCGGCTCCGACGTTGGTATTGCCATTCTTTTTCTTCTTGGGTGAAGGCTTTGCTACGGTTACGAGCGATAAGCTCGGTATAGATAGGTAAAAAACTACGCCCAAGAGCTTTGGAAAATTCGAAAATTTCATCCCAATCAATGTTTGCGGTCTTAGGACTTAGGCGATCGTAGAAGATTCCGCCAATACCACGGGTTTCTTCGCGGTGTTTTATGTAGAAGTAGTTATCGGCCCAGGTTTTAAATTCTTGGTAAAACGTTTTATTGAAGCTATCGCAAACATTTTTTAAGCCTTGGTGGAAGAATTGGGCGTCTTCGGAAATGATGTAATGTGGAGTTAAATCGATACCACCGCCAAACCAACGAACCTCGTCCGAAAGTTCGAAATAGCGTATATTCATATGAATAATAGGCACCCAAGGATGGTTAGGATGAATAACTATAGAAATTCCGGTAGCAAAAAAATCCTCTTCGCTTACGCCAAAGGCTTTTTTAATGGGTTCGGGTAATTTGCCATATACCGCCGAGAAATTAACGCCTCCTTTCTCAATAATGGCTCCATGTTGTAGTATTCGGGTTCGACCCCCTCCTCCACCTTCACGTTCCCAAATCTCTTCTTCAAATTTTCCTAAACCATCGGCTAATTCTAAACCAGCGCAAATTTCGTCTTGAATAGTTTGGTAAGCTGATGCTATTTCTTCACGTGTAGGCATATCCAAAAATGAGATTTTTAAATGAATTTTGAGGGCTGGAATGAATAATTAGACAAAGAGATGATGTTAGAGGCCTATTTCTCCAGATTCTTCTATATAATCTAAGTCTTTACCAAAAGTTTCTTCTAAGTGCCATAAGGCCCAATACGCTATGCATACGGTACCTGTACCTACCATTATAGCGGCATTTACCAAGCCATAATGTGCTTTTAGGCTGGTAAAAGCTAGGGTAACTAAAATGAGAGAACCTCGTACCATATTGGGCACCGTAGTAGTTACAGTTGCTCGTAAATTGGTGCCAAATTGTTCTGCTGCCATAGTAACAAATACCACCCAATAGCCTGTTGCTATGCCAAAATAAACACAAAGTATATAAAATTGAGTAGCGCTTAGGCCGTTAGAGAATAGAAAAAATAAAATGCCGGCGAAGGTGAAGGTCAAAAAGATGAACACAATTTTCTTCCGGGTTTTGAACAGTTGGCTAAGGCTTCCACTTAAAAAATCGCCAAAGGCAATACCAATATATGTAAACATAATTCCTTTGCCGGGCTCTATGGTTCCGATAATGCCTAATGGTTTGGCAAAATCGGGGGCAATACCCACTAAAATACCAACTACAAACCAAACCGGAACGGCAATTAAAATGCTGTACAAATATTTTTTAATTCTACTTCCGTTAGAAAATAATAGGCTTAAATAGCCCTTTTTTACGGGTTTGTTTTTCATATTGGCAAACATTCCCGATTCAAATACTCCGATTCGGAGTAAGAGCAATAGCATTCCTAAGCCCCCGCCTACTAAATATGCAATGCGCCAATTAAAGGTAGCACCTACAAAATAAGCTGCCACCGCACCCAACAAACCAATGCTGGCTACCAGCATGGTTCCATATCCTCTATTTTCTTTGCTCATGGTTTCGCTAATGAGCGTAATTCCAGCACCGAGTTCGCCGGCTAAGCCTATGCCAGCTATAAACCGCAAGGCCGCATACCAACTTACATCTTGCACCAAGCCGTTGGCAATATTGGCTAATGAATACAGTAGAATTGAGCCGAAGAGTACATAAATTCGGCCTTTTTTATCGCCCAATATACCCCAAAGTATGCCACCAATTAGTAAGCCAGCCATTTGCCAATTCATTAATTCTAAACCAATGGAAGTAAGTTTATCGGCAGGCACTCCCAAATCTGTTAAACTTTTATTTTTAACAATTAAAAAAAGCAATAAGTCGTATATATCTACAAAATAACCCAATGCAGCTACCAAAATAAGCAAGGATATAGACCTTGAGAGTGGACTATTTTTCATAATACAAGTGTAAAATAATTGAAAGTGTATAATATGTAGTTGCAAGTTATTAATTTTAGAATTCTTGCACACATCAAAACACAAAATGGAAAATTTTGAACGCTTCAATCCCACCAAATTACTTTTTGGAAAAGATGTAATGGATGGCATTTGCACCGAATTAAAGCCACTAGGTAATCGAGCCTTTATTATTATTGGTAAAGAATCGGTAAAAAAGAATGGTCTTTACGCCCGTTTGGTTTCTTTATTAAATATTGGAGGCATTGCGCACCAAACGTTTGAAGGTATTAAATCAAATCCCATTTATCAGGATGCAGATGCGGCGGTAAAAGAAGCCAAGGCTTTTGGAGCAGATTATATCATTGCACTGGGCGGTGGTTCCGTTATAGATACAGCCAAAGCGGTAGCCATGGGTGTTCCGGTAACTCATTCTGTATGGGATTTTTATCTACAAAAAGCCAAGCCCGACAAAGCCTTACCTATTTTTGCTATTTTAACTTTGGCCGCAACCGGTACAGAAATGAATCCGTTTACGGTTTTACAAGATACCGAGGGTGGTTCTAAACGTGGATACGGATCTCCTTATTTATATCCTCGGGTATCTTTTTTAGATCCAGCTTTAACAACTACCGTTCCTGCTGATTATACAGCTTATGGTGTAGCCGATTTAATGGCACATGCGCTCGAGCAATTCTTTGGCTTAGGAAATTCGCCTTTAACCGATTTGCATACCGCAGCGGTACTTAAATTAGCTGTAGTGTACGGACAAAAGGTGGTGAGCCATCCCGATGATTACGATACTCGTGCAAATATCATGTGGTTGGCTACTACGGCATTAAACGGTTCGTTAACGGCCGGTAAAAATGGGGGCGATTGGGCTTGTCATGGTTTTGAACACTCTTTAAGTGTATTATTCGATATTGCCCATGGTGCGGGTTTATCCATCGTATTTCCGGCTTGGTTGAAACACAATCAGGATAAATTTCTTGATAAACTGGCGTTTTTAGCTAGACATGTTTTTGAATTAGAAGGAAGCGATGAGCAAATTGCTCCTCAATTTATTGAAAAATTAGAGGCCTTTTTTACAACTATTCATACGCCTACACGTTTAGCACAAGCAAATATTGATAAAAGTTCTAAAGACGCTATTTTAGCGAACTTTAAACAACATAAAGTTTCTGGGCAGGTTTACAAACTAAACGAAGAAGACCACAGCGCAATTTTAGACTTAATGTGGTAAAATCCTAAGAATGAAAATATCGGAAAAGGCTCTTACTTGGGTCATGCGCTTATACCCTCCACTTCTTTTCCAACGCATTTGGGTCAGGAGTTTTGAGCCAGGTTTTAGCGGGGTTGATGTAGTTATTGTAAAGAGTTTTATGAACAAAAACTATAATAAATCTATCTTCGGAGGTACTATTTTCACCGCTACCGATCCTTTTTACGCTATTTTATTCGATCAGGTACTACAACGAAGGGGGCTAAAATGCCGTGTTTGGCTTAAAAGTGCGCAAATTAATTACCTAAAACCTGGCCGAACAAACCTCAGTTTTCGCATTCAGCTTTCAGAAACAACTATAAAAGAAGCTGAAGAAGTGCTGCATACTCACGGAAAATATGTAAAAAGTTTTCCTGTCGATTTATACGACACCACGGGCATGTTGTGTGCCACCGTTCAAAATGAAGTATACATTCGAAATTTACACAAAGGCGAAGCCGATATTGTAGCCTATTAAATATATAAGTTATTGATTAATATATTATTATACTACTTTAACTTACCTAACACTTGAATAAATTTTACCACACCTACAAACCGCATTATAAGACCAATTTGGCTTTGGCTATACCAGTGGTCATATCTCAGTTGGGGCATACCTTGGTGCATACAGCCGATAGTGTAATTGTGGGACATTTTGCTGGAACCATTCCATTAGCAGCAGTTTCGCTTGTAAATAGTGTGTTTACCATTGTATTGGTATTGGGTATTGGCATTTCCTATGGCATAACGCCACTCATTGCACAAGAAAATGGGCGTAAAAACTATACAGAATGCGGCAAATTGCTGTATAATAGTTTAGTGATAAGTGCAATTACAGGTTTAGTATTGTATTCCGCCATCTATTTTGGTACCATGGCCGCTATTGATCATTTGGGACAAACGCCAGAAGTGGTTACGCAGGCTAAACCATTTTTATCACTTCTATCTATTTCTATCATCCCATTGATGTTTTTTATGACGGCCAAGCAGTTTGCCGAAGGCCTTGGCTTTACTAAACAAGCCATGTACATCTCCATTTGGGGCAATGTGTTGAATATCGTATTGGGCATTATTTTCGTAAAGGGCTTATTTGGCATTAACCCGATGGGTGTGAGAGGTGTTGGTTTGGCCACTTTAATAGATAGAACGATCATGGGTATAGTCATGGTAGCTTATATTTTCCGTTCTAGCCATTTTAAACAGTATTTAAAAGAATTTGGGCGTACGGCACTCACCAAAGCTCGATCGATTAGTATTTTAAAAATAGGTACACCTGTGGCTTTACAATATACGTTTGAAATAAGTGCATTTAGCGGGGCAGCTATTTTAATGGGTACACTTGGGGCAGTTCATCAAGCGGCACATCAGGTGGCTATAAACATGGCTGCCATGACCTATATGATGGCTAGCGGTGTTGCAGCTGCCGCTGCTATAAAAACCGGTAATAATTTTGGCGGAAAAGAATTCAAGCAGTTGCGCTTATCGGCTATATCAAGTTACCATATTGTAGTAGCCTTTATGAGTATTACGGCCCTGGTATTTGTATTTTTTAACAACTACCTGCCATTTATGTATACCGAAGATACCCGTGTAATTGCTATTGCCGCACAATTGCTAATCATAGCCGGCTTTTTCCAATTATTTGACGGAACGCAAGTGGTTGGCTTAGGTGTTTTAAGAGGCATGGGCGATGTAAACATACCTACGCTCTTTACCTTTATTGCTTATTGGCTTATTGGTTTACCTATGGCTTACTTTTTAGGTATTGTGCAGCATTTAGGAGCAAATGGTATTTGGTACGGGCTCACGTTGGGTTTATTGGTCTCTTCTGCCCTCTTGTTTATGCGATTCCAGTATTTTAGTAGGAAGTTAATTCTGAATATCCCAGACTAATTACATCCTATCCGGCACCTGAATGCCTAATAAATGCATAGCCATTTTAATGGTTTTAGCCGTGGCAGCCGATAAAGCTAGTCGGAAGTTTTTTAAGTCTTCATCTTCTAACTTCAGAATGATTTCTTCGTGGTAAAACTTATTGTAAAGTTTGGCTAATTCGTAGGTATAATTAGCCACCAAAGCTGGGCTATGTTCTTGAGCAGCCGCTTGTAAAAGGGCCGGATATTGGCTTAAACAAACCAATACATCACGTTCTGAAGACGTTAATGCGCCTGAAAAATTCGTTTTAGCATTAGCTCTAAAATTCGCTTTGTTTAATACCGATTGAATACGAGCATGGGTATATTGAATAAAGGGGCCGGTATTTCCTTGAAAATCGATGGATTCATTCGGATCGAATAACAGACGTTTTTTAGGTTCTACTTTTAATAAAAAATATTTGAGTGCGCCTAGGCCAATCATTTGGTAGAGCTTCCCTTTTTCTTCTTCAGTAAAGCCTTCTACTTTACCCAATTCTTCGGTACGTTGTTTGGCAGTAGCTACCATTTCGGCCAATAAATCATCGGCATCAACTACAGTTCCTTCTCTCGATTTCATTTTGCCAGATGGTAAATCAACCATACCGTAGGATAAATGGTATAAACCCTTTGCCCAGGTTTTCCCTAGTTTTTCTAAAATGAGAAATAAGACTTTAAAGTGATAATCTTGTTCGTTACCCACCACATAAATCGATTCATCCATGCCGAAATCATCGTATTTAAGTTGTGCGGTACCTAAATCTTGCGTAATGTATACCGAAGTACCATCGGCACGCAATACCAATTTTTCATCTAAACCATCGGCAGTTAGATCTATCCAAACAGAGCCGTCATCCTTTTTAAAAAACACACCCTTTTTCAGACCTTCTTCTATGCAGTCTTTACCCAATAAATAGGTGTTAGATTCGTAGTAATACTTTTTAAAATCGACGCCCAAAGTGGAGTAGGTTTGCTCAAAGCCAGCATACACCCAGGTATTCATCGTTTTCCAAAGACTGAGTACCGCTTCGTCGCCGGCTTCCCAAGCTTGCAGCATGGCTTGAGCCTCCATTATTAGTGGTGCTTGTTTTTTTGCCTCTTCTTCGGTTTTGCCTTGGGCTAGTAAAGCTTCTTGTTCGGCTTTGTAAGCTTTATCGAATAGCACGTAGTATTTTCCTACCAAATGGTCGCCTTTTAAGCCACTACTTTCTGGAGTTTCGCCATTTCCAAATTTCTGCCAAGCCAACATGGATTTGCAGATATGAATACCCCTATCGTTTACCAAATTGGCTTTAATAACCTCATAACCACTAGCAGCCAATATTTCGGCTACGCTATAACCCAATAAGTTATTACGAATATGGCCAAGGTGTAAGGGTTTATTGGTATTTGGTGATGAATACTCCACCATCACTTTTTTGCCATTGGCAGTAGCCTGATAATTAGCAGCTTGTTCTAAACTATTAATCCAATAACTATCGCTTATAGATAGGTTTAAAAAACCCTTAATCACATTAAAAGCGACTACGTCGGGAATGACATTTTGCAGATATGCTCCCAATTCTTCGCCGGTTACTTCGGGCGATTTTTTCGAAAATCGGGTAATAGGAAAAGTAACCACCGTAATTTGACCAGCAAACTCTTTGCGTGTTTCTTGTAAATTGAATTCACTGGCAGGCATTTCGGCCTGATATAAATCGGAAACAGCTTGGGGTAAGGTATGAAGGATTTGTTCTTCTACGGTCATTGTATTCGGGTGTATTTAGTCGTTTAATAAAGAGTTGGTGGCTCTTACTAGTATTTCAAAGGCATTTTCGGCCATTAAGTTTTCTTTATCTAATGTTGGGTTAATTTCTACCATTTCAAAACAACAAACTTTGTCTGAAGTTAGCAGCCTGGAAAGTAAATTACCGGCTTCACGTTCCGTTAAACCATTGGATACGGGTGTGCCGGTTCCTTTAGAAATAGCACTATCCAATACATCCACATCAAACGAAACGTAAATTAAATCGCAATGATCCAAGGTCTGTATGGCATCAATAGCAATGCGCTCCACACTACGTTTGCGTATATCGGCAATGGTGAAATTTTTAACTCTATGGCGTTTTAATAAGAATTCTTCTTGGATTTCTACATCGCGAACGCCAATATATACGACATCTTTATACGTAATTTTGGGTGCTATATTGGCCACGTTTTTTAATTGAAACCAATAATTAAGCGTTTCCTGATCTGGCTTATTTACTTTTGAATCTAGGTTATCTTCGTCTAAAACAATAGCCATAGACATACCATGCAAATTGCCCGATGGCGTGGTATAGGGTGAATGTAAGTCGGCATGGGCATCTACCCAAATTACGCCTAATTTAGATTTAGGATAAGCTTTACGAATACCCGAAATGGTACCAGCTGCCGTACTATGATCTCCGGCTAAAATAATGGGAAAAGAGTTGTTTTCGAGTGTTTTAGCAACTTCTTCAGTAACACGCTCTACCATGGTTAAAACGCCAGATATTCGTTTGGCATAAGCATTACCGGTGGCTTCTAATAACAAGTGGTTCTCGTTGGGTATTTCTAGGGTATTGTGTTTTTTAAAATACCTACTTCCAAAATCTAATGCGGCAATTTTAATGGCATCTACCCCTAAACTTGCACCTCTTGTACCGGCGCCAATTTCTGATTTAACCTCTATTATTTTTAGTTCTTTCATAGATCTTTTTCCTTAAAACGGAAGAATATAAAAATTAATTTACTTAAACACTACACGTGATGCAATTAGCTTTTTTATATTTGCCAAAAATACTAAAAAATGCAGAGCTACGCGGAATTTCTTGACCTGAGTGTGGGTTTCCCTCAAGACGGTTACCAAGTTATTGATGATGAGTTGTATTTCCACGAATTAAACCTCATGGAAATGATAGAAACTTATGGTACACCACTACGGTTTACCTATTTACCAATCATCTCAAAAAAAATTCAGGAGGCTAAATTATTGTTTCAAACGGCTATTGTTAAAAACAATTACCGTGGTGGCTACAAGTATTGCTATTGTACTAAAAGTTCGCACTTTAGGCACATTGTAGAAGAAGCACTTAAAAACGATATTCACTTAGAAACATCCTCAGCTTTTGATATGCCCATGATTGATGCGCTAGAGAAAAAAGGTGTATTGGATAAAAAAATCACAGTGATTTGTAACGGATTTAAAACCTTTCAATACAAACAATATATAATTGATATGTTGCACGATGGGTATCAAAATATTATTCCGGTATTGGATAATAAAGAGGAATTTAACCTTTACGATGATGAATTAGATATTCCTTGCAACCTAGGTATACGTATTGCTGCCGAGGAGCAACCCGATTCACAATTTTACACGTCTCGTTTGGGTATTCCGTTAGAAGATGTAATTGATTTTTACAAAGCTAAAATTGCCGAAAACCCTAATTTTAAGGTTAAATTATTACATTTCTTCATCAATTCGGGTATTTCTGATACGCCGTATTATTGGAATGAATTAGAAAAATACGTAACGCTGTATTGCCGCTTCAAAAAGATTAACCCCGATTTAACTACCCTTGATATCGGTGGTGGTATGCCGTTTAAAGATTCGTTGGTATTTGATTTTGATTACGAATACATGGTAAACGAAATTGTAAAACGTATTAAAGAAATTTGTGCCGAACACGCCGTAATGGAACCGGATATTATTACCGAATTTGGTAAATATACCGTTGCCGAGGCTTCGGGAATTTTATACAAGGTATTGGGGCGTAAGCAACAAAACGACCGCGAAAAGTGGTTGATGTTGGATGGTTCATTTATTACCAACCTACCCGATGTGTGGGCCCTGAACCAAAAATATGTGCTATTACCTATAAACAACTGGGATGCTGAATACGAAAAAGTGAATTTAGGTGGTATTACTTGCGATGGGCAGGATTATTACAACCAAGAAGCACATATGAACAACGTATTTATGCCCAAAACCCGTAAGGTGCAGTATTTAGGCTTTTTTAATACTGGTGCTTACCAAGAGGTGTTAAGCGGATACGGCGGTATTCATCATTGTTTATTGCCTTCTCCTAAACACGTAATTATTCGCAGAAATAGAGACGAAAGTTTCAATTTTGAAGTATTTGGAGAGGAGCAAAATAGCAAACAAGTACTTAAAATATTAGGTTATACTTCCTAATTTATTTATCGAATTTATCGAGTAATTTTAGGAGTGTGGCGAAATCTTTAGGATAAGGCGCCTCAATAGTTACCGTAGTTTCCGGATTGGTTTTAAACGTAATTTGCTTGGCATGTAGCGCAAAACGCTTCATAATAGGCAATTCTTCTTGATCTTTTCCCAATTTATACCCTCGTTTAATGCCCGAAAGCAGTACTGGTTGGCCGCCATACAAATCATCGCCGGCAATAGCAGCCCGTTGTGAGGCTAAATGTATACGAATTTGGTGCATACGCCCACTTACTGGTTTGCATTCTACCAAAGTAAAATGTTTGTAGTAGGTAAGCGATTGAAAATAGGTTAATGCCGCTTTTCCTTCTTGCTTGTTTATGGCTACGTTTTTGTTGCCCAGGTTTAAAATGGGTAAATCTACTTTTAACTCGTCAAATTGATGTGTTCCATTAATAACAGCATGATAAATTTTAGTCACCTCACGGTGTTCAAACTGCATGGAGATGAAGCGGTAAGTTTCTGGATTTTTAGCTACAATAAGCGCTCCTGAGGTTTCTTTATCTAAACGATGGCAAATCTGTGCATCGGGGCTATAGTGTTTGGCTAAACGAAGTAAACTAGGCTCTGCTCCTTCTCTATTATCCAAAGAACTTAAAAAGGCTGGTTTGTTTACTACAATCAGATCGTCATTCTCAAATAAAATAAGATCTTTAAAAACAGGGAATTTCAATAGTATGTGTGTTTAGAAACACAAAAATACGGATGTTAGTTGATATTTAAGCGTTGAATTTGTAGCCTACGCCTTTCACTGTACCCACATAGGTATCACCAAGTTTTTCTCTCAACTTTCTTATATGCACATCAATGGTTCTATTGGTTACAATAACCGATTCTTCCCAAATACTTTTAAGAATTTGGTCTCGAGTAAACACCTTGCCTGGTTTAGATGCTAATAAGTGTAAAAGCTCGAATTCTTTTTTTGCTAAAACCACCTTTTTACCAGCTTTATAAACCAAAAAAGCCTCTCTATCGATTACTAAATCTTCAATCTCTAGTTTTTTGTGGGGTTGTTCTTGCTCGTTTTTCTGGCTGGTTCTACGTAAAATAGCGTTAATTCTACTAACCAATGATCTTGGTTTAATAGGCTTGGTTATGTAATCGTCGGCACCCACATTAAAACCCGCAATTTCAGAGTATTCTTCGTTACGGGCAGTTAAGAAAACCATAAAGGTTTGCTTAAATTCAGGTAGTGTACGCATTAAACGGCAGGCTTCAATACCATCCATTTTAGGCATCATTACATCCAATAAAATTAAATCGGGTAGCACTTTTTTGGCAACGGTTATTGCCTCCTGCCCATTAGTAGCGGTAAAAACCTGGTATCCTTCTTGTTTTAAATTGTACTCAATAAGCTCAAGAATATCGGCTTCGTCGTCTACAATTAATATTTTGGGGTTGTTGCTGCTCATTATTTCACTAAGCTAAACATTTAAAGTACAGAGCGTATTAAGAAAATGTTAAGAAAAAGTTAGCTCATTATTATTTCAAATTAGCAGTTAAAAACATTTTCAATTGTTCGCCTCGTAGGTTTTTGGCTATAATTTTTCCTTCTGGATTTAGTAAGAAATTAGCAGGTATGCCTTCTATCTTATATAAATTGGCAATAGGACTCTCCCAACGTTTTAATTCCGAAACATGGGTCCAGGTTAATTTATCATCTTTTATGGCTTGTAACCATGCATCTCTATCGTCATCTAAAGAAATACCTAAAACGGTAAAATTTTGGTTCTTGAAATCCGCATAGGTTTTAACCACATTCGGATTTTCGGCTCTGCAGGGTCCACACCACGAAGCCCAAAAGTCTAATAAAACGTATTTACCTTTAAAGTCACTCAGTTTTACAACTTTTCCATCCGATGAAGCCATCTCAAAAGTTGGCGCTAACTGACCAATAGAAACAGGTTTTATAGCTTCCATACGTTTTAAAAACTGATCTACAGCTGTATTGTTTTTAAACTTGCCTTTAATTTTTTCGGCATAAGCTAGTAAGGCTTGTTCATTATTTTCTTGATCTAAAGTTCCCATGGCATAAAAACCGGCCAAATTGGTGCTATTGGCTAAACCAAACTCGATGGTTTTTTTAGAATAAGTAGTCATATTGGATTCGAAACGTGGCAAAAGCACTTTTCGTAGCGAATCTTGCAAGGTAGAATCTTTACTTACTTGTTCTACGAATTCACGCTGTATATCGTTAAAAATGCCCGCGTATTTAGTTGCAATAATAGAAAAATCATGTACTTTTTCACTATCATCAGAACCTTTAACCACGTAATCGCTTTGGGTCTCAATTCCTTGAATGTTTAACTCAATTTCATCCCCATTTTTGGCAATCAATACAATTAATTTTTCCCCAACACTTAAGTTAAAAAAGTCTGCTTCAACACTTTTTTGGGTAAAACTAAATTCTTTTTTATCGTTTAAAAATGCAGAATCTATAATGGCATCGTGTTGATACAAGTATACTTTTTTACTATCACCTGCTTTATCAATTTTACCAGTTATGGTAAAAGAATCTTTGGGTTTACAAGCACTTAAAAGGAGAATGCTTAGTATGAATGCGGATATTTTGTTCATAATTTTTTTACCTGTTAGTATGTGTATTAAAAGTAATTTAAACTAGTTTAAGTATTTGTACCTTGAAAAACTAAAGCTTAGGAATGTAGTTTTTAGCGTGTAGCAGAGCTTTTTCTATACCTGCTGAATTCTTACCACCTGCAGTAGCATAAAAAGGCTGTCCACCTCCACCCCCATCAATCTCTTTAGCCAATTCTCGAATAATGTTTCCGGCATTTAGTTTTTTTTCTTTTACCAAATTCTCAGATAACATCACCGTTAAGCTGGGCTTGCCGTCAATTTCTGCTGCCAATACCACGTAAACATCCGCCAATTTATCTTTGAGGCTATAAGCCAATGTTTTTATAGCTTCTGCATTGGGCAAATCTACCTTTTGAGCAATAAACTGAATGCCATTAATATTTTCTGCTTGTTTAAGTAAATCGGCAGTTAAACCCAGTGCTTTTTCTTGCGTAGCTTTTTCGACTTCCTTTTTAAGGTTGGTATTTTCTTGAAGTACTTGATTCAAAGCGTCTAAAATATCTTTCGGGTTTTTTAAAGCCGATTTAAACTCTTGTACTAAAGCATCTTGCTCACGAATGTACGTAGCTGCTGCAGTTCCGCTGATGGCTTCTATACGCCTCACGCCTGCTGCTACCGCACTTTCAGAAATGATTTTAAAGTAACCTATTTGTCCGGTACTTGCCACGTGTATACCACCACATAATTCTTTCGAAAAAGCATCATCAAAGGTAATCACACGAACAAAATCACCATATTTTTCGCCAAATAAGGCCGTTACACCCGAATCTAACGCTTGTTGATACGGTACATTTCGCTCTTCTTTTAAAATAATATTTGCACGAATTTTCTGATTTACGATTTGTTCTATCTGAAGCAATTCTTCATCACTTACTTTGGCAAAATGAGAAAAATCGAAACGTAAATACTCGTTGTTAACTAGGGAACCCTTTTGGTTTACATGATTCCCCAATATGTGTTTTAAGGCAGCGTGCAACAAGTGAGTTGCCGAATGATTGGCTGCTGTATCGGCACGTTTTTCAGAAGCAACTTGAGCAGTAAAAGTAGCCGTTAAATCTTCAGGTAACTCATCGGTGAAGTGTACAATCAAGCCATTTTCCTTTTTGGTATCGGTAATTTGAATAATGCTTGTTCCACTAGAAAGCGTACCGGTATCTCCTACCTGGCCACCGCTCTCGGCATAAAAAGGTGTAGTATCTAATACCAATTGGTAATTTTCTTTTCCTTTGGCGTTTACTTTTCGGTATTTTAAAATCTTGGTATCGGCAGTTAAACTATCGTAACCTACAAAATTTACTTCCTCAGAAGCGTGTACAACTACCCAATCGCCAGTATCAATGGCGGTAGCAGCTCTCGATCTATTTTTTTGTACTTCTAAAGCTTTTTGAAAACCTTCCATATCTACCGTTAAGCCTTTTTCACGGGCCATCAATTCGGTTAAATCGATAGGGAAACCAAAAGTATCGTATAGTTCAAAGGCAAATTCGCCGTCAATTAGCTTTTCATCGGCAGTATAGCGCTCAAAGCGTTGTACGCCTGTTGCAAGGGTTCGTAAAAAGGAATTTTCTTCTTCTAATACTACTTTTTGCACAAAATCGCTCTGAGATTTTAATTCGTCAAATACACCCGCAAACTGATTGGCCAAAACAGGTACCAACTGGTTTAAAAAAGGTTCTTTAAATCCTAAACTGGTATAGGCATAACGTACGGCACGGCGTAAAATACGACGAATAACATAACCTGCACCGGTATTCGATGGCAATTGTCCATCGGCAATTGCAAAACTAATGGCTCTAATGTGATCGGCCATAACACGCATGGCTATATCGGTTTGTTCGTCTTTTCCATAAGCAATACCCGACGCTTTGGCAATTACCTGAATAAGGGGTTGAAATACATCGGTATCGTAGTTGGAAGATTTATTTTGCAATACCCGTACCAAACGTTCCAAGCCCATACCGGTATCTACGTGCTTTGCTGGTAAAGGTTGAAGGGAACCGTCCTTAAGACGGTTGAATTGCATGAACACATTATTCCAAACTTCAATAACCTGCGGGTGATCGTTATTTACTAACGTTCTGCCGTCAATATCGTGCTTTTCCGCCTCGGGTCTGCAATCTACATGTATCTCCGAGCAAGGTCCGCAAGGGCCTGTATCGCCCATTTCCCAAAAATTATCTTTTTTATTACCTAATAAAATTCGGTCTTCGGCAATGTGTTGTTTCCAAAAATTATAGGCTTCGTTATCTCTTGGTAAGCCTTCTTTTTCATCACCCTCAAATACGGTAACGTATAAATTCTCTTTCGGTATTTTGTAAACTTCGGTTAAAAGCTCCCAACTCCAAGCTATAGCTTCTTCTTTAAAATAATCACCAAAACTCCAATTCCCAAGCATTTCAAACATGGTATGGTGATAGGTATCAATACCCACTTCTTCCAAATCGTTGTGCTTGCCCGATACCCGTAAACAACGTTGTGTATCGGCAATACGTGGATATTTTATAGCCGCTTCGCCTAAAAACAATTCTTTAAATGGATTCATTCCGGCATTGGTAAACATCAATGTGGGGTCGTTTTTAATTACCATAGGTGCCGAGGGCACGATTTGGTGATTCTTGCTTTTAAAGAAGTCTAAAAAGGTTTTACGTATTTCTTGGGTAGTCATCAGGATTTAGTATAGCTACAAAGTTAATTTTTTGCCCCGAACATAGAAACATAAATAATTGGTTTTTATTTACCATTGTGGTATTTTTGAGTGTAAAACCTCTAAACATGCCTTATCAAGAAGACAACGAAATAACCAAACGCTATTATACCATGGGTGAAGTAAGCGAACTATTCGGGGTTAATGCTTCGCAGGTGCGTTTTTACGAGAAAGAGTTTGAAATTCTTCAACCCAAGAAGAATAAAAAAGGCAATCGCTTATTTACAGCCGAAGATGTAGAAAACCTCAAAATCATTTTTCATTTGGTGAAAGAAAAAGGATTTACCCTACAAGGTGCCAAAGAACATTTAAAAGGCAATAAAGAGGTGGTTAAAGAGAACCAACGAGTTATCGACTCTCTAGAAAGCCTAAAACAATTCCTCTTGGAAGTAAAAGAGCAACTCTAATTAGTATGCTCTAGCAAACAATACCCGCTGGGTAGAAGGTTTGCCCGTTAAAATACACAACCCATTTTCCAAGGTATTGTTCAGAGGAATGCAACGAATGGTTGCTTTTGTTTCTTCTTTAATACGTTGTTCTGTTTCAGGTGTACCATCCCAATGAGCAGAAATAAAGCCAGGCTGTTCGTCTAACAAACGTTTAAACTCATCATAACTATTGGCAGGGCGGATATTTTCTTCACGGAAAGTAAGTGCTTTTTTGTAGATAGCTTGTTGTATATCTTCTAAAAGTGTTTCCAAGTAGGCATCTAAATTTGCTTGTGGTTGTGATGATTTTTCACCGGTATCTCTACGGGCAATCTCAACTGTTCCGTTTTCCATATCACGAGCGCCCACAGCAATACGAACCGGTACTCCTTTCAATTCATATTCAGCAAATTTAAAGCCCGGGCGTTGCGTATCTCGGTCGTCGTATTTTACCGAAATGCCTCTTATTTTCAATTTTGCAATTAAATCATCGGCAAAAATGCCAATAGTTTGTAATTCTTCATCGCTTTTGTAAATAGGCACAATAACAACTTGTATTGGTGCTAATTTTGGAGGTAAAACCAAACCCTGATCGTCAGAATGAGCCATAATTAAAGCACCAATTAAACGGGTAGATACGCCCCAAGAAGTAGCCCATACATGCTCTATTTTACCTTCTTTGTTCGTAAATTTTACATCAAATGCTTTCGCAAAATTCTGACCCAAAAAATGGGAAGTTCCTGCTTGTAGCGCTTTACCATCTTGCATCAATGCTTCAATGCAGTAGGTATCCAAAGCACCTGCAAAACGCTCATTGGGTGTTTTTTTACCTCTTACAACGGGCATAGCCATCCATTGCTCTGCAAAAGTAGCATATACTTCGAGCATGCGTTCGGTTTCTTCAATAGCTTCTTCGGAAGTGGCATGAGCAGTATGTCCCTCTTGCCATAAAAACTCGGCAGTACGTAAAAATAAACGGGTACGCATTTCCCAACGTACTACGTTGGCCCATTGGTTAACTAAAATAGGCAAATCTCGGTACGATTGTATCCAGCCTTTATAGGTATTCCAAATAATGGTTTCGGAAGTCGGGCGCACAATTAATTCTTCTTCTAATTTGGCAGTTTCATCAACCACAATATTCCCATTGCCATCGTTTTTTAAGCGATAATGGGTTACTACCGCACATTCGGTGGCAAAACCATCTACGTGTGAGGCTTCTTTAGAGAAAAAAGATTTAGGGATAAAAAGCGGAAAATAAGCATTTGAGTGGCCGGTATCTTTAAACATTTGATCCAAAACCGCCTGCATTTTTTCCCAGATGGCATAGCCATAAGGCTTAATAACCATGCAGCCTCTTACAGCAGAGTGTTCTGCTAAATCGGCCTTGGCTACCAGTTCGTTATACCATTGAGAATAATCTGTGCTTCTGCTCGTTAAACCTTTGCTCATAGGGTGTATCTAAATATGTGGGATATAAATTGTAATTTTAGTGTAAATAGGTAGCCCACAAATTTATAAAATAAAAGCTATTCGCAATTTTTGAATCACAAAATCTACGCATTATGAAAAAGGAAATTGTTTATTTGAGTGTAGTTTTACTTTTTGCTGCTTGTTCGAGCCGTAAAATGGCCACCACAGACGATAATGTTTATGAATCTAATGCTAGAGCAAAGGAATATCAGCCTTATGTTCGTCCGATTGTACAAAAGCAAGAAACACCTGTAGAAAATACCTATGCTACTGAAGAAGACATTAGATATACTAATGATTACGATTACCGCTACGATGATATAAGTTTCAGTTCTCGATTGGATCGTTTCCATAACTACTCACCTTGGCGTAATTATTACGATTCTTGGTACGATTACCGCTATGATCCTTATGCGTTTAGATCTCCATGGTCATGGAATGTCTATATAGGCCCGAGTTATGGTTGGAATTACGGTTATAATCCATGGGATTATAACCCCTACCGCTACCGATGGGGTAATTACTGGGGTATGTATTCGTATTATAATCCATTACCCTATTATCCGGGTTTTTACAACGGAAACTATCCAAGCATTTCGTATCCCTATAATCCACGCACCTATAGACCTAAACCAGGGCGTGGAGGTGATAGCATGAACCCTAATTTTGGAACTGGAGGGAATGCTGGTATAAATGGCAGTCGTGCCGACCGGTATAATGGCGGTACACCAGCTAATCCACCACGTGCTGGCGGAAGTATTGCCGGTCCTCGTCCAGATCGTTCTGGTGGTAGTACAACACCACCCGATCAAACGAGATCTAGACCAGCGGATTCGGGACAACAAGCCAGGCCAGCAAGAACGGAACGTCCTAGTACTCCTCCATCTACGCCACCAGCTAGTTCGGGAGGTAGATCGGATAGTGATAATAGCGCACGGCCAGCTCGTGCTAGAGACGGAAAATAAATTAATACACCATGAAACGATTTTTATTAATACCCCTATTTACGGGCCTAAGCCTTGCTTTGCATGCGCAATATGCAGGCGATGCCTTACGGTTTTCGCAAACACAACCCGGTTCTACAGCTAGATTTGCTGCCATTGGAAATGCACATACCGGCATTGGTGGCGATTTAAGCAGCTTTGGTGGAAACCCTGCTGGCTTGGCTTTGTTTACTAAATCGGAGGCAAGTGTAAGTTTTGAGTTTAACAATTATAACAGCTCAGCCAATTACCTCAATAAATACACTACAGGTACCCAAGATCGCTTAAACATGCAACAAGGTGGGGTGGTTTTTTATATTCCTGCATTTAGACCAAAAGGATCTGATTTAGATCAAGGTTGGGTTAGTTTTACTACCGGCTTAAGTTATAACAGGCATGCAGATTTTGGTAATAAATTACTCTACACTGGAACTAATGCCAACAATTCTATAGCCGATTATTTTTCAGAATTGGCTACCAAAAATTATGGAACACCCAGCAGTTTGGCTCAAGGGTCTATAGAACGAATGGCCTACGATTCGTATTTAATTGGTTATGATGCTGTAGGTGATTATTATTTTCCAGAAACTGATGTAAATAATATTCAAACAAAAAATGAAGAAAGACGGGGTGGCCAAACACAAGTAAATATGTCTTTTGCTGCCAATTATAGTAATAAATTTTACCTCGGTCTAAATTTAGGATTTGCAAGTATTAACTATACTTCAAACAGTGGCTATACCGAAAAGGGCTTTAATGTTACCGAAAATAGCAATTATCAAGCCTCCTTTTTGCAAGATCAGGTTACAAGCGGTAAAGGATTTAATGCTAAAGTTGGTTTCATATACAAACCCAATGCAACCTTTCGGTTTGGGGCAAGTTTCGAAAGCCCTACTTGGTACCAAATTGACGATAGTTATACGGAAGTGCTGAATAGTAAATACACCAATGCTAGTTTAAATTATACCAATGATGCAGAAAATTACAGTTTTGTATATCGTTTACGCACTCCTCTTAAATTGAGTGGCGGCATGGGTATTTTCTTCGGCAAAGCAGGCTTTTTTACGGCCGATTTTGATATGGTTGATTATGCAAGTATTAACTTTAGAGGTACTAATAATTTAGATTTACAAACCATAACCGACAATAACCAAGAGGTATTTGCTTCCTACAAAAAAACATATAATTATCGTGTTGGTGCCGAGTTTAGAATTGATCAAATTGCACTACGAGGAGGTTATGGCATTCAAGGAAACCCGTATAAAAATTTACCCGATGCAAACCATACAACTAAAACATATAGTGGAGGAATTGGCTATCGGGTAAAAAACTACTATGCCGATTTGTGCTACCAAAAAGTAAGTAGTAATGCTAGTCTGAAGCCCTATACTTTAGCAAACGGAACAGCTCCTACTGCATTGATTACGGGTAAAAAAACAAACATTTTTCTAACATTTGGGATAAGATTCTAGTTTGTAAACTACCTAAACGGTATATTTTTAGTAAATTTACAGCGTTCTAAAAAACAAACTATGCTTCAAAAGTATCTGTATATATTCTTATTTATGCTACTTTCTGGTACTGCGCTAGCCTCAGGTATTGATTCTATTGGCGTAGAAAATCTGGAAGGCAAACAATTGATTTTACACCGCATAACCCCAAAAGAATCCTATTATTCCTTAGGTCGGAAATACGGCGTAAACCCTGCTGCTATTATTGATTATAACCGAAACAAAGTACTAAACATTGGCACTTTGGTTAAAATTCCGACACAACGCCCTTTTAGTTTATCTAGTGTTGCGGCAAGCAACCCTATCAGTTTACCAATTGCTACTGATGACGTGCTCGAATATGCAGTTAAACCCAAAGAAACATTATTTAGCATTGCTAAAAAGTTTGCTGTATCGGTACAAGAAATCAAAGACTTCAATAAACTTAAAACTACTTCGCTCAAGGTTGGGCAAGTATTAAAAATTAAAGGCCGTGTGGAACCCGTTTTAACTACGAATACGGCGCAGCCAATTTCAGAGAATACCATCTTTAAAACAGACACTACTACCAAAAATCCCATGGCAGAAAGTGCAGAGCTAAATAGAAAATTACCAGCCGCCAAATATGGCTTACGTGAAATAAAAGAAAAAGGCCTAGCTACCTGGATTGAAGAAGCTGAATTAGACGCCGGTCGTATGTTGGCATTACACCCCAGCGCCCCTATTGGCACCATTATTAAAATAACCAACCCCATGACCCAAAAAAGCACCTTTGCCAAGGTGGTTGGAAAATTTACCGAAAACGAATCGACCAAGGGAGTAATTATTGTACTTACCAGAACAGCTGCCGAATTAATTGGTGCTACAGACAAGCGTTTTCAAGTGAGTTTAGTCTACGGTATACCGGATAATGAGCAATAAACCATTTGTAATTGGCATTGCCGGTGGTAGTGGCTCGGGCAAAACCTTCTTCTTGCATTGTTTCTTAAATCATTTTCGTTCCGAAGAGGTTTGTTTGGTTTCTCAAGATGACTATTACATCCCTGTGGGTGAAATGACCGAAGAAGAAAACAAACTATTTAACTTCGATTTACCCGATACCATTGATGATGAGCTATTTTTAAAAGATATAAACGCCTTATTAAATGGTGAAACGGTGTATAAAAAAGAATACACCTTTAACAATTCCAAGGCTACTCCTAAATTATTAGAAATAAAATCGGCACCAATTATTATTGTTGAAGGCTTATTTATTCTCCATTTTAAAGAAATTGCCCAACTTTTAGATCTTAAAATATTTATAGATACCGAAGAGGAAATTGCATTGCAAAGACGCTTAAAACGTGATTTAGCCGAACGGGGTTATCCAGAAGAAAGTATTTTATACAAATGGTTTAACCACGTGCTACCTGCTTTTAACGAATATTTATTGCCTTATAAACCTGCTTGCCACAAAATAATAACAAATAACACCCACGTGGCCGAAGATATAGTTCGAGTTTCAGAGACAATTTCGCAGGAATTACGTTCCGATTTATTGCCTAAACGATTGGGTAGCTAAATACTCATTTCAGGAATTTCTCCTTCAATAATTTTGCAGAAGATGCAATCTGGATCTAGCGCCATAAGTGCGACTATACCTTTACCAGATTCGCAGGGAAGCGTTTAAGCCAGATAACGCAGCCATTCCGGCATGCGCAGAACGTAATATTGGTCGGCCCAGTAACGCTTGTTGTGCGCCAGCTGCCGTGAAGATCGCGATCTCTTCATCAGTTAGCCCGCCTTCAGGTCCGACAATCACAAGGATTTTCATAGCGCCGGGCTTTACAACCTCAGTAAATTTACGTTGCGCGCCTTCATGTAAAACAATTG
>ENA-OUVC01000032-OUVC01000032.1-marine-metagenome-genome-assembly--contig:-NODE-32-length-104813-cov-4.724756_pt1 | contig 104813 bp, 73 predicted proteins | sample MGYA00248622_ERZ508571 | MGnify/ENA primary metagenome ERZ508571 (study PRJEB26236, sample SAMN06267175) | marine metagenome | isolation source: Columbia River Estuary | place: USA:Columbia River... | reverse complement strand
AGTAACCATTGGTAAGTTGGATTAGAGCCTAATGCTGTGGAAGTAGCAACACTAAAAGTAACGGAAGTTCCAGAACAAACAGTGGTCGTTGGTGTACTTTGTGTGATATTGACAACAGGAGTTGCTGGCGCTGTATTCAATGTAATTGTATTCGATGTCGCAGGACTCGTTGATGGATTCAAGCAATTTGGTGCTGGGTTAGCTGTCATTTTCACAAAAACCTGATCACCGGACGCAGGAGTTGCCAAGGTATAGGTGGAACTGGTTTGACCCGAAACTGCTGTTGTTGTTGAATTCAAGAACCATTGGTAACTTGGTGAAGTACCACCGTTCGTTGGCGTAGCTGTAAATGTAATGGCACCACCAGAACAAACGGATACGGTACTTGCATTCACGACAACAGACGCCGTCAAGGTTGGATTCACCGAAATCACGTAGTTACTTACTGGACCTGGGCACGACAGACTTCCCACTGTATTTGAAGGTGTAACCGCATAGGTTACCGTTTGAACCGAAGTACTCGTATTTGCAATGGTCTGTCCTGGAATACTTGCAATGGATCCTGTAGATGTAAATCCTGTAACCGAAGGACTACTTGCCGAAGCTGTCCATGCGAAAGATGCTGCACCAGAACTATTTGAAGTTAATGTAACAGCTGATGAAGCATCACCATTACAAATGGACTGTGCTAAAGAGGAATTTGTAAGCGATGGCGTTCCAACAATGGTCACAGCAATAGCTGCAGGATTACTTGGACAACCACTTACTGTTTGCGTAACCGAATAGTTCAAGGTTGTTGCTGCGCTTGTCACAGGTGTTGGTGTTCCTGTTAAGACATTCGTACCTTGATACCACGTCAATGCTGTACCCGTTGCCGCTAATGGAACTGCACTCGCACCTTGACAATAGGAAAGTGCCGCAGTGGTTGTTGGAGAAACTGGAGCTTGAACGACTGTTAAAACAACAGCGGTACCAGCAGAACTCGCACAAGTTGTGGTGTTATTTCTTGAAAACGCGTAAAACGTATATGTGCCAGCTATTGATGAAGGAATAAATTGATAATTCGAACCAACATACAATGCAGTACCTGTACCCGCTGAATTATTAAACCATTCGACAGTACATCCAACAGGAGCAGTGGCAGTTAAAGTTGTACTTACAGCATTCGTACACGTACTTACAGGTCCACCAGAAATTGGAGCGGAAGGTAGAGCGTTAACGGTAACGGTAACCGACTGATTTGAAGCACAGAAAGTAGCAGTATTTTGAGCCGCAACGTTATAGGTGATCGGACCAACAGATGTTAACGCTGAAGTCGTGTATAGTGATGATGTTGCTAAAGGAATGTTTTGTCCTGCCAAAGACCATTGAAAATTATATGTTGCGGCGGGAACAAATTTATAACCTAAATTGGAAGCAGATGTGGTTCTGTAATTCCATTCCGGTGTTGAATTATTTGGTCCTGCAACAGCCCCAATCGTTTTGGTTGAGTTTTGTAGACCTATAATTTTTGCACTTGTTCCAGTTTGACCTGGTGCATTCGAAACAAATATTTCGACAATCCCCGTTGTTTCATTTAATACAAGTTGTGCCGTTGATAAACTTGCTGGATAACAACATATTGCAGGAATATCCACAAAGTCTAATACAAATTTGCGCGTTGGCGCAATTCCTTCCGTCCAATACCTAATTTTAGAAGTTGAAGTCGAATAAGCCAAATAAATATCATGAGCCAAAAATGCAATTACATTTCCAGGGTTTGAAGCATTCGGAAAAGCTCCATTGGTTACATTGAAATTATATTGCCCAAGTTGTCCATTGCCAACTCCATAACCAGGAACATTGCCAAACATCACTAAACCATTTGTTCCGATGGCCAAATTGGAAAAACTTGAACCAAAGAAGTTGTAATTGAAACCTATAGGTATTCCGGACCATCCTCCATCGTCAAGAGATCCACCTGATAGAGTTGAATATGTTAAATTATTCAAAAGATAATTTATGGTCACATTTGAACTGGGAACTTGCCTAGGATTAAAGGAAGATGTGTAACTTACAGTAAAATTGGACGAAGCTAAATTTGCCGATAGATTCGCTGTATTTCCAATACAAATTTCATTTGAATTAACTCCAAGTCCATTTGTTACAATTGGTGTAAAATTTACCGGACTATAAACAACAATTTTAGTTTTTTGATCCGTAAGAGCAATTGGAATTGGACTTAAACTTGGATTTGAACAGCCATTAGGAATTAAACCACTGCCATTAAGCTTATAAATAGTTGTTGTCGCAGGATTAACAGTTAATAATGCACTATTTGCACCTACAATATTTGTAAAAGTAATACTGTCTGTTGATTGAGACCATTGTAAAATGCCTGATCCCAAGGTAATGTTCGCTGTTAATGTAATATTAGTACCTGTTTGACAAATAAGGTTGTTTGAACTACTACTGGAAGTTAGACTATTCGTTAGAACTTTAACTTCACTACGTGTACTAGGACAAACACCATCATGTTGTTGCACATAATATTTATACGTCGTATTCGAACTATTCAAACCCGGAAAACAAAATGCGACGGGTGAATTATTTGGGCTATTTAAAATTGATGCTTGATATGAATTAAACACTGAATCAACCAACGTTGAATTATCTGGATCAATTTCCGTTCCTCCAGAAGCAGCGGTCCACCAGGTCATTGTATTTGCTGAAGCACTACGCGTTCCTGTGAAAGTTGCAGATGCTCCAACATTTACGGTTTGTGTTAATGGTAAAACGGATGGTGCCGTTGGTGCTTGAATGATGGAGAGGACACAACTATTGTTTGAAGTGAAATTCGCACAGTTGATGCTGGTAATTGAAAGTGTTTGAGCGTTATTAGCCAAAACAACTGGTACAGACAGTGTTGCAGTTCCAGAAGATGAAGAAGTAAAGGCGATTGTCTGTGACGTTCCACCATTTATATTGTAAGTAGCGGTTTGAGAAGTACTATTTAACAATCCAGATAATTGAATGCTCGCATTATTGCTAATATTTTGAGTTGAAAAACAGGCATATGCAACTTGCGTCACGCTAGACAATGTTGGAATTGCTGTTATTGTTAAACTAATAGTAGTTGTACCGATACACCCATTTGCATTGGTACATGAAAGCACACCAGAATAAACTCCTGGGGCTACATTGGCACCAATTGGAACAGAAAACGAACCACCACCAGCCAGGAAACTATGAGAAGTTGAAGCAACATCCATAAATCCAGCAGTATTCGCTGTGGCATTCCAATCTATGGAATAACTTGTGGGCGAGTTGGTCGAAGCGGTATAGTTGAAAGTTGAGGATTGAGCGGAACTAGAACTACAAACCGCATTCACCGAGCCACTTGAGGTAATCGTTGGTAAGGAATTCATGGTTAAAGAACTTGACGAACTAGAGCTACCGCCAGAATAAGTTACTGCCACAATCCCACTTGTTTGACTCGCGGTAGTAACCGCAGTGATGGTTGTTGAATTAACTACGGTATAAGAACTTACCGCATTCCCATTAATTGTAACACCCGTTACTGCTGACGGACTAAAATTTGTTCCTGTAATAGTAATGCTTAGTCCTTTACATTGCGATGAAGGAGAAAATGATGAAAGTGTGGGTGTTGCGGTTGTAAACGAACCAGAAGCTACATAACCATCAGTGTTTGTACCCGCTGTCGTAGAAATGATGTGAGAATAACCAGCGACATTAGTACTAGTAGCATTATATGGTTGAATACGAACATGATAAACAGTACTAGGTTGTAAACCGGTAAAAACAATTGTGGTAGCAGAGGCCGCTGTTACAGTTAGAGGGTTACCGCTAAAGTTAGTCCAAGCACAATCTTGAGCTCTTCTATATTGAACGTTGCACCTATTCGCATTGGTAGGCGCTGTAAAATTAACAGTTGCTCCAGAAGATGTAATCAATGTCGGCGCTGCACTGACCGTTATTGGATTTACCCATGTTGCTGAGGCACCTGTTTGTGGTGTAAAAGTGAATGTGGTGCCTGAAGTAATAGTTGCTGCTGGAGCAGTACTAGTAAACAGCATTGTCTCAGTATTTAAACTTCCTCGAACTGCATCTGCCCAAGTCAAGCAGGTTGTACCGACGGGAATATTCTTCAATTTTAGATTTAGCATTGTAGTACCAATAACTCCTGCCGCTATACCATTTTTAATCCCAACCTGAGGGGAAGTACCATTAGTACCCACAGTCATTGATCCATAGACAAATGATACAGTATTGGTAGAATGGTTTAGACGAACCTGGTAATTTATATTTCCTGATGCAAGATATGGAGTAGCATTTTTCCATTGAATTACTGTTTCATTCGAAGCTGATAAATACTGCCAACGAATTTCACTTGATGAGGTATTCGTCTGATCTCGTCCAAAAGGGACTAATATTGCACTTCCTCCTGTTTGAGCGCTACTTAATGGCGTGTATGAACCCACGGTTGTAGATACTCCTAAAGACATCCAACCATTTGTATTAATGGCCATACTAGTATAAGCAGTTCCATTAAATGTAAAACTGTTTATTGTCTGGGATGCAGAAATACCATCATCATATGCAGCACCCGAAGCAAACAAGACCGTTCCACCTGTAATTTCTGTGTATGTACCAGCACTCGCAGAATAATTGTAGGTAGCAGCCTGCCCCCAGCTCTCAACACTCAACAAAGAAAAAAGCAAGCTAAGCGCTAGCATAAACGAGGTCAAGGTTGACTTCTTTAACGGGACTGCGTTGGAAACAGATGTAGTGGAAATCGTACGTGAATGGATCACAGCTTTCGCTGAGCGGAGAATAGTTGTCAAATTCATAGTATTGGGTTCTTAAAATACAGTTTTGGTAGCCCCAATTTAAAAATTAAAATGCTCAGAATCAAAGACAATGAACAAAGGCTTGTTGAAAAGAAACAAGAAGGGGGTTTCATCGAATATTCACATAATAATAATGATTATTTAATGCGTATTATCGAGTATTGGGGTTAGTGGAGTAGTGACAAGTGCCTAGTAATCAGAGCGGAGAGCGAGAAACAGAGCGGGAGCGGGAGCGGGAGCGGGAGCGAGAAACAGAGCAGGAGCGAGAGCGAGAAACAGAGCGAGAGCGAGAAACAGAGCGAGAACGGAGAACGGAAAGCGGATAATCAGAGTGTGAGAAACGAAATTGAACGCTTTGCCAGGTATTACATAGCTAATCTTGCGTACCTTTCGTTCAATACATCCAGGTAAGATTTTTTCATTTCTTGGGATAAAAAAGACTGTTCAATCCAATAAATTGCCTTTGACTTATTTTTCGTGAAGCGACTGAATACTCCGTTGATTTGTTTTGGACTTAAGCCTAATTCTGCACCAAATCTTTCAAAGTATAATCGATTGAGCTTCGTTTTTTTGCCTCCCATCATCAATGCTAAATCTTCTTTATCTTTAGGATTGATGATTCGAACATTTAATAAATCATAAGACGGCGCTAAAACCCAACCTACTCTTGATTTGATCATCGAAAAATTCTTTAAGTGCATATCATTATTGCCGGTAATAAAACAAAATAAACTTACTTCAAAAAAAATCAATAGATCTAACACTGTATTACTAGAATGTGCTCTGATCGCCTTACCTACCTTTTCCATTGTACTGATGTATTTGTCGTTAGCTTCTGTAATTTGAAACATGTCTAACATATGGATTTTTTCTCCCTTCTTCGTGCGGTCTATACGTTTCGTGATATATGAACGCTCCCCAGATGCTAAATGGATTAAACTTGATTCAACCACTCGAATCCCAAATGCTTCAGCCATGCGCATGGTGACATGCTCATTTTCTGGCATTTCAGGATAGGTATCCGACGGTGGTTTAAATATGTAATTCCCTTCTAATGCTCCAACCACAGTTAATCTACCTTGAACACCTAAACCTTTTTCCTTTAATATGGACATCGATAGTTTAGGTTGAACACCCGGAACGGCAACGCTTCGTTCTATCACTTGTTTGGCAAGCACGTACATCTCATTATTCGTATGAAGCATTGCTGGTGCTTGATTTGTACCAAAAAATTTGAGTACACATTTCTGATGAAAATCAACTTCATTCGTAAGCGCTTGATAACAATACAAACAATTATTCTTCATCTCTAGAAATTATTGGTTCTATACTTACCGCTCCGATGCAGTTCTTGCAGCATGTCAATAATAAACCCATACGGTCATTTTTGTTGATTTTCCAACTTTCCGAGGCAATATCTAACAACCATCCTTCTGGAATCAAACCCTCAAAAAACGGAAATAAACGTTTATCATGATAGGCAAATCGAGACACAGGCATTGAAAATGTAATCATATCAGAAGGGAATTTACTGACATATTCATCTTCATAACGAAAGATGTATTCACCTTCATTCGTCTCAGTCAGAATTCCCGCAAATTGATCCTGATAAAAAACCTTTGCCTGTCTCATAAATCCTGATCTTTGATTGAAACTGGAGCTAATTCATGACCAAACATATGGAGCACAAGATTAACTTGGACCATATTCAAATTCGTTTTGCCTTGTTCTATTTTGCGTAGCACAGTTAATGCTACTCCTGCTCGTTCAGCAAACTCCTCTTGGGTTAATCCTACTTGTTTTCGACGATCTTTGACAAAGGTAGACAGTTGCATAAGTATATGTATTTAAATATAGTTAATGACAAAAATACATATTTATATGCTATAACATATATATTCATGTATTTTAATTTAATTATATGTAATTACGTATAGAATAACTGTGAACAATCTTCATTTAACAGTGAACAGTGCTCAGTTTGAACTTTAATTCTTTGAAACAAAAAACCCCGACGATTCTGATGAATGTCGGGGTTTAAAAGGTTTAAACGATTTTAGTTTTTCACTACGCGTAGTGGTTCTGACACTTCTGGAATACGTAAGTAGTAAATTCCTCTAGCAACGCTAGCGATGTTTACCTTCGTTTCCGTTCCTGTCATCTCCCCTGCGAACACAAGCTTACCTTGTGCGTCTACGATGCTAAATGTACCGTAAACTGGCGCTGAAGTTTTAATCGTAAATGACTCACTTGTTGGATTCGGATACAACGTCACATCTGTGATGCTTCCTTCTTCGATTCCAACTGTTAATGTCAAGTTCAAGGTAATTGTACTGTCACATCCTGCCGCGTTTGTCAAGGTTTGTGTGTACGTTCCTGATTGCGTGTAAACCACTTCATTCAATGTGTAACTGCTTAACGCTGTTGCATCAATTGTACTTGATGTCGCTGCTCCAGCTGTTACAGTTACTACTTCTGAATTTGATGTACATCCATTCAATCCCGTTAATACCGCTGAATACGTTCCTGGAGTCGTTACCGTGATTGACTGTGTCGTCGCGTTGTTACTCCAAGTGTACGTGTTGTTCGGTTGTGCAGAGATCACTAAGGACTCACCAGGACAAAGAACATTGTTACCATTCAAGATCAATGATCCAGAAGGAACTTCGTTCACGTTTACGATCACTTCCGCCGCATCTGAACATCCGTTCGCTGCGTAAGCCGTTACGATGTATGTTCCACCTTGCGTAGCTGTGATTGTTGAACCATTGATACTAGAGTTCCAGATGTATGTATTACCACCTGTTCCTGTCAATACAACAGATCCACCTTCACAGAACGTTGTCGCTCCACCTGCTGTAATTCCTGCAGTTGGAACTGGTAAGATCGTTACTGGAATGTTTGTTGACGTTGAAGAACAACCTAAACCATTCGTTACAGTAACAGAGTAGTTTCCATTCACTCCTGCATTGATCCCTTGTGTTGTTGCACCATTTGACCATAAGTAAGATGTTCCAGGAGATGCTACCAAGGTAACAAAGGCTCCGTTACATACTGCTGTTGGTCCAACCGCTGTAGCCGTTGCCGTAAACGTTTGTTGCGCATTCACTTGAATCTCATTGGATACAGTTGAACATCCGGCTGCATTTGTGATTGTTACGAAGTAAGTACCACTTGCATTCGCTGTGATGTTTTGTGTTGTTGCACCCGTTGACCACACGTATGATGAACCTGTGTTTGCAGACAAGACAACGCTACTTCCATTACAGAATGTTGTTGGTCCTGCAGCAGAGATAAACGATGCTGGCACCGCACTTACACTGATTGCTGTAGGCGCTGATGTACTTGTACAACCATTCACATTCGAAACGGTCACTCCGTAGTTTCCTGCCGTTGTTACGTTGATCGATTGTGTTGTTGCACCATTCGTCCAAGTATAGGTTGTTGCTGGTGCTGCAGTTAATGTAACTGATCCACCTTGACAAATTGCTGTCGCTGTACTTGAGATGCTTGCAGTTGGCAAGGCATTTACTGTAACGATTGTTGCTGGAGAAGTAGATGAACAAGCTCCGTTGGATACTTGAACCGTATACGTTCCACCTGCTGTTGCAGAAATCGACTGTGTTGTTGCTCCACCTGGAGACCATACGTAAGACGCAGCTGTTGGCGCTGTAAGCGTTACGGATCCACCTTGACAGAACACTGTTGAACCAGCTACTGTTGTTGCCGCACTTGGTAATGCTTGAATCACAACCGGTGCACTCACTGATGCTGAACATCCATTTACGTTGGTATAAGAATACGTCATGTTTGCTGTTCCAGCTGAGTTACCAGAAACGATTCCTGTTACCGCATTCACAACTGCTACGTTTGCATTGGCACTAGACCATGTTCCACCTGCTGTTGTATTTGATACAGTTCCTGTTGAACCAACACACACCACACTCGCTCCTGCAATTGGATCCAATACTGGAAGTGCATTCACCGTAATTGTTTGAGGCGCTGATGTCGCAGAACATCCATTCGTTCCTGTTACTTCAACTGTGATAGGTCCAGCTGTGTTCAAGGTAACGCTTGGAGTTGTTGCACCATTTGACCATGTGTATGTTGCCCCTGGAGAAGAAACCAATGTCACGTTTGCACCTTGACAGAAGCTTGTTGATCCAAGCGCAGAGATACTTGCTACTGGAGCTGCTTGTACGTTGATGACTTTCGTTGATGTTGCTGAACAACCATTTTGCGTTACTTGGTAAGAGATGGTAGCAGAACCAACTCCTGATCCTGTCACTGAACCTAAAGCATCAACAGATGCAATTGATCCATTTGAACTTGACCAAGTTCCACCTGTCATTGTATTCGCAAATAAAGTAGATGCTCCAGCACATACGTTGTTAGCCCCTGTAATTGAAGGAACAACTGGTAAAGCTGATACGGTTACCGTTGTTGGAGTTGCTGTTGATGAACAACCATTCGCATCCGTGATTGTGTACGCATAGTTTCCTGATGCTGCTACCGTAATCGCAGGTGTATTTTGGTTGTTTGTCCATACAATCGCTCCATTTCCTCCTGCTGTCAACACAACGTTAGCACCTTGACAGAACGCTGTTGGTCCATTCGCAGTGATTGTTGCTGTTGGCAATGCATTTACAGTTACATTGATGGTATTTGATGTTGCTTGACAACCATTCGCATTGGTTACAGTTACAGAATAGTTTCCAGAAGCATTCGCTGAAAGCGTTGCACCTGTTGTATTGTTAGACCATACGTATGTTGAACCACCTGTCGCTGTTAAATTTACACTTCCACCTTGACAGAATACAGTTGAACCGTTCGCTGCAATTGCAGCTACTGGTAATGCATTCACTGTTACTGTTGTTGGAGCAGATGCTGCTGATGAACATCCAGGTCCATTTGAAATCACCACAGAGTATGCACCGCCATTCGATACGGTGATCGATTGAGTCGTTGCATTGTTATTCCACAAGTAAGATGAAGCCGGATTCGCAGTCAATGTAACTGTTCCACCTTGACAAATTGCTGTTGAACCACTCGTTGAAATCGCTGCTACTGGCGTACCAGTAACGTTCACTGTTGCTGTTTGTGTTGCTGTACATCCGTTTGCTCCTGTTGTTGTATAAGATACAGTCGCAGAACCAATTCCAGAACCAACCCCAGCACCTGTTGAAGCATTCACATTCAATACAGATGTATTTGAACTAGACCAAACACCATTTGAAACAGGGTTTGTTAAAGACACTGCATTTCCGACACATAAAGTGGAAGGACCCGCAATCGGAGAGTTAGCTGGAGCAGCAAGTACATTCACCGCAATTGGTGATGAAGTTGCTGAACATCCATTTGCTCCTGTCACTGTAACTGAATAGTTACCCGCAGTTGTTGCCGATAATGCTTGCGTTGTAGCTCCACCTGGAGACCACAAGTAAGAAGTACCTGTCGAAGCATTCAATGCTACAGAACCACCCGCACAGAAAGTGGTTGATCCACCTGCTGTGATTGTCGCCACTGGCAATGGAAGAACCGTTACGGTTGTTGGTGCCGAAGTCGTTGTACAACCGAAGTTATTCGTGATCGCCACCGTTGATGCTCCCGCAGCGGTTGCTACGATACTTGAAGTAGTTGCACCATTAGACCATAAGTAAGTCACTGGTGTAGAGTTTGTCGCTCCAGCTGCCAATGAAACACTTGAACCTTGACAAATACTTGTAGAACCACTTGGCGTGATTGCAGTATTTGGATTCGGGTTAACCGTTACGGTAATGGCATTCGAAGGAACACTGCTACAAGAGATTCCAGAAGCTGGGTAGAAGTTTGTTACCACTAATGAGTAGTTTCCGGATGTTGCTGCAGAATAGGTAGAACCTGATCCAACCGGTGTTGACCCTTGAGACCAAGCGTAGCCTTGAGCTGTAGGCGTTGGTGCTAATACCACACTTCCACCGTTACAGAATGTTGTTACCGTTTGATTCGCAATGGAAACAACTGGTAATGGTTGAACCGTAATTAATACCTGATCCGTAATTGTACATCCGTTAAATGCTGTTGCACTTAAGGTATATGTCTGTGTAGAAGCTGGATTCGCAGTTGTCACTGGCGTTGTTGTAGAACTTAAACCAGTTGAAGGAGTCCATGCAACAACAGAAGAACCAAATGTATAGTTCACTGTGATCGTTAATCCCATGGTAACAAAGTCAGCATAGACATCATTATCTTGTGAACGAATTTGAATCAATTGACCATTTGCCGCTTGACCATTCAATCCATTGTATGTATATGTTCCATTGCAACCTGAAGTAACATTCGCTCCATTTACATATAACAACCAGTTATACCATGATGTACAGTATACACCAATAGTGGCTGTGTAAGTAATAGAAGTAATAATCGCTCCAGCTGGGGCACCAGCAGTTACACCACCAACATAGAAATTACTGTTATCGTAACCTGAACCTGAGAAAGATTGTGTAAACGATCCCGGCGCAGATACATCAACTACAGAACCATTTATTGGCGTAGAAGCACCAGCACAGATGCTGATGTCTGGACCAGCGTTAACGACTGGAATAGCCAATACGGTAATCGTTCGTGTTGCCGTTGATGGAGGACACCATGTTGTAGGGTTCGCTACTGAATACGTAATTGTTGCCGTACCTGGATTCACTCCTGTAATCACACCTGTTGTTGGATTCACCGTTGCAACTGCCGTGTTACTTGAAGTCCACGTTCCATTCGGAGTTGTTGAAGCAAAGGTAACCGTAGAGTTTTTACACACTGTTTGCGTTCCTGTAATTGGTGAAATCACAATGGTACTTTGAACAGTAACTGTATTTGAAACTGGTCCTGTACTTGTACAACCAGAAGCATTTAAGTAGTTAATGGATACTGTTTTGTTTCCACCAGTAATCCAATTGATTACCAAGGTATTTGATGTCGTTGTTCCACCTGAAACAACCGTGTAATCAACACCTGCCACACCTGGGATACCCCATGTGTAATTTTGCATTCCTGTTTGTGTTGTATAGGTATACTGAGTTTGCGTACATGCACTTGCACTTGGTGGTGTAATAAATGATGGTGTAAATGGCGCACCAGCTACCACATTTACGTTATAGTCTTCCGTTTCTCCCCAATAATACGATAAACATGGATCAATAGAAGAACCAGCTGTTGCATACACACCTCTAACACGCATGCGGTGAATTCCAAGTGGAGGCGTACAAGCCAAGTTGATTTGGAAAGACACCATTTGGTAAGCTGCAGTTGTTGCCGCTGTTGTAAATCCAACTTTTTCAGATAGTTCGAATGCACCATTGTCATTGTAGTCAATCCACACGGCAAAACTTTGATTCGTGAAAGATCCAGCCGTTACTTGAATTTGGTAACTTGTAGAAGCTTGCAACACTGGAGGCGTAATTGCCGAGTAAAACGTGTAAGAAGGACCAACCGTACCAATTCCTGAATAGTTATTCAAGGTTGTTGTTGGAATAGCCACATTCGAAATTAAATCTCCTGAAGAGATACCATATGTGTACAATGGTGTACAGAATGGATTGTAGTTAATTAAGATTGGTGTAGAAGTTCCTGTGGCAGCAGATCCTGTACAAAGAACAACACATTGGTAATACGTTGCACCTGCTTGAGAAGTTGTCAAGGTTGCAGAGTTACCAATTGCACCCATGATGATACTCAAGTTGTCTACTGAGTGCTTATCCGCTACTCCACCTGTACGTGCAGATAATTTAAATCTCCACGCTGCTTTATTAGCAGAAAGGTAAGCTGCTGGAAGTTGAACCCCACTTACGACACCTACTCCTGCGATAGAAACGGACAATTGTCCAGCTTCGTTCACATTGATGTTCGCGTTGCGGTATGCTGCATTACGTAAGTTATATGCCCCAACTGTGTTTGCATACACTTGAACACCGTTGTAGAATACAAATACTTGACTCGAAGAATATCCACCTGCGTTGTAGTATGAGTCGAAGGATACAATCACACCTGTTCCCTCACCTAGCTCACCACCACCGGCAGTTGTTGCATTGACATCAGGACCATAGCTTAATGACATACCATCTGCACCACCACCATCAAACATGCGGTAATCGAAGTTTGCCACGAACGAGTTCGTATTCGTTCCAGGAAGTGTATTTACTACGAAACCTCCTGCTGAACTTCCAATGTTGTTCGTCAAAACCAACTCACCACCTGTTACTGATGCTGTACCGAATACTGCACCATTTGCAGGTAAAGCACTAAAGTTGGTATTGATCAATTGATTCACTACTGGCCAAGTCGTTCCATTTGTAGACGATTGCCAAATGTATGTGTTTCCTGTAGTTGTAGGTGTATTTTGTAATCCAAGAGTAAAGAACTCACTTGATGTTACATACGTACTTGTAGAAGTTGTTGCACCTGGTGTAGGAGTTCCTGAACAAGGAACTGGACATGTTGCTGTCCAAGAAGTTAATTGCGTTCCTGCCACTGCTGTTCCAGCTGCCGCTGAATAGAGGGTCAGACCTGTTGGACTCAAGACTTGTACTCCAACTTCGCCAGGATAAGATCCTGCACCTACATAGAATAAGTTGTATGCAACACCATTTGCCAATGGAAGATTCACTGTAAAGGATGTACCCGTTGTAAATGCCGCACCTAAGGTGGCAATTACAGTTGTTCCTTGACGAACCTGCATGCTTGCTCCATTCCATCCATCACCGAATGAATCGGTTAATAAGAAGGTATATGCACAACATGATTGAACCGTGTAGGAAACCACATTTGAGTTATTAGAAGTCGCACTGAAAGCACACGTTGTTACCATTCGGTAAAATGCCGTGGTAGACGTCGAAGTGTTGTATGTTGTTGTCGTTGCTCCTGCAATGTTTGTCCAAGGACCAGTAGCCGTTGGTGCAGATTGCCACTGGTAGGTAAGGCCCGTTCCAACGCTGAATCCTGTAGCTGACAAGGTGAATGGAGAACCATCACACCCATTTGTTACAGATGATACAGCCGTTGATGCATTTGGTGTACCAGAACAGTTTGGTGCAGCAATTACAGAAATGCGGTAATCTTTTGTTTCACCGTAGAATGTTGATGTACATGCATCCGCAGCACCAAGTGCATAACCATAATAATTCGTGCGAACACGCATACTAATGGTGCCAATTGTTGCATTGGTTGGAATAAACACGGAAGCTGTTCCTGTCCAAGCAACACCTGCGGAGTTACTATTAGGAGAAATTAACACATATTCTGATGGTTCATATACCATGTTATTATTCCAGTCAAACCAAACACCAACGATGTCGTAGTAATAACTTGAAACCGATAAGTTTTGAGTTGTACCCGTCATCACCGTAGTTGTGGCAACAGAAGTTGGATAACTTGCAAACCAAGGAGCAGCTAATGCACCTGAAGTATGGTTCATTGTATTGAATGTAACATTGGAGATCACACCATAAAATGCACCAGAGTTTCCATAAGTAGAAACTGGTACACATGGACCTTGTATGATTTGAATTGGAGTAGATGTACCATTAAATACCGTACATGTTACAGAACAACGATACCAAGTTGGCGTGGAGAACGTCAAATTGTATGTTGCTGCCGTTGCGCCTGTAATATTTGTCCAAGGACCAGTAGAAGTTGGCGCAGATTGCCATTGGTATAAAGCACCCGTACCTGTTACGTTTTGCATAGACAATACGGTTGTTCCACCAACTGGAACCGCAGCAAGAGTTGCCAATGTATTACCTGGTGTTGGTGTACCGGAACATCCTGAACATGGACCAACACTTACATATGCAATAGAAGTTGTACGACAAGCAGAAGCTGCTCCACAAGCGGAGTTCGTACTCCAATGACAGTAATAAGTACCTGGCAAAGTGGATGTCCAAGTTAAAGGACCTCTACCCGATGCGATTACTGGACCAGCAGCTGAACCTTGACGCACGGTAATAAAATCTGTTGCAACACTTGAAGAACATCTATATACCGTTCCTGCAGCCACAGCGTTCAAAGTAGAATATTCACCACCAAAACTACATGTAGAAAAGTTAACAGATCCTGTAACAGGGGCAGTAGCTGCTCCGTATGCAGATGCATTTGAACATTGATTCCCATTGGTTGCACCACAAGAAACACAACTGATGGTTGTCGTTGTACAGCCAGTTGCCGTTCCACATGCAGCATTCGTATTCCAGTGTGCATAGTATGTTCCCGAACAAGGAGCCGTAAACTGCAATGGTGAGAATCCTGCTGCCACGGCTGTACCGTTAGATGTGGCAAAGCGAATCGTAATAAACGCACCTGCCGCAGCATTATTTGTCACAACATAACGATTTCCCGCAACCACACTTGTGATTGTCGAGTACTCTGTTTGGTATGAACACGTTGAAATCGTAGTTACGGCCGTTCCTGCTGGGGCAACTGCACTACCATATGAACTTGTATTTGTACATTGAGCAAGTACTTCAGAAGTACTTCCAAACATACCAATCACAAATAACACCGGAACTAGAAAGGAAGATAGTTTCCCCAATGATTTAGAAAAAATGTAAAGGTTTTTCATAGTTTGATTTTTATAAAACATCACTAAAAGACATAGTTTTAGCCTGCTAAATTTATGCACTATTTAATTGACACTCAAATTTGTTGAAAACATTCAAGAGCCTAATGAATATTTATATCATTCTGATGATTATTTGTATGTTTTCATCGAATATTTAATGATTTGTTAAAAAGATGCTAACAATTGATTCTTTTGTACCTTTACTCAAGAAAAACATTCTTTTGAAACGTATAGGCTTACTTTCTGACACTCATGGGTTTATCGATCCAAAAATCAAAAAACATTTCGCAAACGTCGATGAAATCTGGCATGCAGGGGACATTGGAACACTTGAAGCACTGGACGAATTACGTGCGTTTAAACCTACGAGAGCCGTCTGGGGGAATATTGATGATCACATCATACGTAGGGACACCGAAGAATTTCTGAGATTTCAAGTGGAAGGAGTTTCGGTGTTGATGACACACATTGCTGGACGTCCAGGTAAATACGCGAATCCAGCTTACGCTGAATTAATGAAGAACGGTGCGCCGAAATTGTTCATTTGTGGACATTCACATATTACCTTGGTTCAAATGGACCCGAAATTCAATATGTTGTGGATGAATCCAGGTGCATGTGGCTACAAAGGCTTTCATAAAGTCAAAACGATTTTACGTTTTTGCATCACCGATGACCGGATTCACGACCTCGAATTGATCGAACTTGGTCCACGGGCATAATAGAGCAAACGCAACGACTATATCCGTTTAAATTCGATTCTGAAACAAACTTGATTTGGAGTTTTGTGTGTTTATTTCTACTTTCGATAAACCTAACTACTTCAACATGAAAAACATACTTACGGGAATCATCCTTTGTCTTTTCCATTCTTTTCAGGCACAAATCTGTACCATAGACTTTAATCAGACGGTAACTGGGATTTATCCGGACACGCTTCCAACGGGAAATGTTGGTCAAACTTACGGGACGGACATTACCTTTGTCATGCCATTGGATACATTGGGATACAATTTTACCAATTTTCATATTCTTTCTGTTTCGCTTCCCGTTGGACTTTCCTGGCAGTGCAATAATGTAGCGAACAATTGCGATTACAATCCACAAGTGAGTCAACATGGCTGTGTCCATATCAGTGGAACTCCCCTACTCGCCGGACAATACACAATCGATGTGACGGTCATCGCGGATCTAACCATTGTTCAAGGATATCCATTCACCTTTCAAATCTACATGGAGGTCCTGCCAAGTACCGCAAGTGTTTCGAATAATGGATTCGACATGATTGGATCATCGGGCTGTGCACCGATTACGGTGAATTTCACGAACAACAATCCGGGCATGCTCTCTTATTTATGGAATTTTGGCAATGGAAACATTTCCTTGAGTGAAAATCCTGCACCTCAGGTTTATACCACCCCAGGAGATTACATCGTTCACTATACCGCGTGGAATAACTTGGATACTACGAATGTCTATACCTTAACGAATGTGCACATCAACAGCATGAGCAACTACGGAAATTCCTTCCCCTCTTATGAAAGCGCCGATGCGTATTTCAAATTATTTGAAAATGGCAACTTGATCTATCAATCTAACATCATTGGCGACCAGAATCCACCGGTCGAATGGACGACTAGCATTAATTTAAATCCAGCCAACACCTATGTATTTGAAATTTGGGAAGCAGACGCAAGTTACGGTGAACCTTTACTTGGTGCTGATGACTTTATGGGAAGTCACGCAGCGAACATCAATGGATGCAGTGGCTGCGGAGCAGGGACCTCGAATTTCAATTACACGATTAATCACCAAGTCATTTACCCGAGTCCAAGCGTCCTTGCCCAGGACACCATTCACGTTTATGGCTATCCACCTACTCCAGTCATTAGTTACGATCAAGCGAGTCACACGCTTACCACTCCCGATTTAGGATTTGCCTATCAATGGTATTTTAATGGAAGTCCGATTGCTGGCGCCACCAACGCAAGTCACGTGGTGTATCAAAGTGGAATCTATGATGTAATCGCGATTAATCCAACTGGCTGTGTCAGTTTCTCCGATACACTGACAGCCGTATATTGCAATCCGTTTGTGAGTCCAAGTATTTCACTTAATTCCGCGAACGATTTGGTTTTAGCCAATTATCCAGCATCTTCCACCATTGAATGGTTCGTGGATGGCGTGTTGATTCAAAACCAACAAAACGATACGCTGAGTCCACCAACAAATGGAGCGTACAGCGTTCATATTACCGATCCGTTTGGCTGTAGCTACGAAACAAGTGATTTCCAACTAGCTCTTTCCATCGATGAGTATGCAACTGGCAACTGGCTGATGTATCCGAATCCAGTGAAGGATGTACTTACGATTCAAGTGGAGGAACAGCTGCTTGGTGCGTCGATTGAATTGCTCGACTTAAGTGGAAGGATCTTGAAAAGTGCTCGGATTTCAAGTTTGATCAGCCATTTTGAAATTCAAGATTTTCCGAGCGGCGTTTATTTCATTCGAATCAATTTGACTAATCAAATACAACTTAAAAAAATAGTCATTGAATAACAATTCTATTGGATATGTCAGAATTAAACGGTGCCTTTTTGTTTTACGAAAATGATTTTCTGTCTTCAAAAATTGAAGTTAGACTTGAGAATGAATCCGTGTGGCTTTCTCAAAGTCAAATGGCTGATTTATTTAAAACATCAAAGGCAAACATCAACATTCATTTAAAGAATATATTTAAGGAAGGAGAATTAAACCAACATTCAGTTATTAAGGATTACTTAACTACTGCAATGAATGCTAAAAATCTTTTCTTTTTTCATTTTTTGTACATATTTTTGTACTTAATCATGTACATTAATGCACTTATTATGCTTACAGCTAGTATTTCCGATTTCAGAAAAGACATCAAACGGTATTTAGACAAAGTCAGTCAAAATTTTGAAACACTTATTATCCATAGAGGTAAAGATGATGGTATTGTCATTATTTCCCTTGCTGAATATAATTCACTATGTGCGACACAGCATGAATTGTCATCTAAAAGAAATCAAGACCGACTAGATTCAGCTATTGAACAAATGAAGTCTGGAAACATTAAAACTAAAAAATTAATCGAGGAATGAAAATCAAGTTCGTGGATGATTCTTGGGAAGATTATCTTCATTGGCAGAAATATGACAAGAAGAAACTAAAGAAAATCAACGAATTGATTAAAGACATCTGTCGCTCGCCATATGACGGAATCGGAAAACCGGAACAATTAAAATATACTTATTCTGGTTATTGGTCGAGAAGAATTGACGGAGAACATCGATTAATTTACCTCATTTCGAACAATGAATTAATCATTTTGAAATGCAGATTTCATTATGACGAAAAATAAAGCTCGTTCCAGTATGTACCAAAACGAGCTTTAAAGAAGTTGTATTCTATTTAATCTTCTAGATCTACAATCAATTTTTTCGTTCGTGCGCGAAATTTATCTTGAATGCGGTCCACGGTGTAATACATCATCGGTACGACAATGATTGTCAAGAACATGGAACTTGTTAATCCACCAATCAGAATCCACGCGAGTCCGTTTTTCCACTCTGCTCCAGAACCTGTTGCTGTGGCGATTGGAATCATTCCGACTACCATCGCGATTGTCGTCATAAGGATTGGACGCATACGTTCTTTCACCGCTTCCAAAAGCGCGGAATACGTTGACATTCCTTTTTCCTTCAGGTGATTGGTGAAATCGACAATCAAAATCGCATTCTTGGCGACGAGTCCGAGGAGCATGAGCATCCCCAACATCGTAAAGATTCCCATGTTCGAAGAACTCAAAGCCAAGGCCAAGATTGCGCCAATTAAGGAAACCAAAATCGAGAATAATACGACGAATGGATACACATAATTATCATACAGTGCGACCATGATCAAGTAAACGAGGATCAATCCAATTCCCATGGCTGTACCAAGGGCACCCATCGATTCTTTTTGACGCTTTATCTCTCCACCCCAAGTCAAACGAACGTTTTTATCCAACGGATTTTTCTCTAAATACGTATCAATCTCCGCGGACACATTTCCAGCAGCTGTTCCAAGCACCCAACAACGCAAGGTTGTATTCGGGATGCGGTTTTTACGCTCCAATGTCCCGTTTCCATTTTCTACAGATACTTCGGCAAACTCACCTAACTGAACTTGTTTCCCATCAGAGGTATTAAAGGTCATGTTTTTGATATCCTCGACATTTTTACGGTCAAATTCATCAACCATCACACGAATATCATACTCATGTCCTTTCTCATCAAACTGACTATCGTCATTTCCAGTCAAGGCATTTTGAAGTTGCATTCCAACCAGTGCGATTGGCAATCCGAGTTGGCCCATTTTCTCACGGTCTAGTTCGATGCGCACTTCCGGGGTGATGTCATCTGTTGAAATAGTCGGGTCCTTAGCACCATCAATCGTTAAAATCTTTGCTTTTAACCTTCTGGCCTCTCTGATTAACAATTCATTATCATCAGAGGACAAAAACATTTCAATCGGAGCTTCTTCGGATTCAATCATCCCCATGTTCAAGGCTTTGATTTCTACTCCAGCGTATTTAGCCTTAATGCGGTCGCTAATCTCATCCATGTACTTCATGGTTGGATATTTCTTTTGCATTCCGGTTTTCATTTTCACCGTTATTTCGGAACGATTTTCAGACCCAAAAGACGTTGCTCCCATTCCGGAACTTGGTCCACCAACATTCGCAAAAACCGTCTCAATCACATCCTTTTGTGCCAACAAGAATTGCTCGATTTGCAAGGTAATGGCATTATTCTCCTCGAACGTTGTACTCTTATCGTATTTCAACTTGATCATGAACTTCCCTTGATCTCCTTGCGCCACGAATTCTTGTCCAACAATCCCTAATCCCATTGTGGAGAAACTCGCGACAAAAAGTCCAAGAACCACGCCAGCCATTATCAACTTGTGTCTCAAGGACCAGCCCACTAATTTCACGTATTGATCGGTGAAAATCGTCACACGACGCTCAAACCAAAGTAAAAACGCTTGGAAAGGATTTTTTGGATTCAATTCTACTTCTTTGGCGAAGCGGGAAGCCAACCATGGAGTTAAGGTGAAACAAACGAATAGCGACATCAAGGTAGAAACCACAACAACAATCGAGAATTGGTGTAGGATATCAGAAATCGTTCCCTCAATGAAGACAACCGGCGAGAATACCACAACGTCCACCAAAGTAATCGCCAATGCCGTAAATCCAATTTCATTTCGTCCATCCAACGCGGCTTGACGACGTTTTTTACCCATTTGAAGGTGACGATAGATGTTCTCCAAGACCACAATCGAGTCATCCACCAAGATTCCAATCACCAAGGACATTGCTAACAAGGTCATCAAGTTCAAGGTGTAACCTAGTAAGTACATCGCCACGAAGGTCGTGATCAAGGAAGCTGGAATAGAAATAAGTACAATGAATGCATTTCGCATACTGTGCAAGAATAACAACATCACCGCCGCCACTAACAATACCGCTAACTCCAAATCGTGAATAACCGCATCAACGGATTCTACGGTTGGACGCGAAGTATCCGTTGCAACGGTAAATTTCAATCCTTCTTTCTTGTACTTTTCCTCAAGAACCTTGAAGCGTTCTTTTGTCGCTACGGACATATCCACTGCATTGGCATCGCTTTGTTTCTTCACGCGCAATCCAATTCCATTGACACCATTCAAGCGCGAAACTGCCACTTGATCTTCCGATGCATCGATTACTTCAGCTACGTCTTTCAACTTCACACTTGAAATACCACGGGAGAAAAGAATCAAGTTTTCGATATCTGCAAGGGTGCTGTATTTTCCAGCCAAACGAACGGTCATTTGTTCGCTTTCACCCTTCACTTTTCCAGTAGGAAATTCCACATTGGACGAAGCAATCGCTTGATTCACATTGGTTAAGGTCAAACCATAACGTTTCAACTTGTCTTTATCCACGTTGATTCTGAACGCACGGCGCTCACCTCCAATAACTTGAACCTCGGCAACACCTTTTGTTTGCTTGATTTGCGGAAGGATTTGATCATCCATCAATTCCATCAATGAGCGGTCATCCATATTGGAAGCCACCGCACTCACTTGCAAAACAGGAGATGCATTCGGTTCTATTTTCGCAATGACAGGTGTTTGAGCACCTTCAGGCAAACTATTCAGGACATTATTGATTTTTCTTTGTGCATCTTCCAAGGATTTGTCGATGTCCGCCGAAGCTTTAAATTCAAGAAGCATTAAGGATGCATTATCCAAAGAGAATGCCGTCACTTCGCTGATGTTTTCAAGTCCACTCAAGGCATCTTCCATCGGTTTGGAAACTTGCGTCTCTACCGTTGCAGGAGATGCACCGGGATACGTAGTTGTCACCGTTAATAACGGCGGAGAGAAATCAGGTAGTAATTCGTAAGAAAGCTGATTGTAGCTGATAAGTCCACCACCAACGAGGATGGTGAAAATCACAATAATAAACGACGGACGTTTAATCGATAATTCAGAAAGTGTCATGTTCGTTTATTTAGCCAATTTAACGTTGGAGTTGTTCTGCAAATTCACTTGTCCTTTGACTACGACTACATCGTTTTTCGTCAATCCAGAAACAACCTCTAGGTATTCACCATCGGATGTCCCTGCTGTGAAAGATGTCAAAATCGCTTTTCCGTTTCGAACAACGTACACTTGTGGATTTTTCGATGAACCTACCAATGCTTTACGTGAAACCGCAAGCGTTGTCACACTTTGAGAATTTGCAAGGGCTACAGACCCGTACATTCCAGACATGATGCGGTTTTTCGCTGAATTCTGAATAGTCGTTTGGACTTTGAAATTGTGTGCCGCATCCGCTTGAACGGCAACCATGCTGACATTTCCTTTGAATTCAGTGGTTCCGTAAACATCTGCAAAGGCCAGTACTTGTTGTCCTTTTTGGAATTTCATCACATCGCGTTCAGGAACTGAAACCGTCAACTTGAGTGATGAAATATCGGTCAACTCAACAATTGGCGATCCCGGCATCACCATGGAACCTAAATCAACTAATTTCTTTGTCACAACTCCACTAAATGGCGCAACAATCGAAGTGCTTTTCCATTGTTTTTGTAATTGTTTCAATTGTACTTCCGCTGATTTCAAGGCTAGTTCCATTTTCTCTGCTTCCATCGCAGAAATCGCTTGATCCTTGCGCAAATTAGAGAAACGCGCATTGTCATTTTTCAACTGCGCAATGTTCAACTTCGCGTTATCGATTTGCAGTTGAATAAGTTCGTCATCCAATTTCGCAATCACTTGTCCTTTCGATACATTGTCCCCTTCTTTAACCAAAAGTGAAATCAATTTTCCAGAGGCATCAGAAGCAACATTGTTTTGATGATTTGCTTCGAACACACCGAGAAAACTCATGGCACGTTCAAACGTATGGGTTAAGGGACGATCTGCTTCCACCAAAATGGATTGTTTAGCGTCGTAAATAAAGATTTTTTCTTTTGCTGCTTTCTGATTGGAAAGTAATTTAACGACCAATAAGGCAATGATGACAACAGCAACAATGGAGATGGAGATAATTCGTTTCATTTTCTTTTCTTATTTGATATTTCCGATTGATTTTAAGTATTCTAGTTCTGCTTGACGCAATTGAATGTAGGAAGAAACCACATTAGATTGCGCTTGCTCAAGTCCAGTTTCAGCCATGATTAGGTCGTTGGAACTAATTAAGCCTTCTTTGAACTTCAAGTTGGCATTCGCATAGACATTTTCTGCCAGACGAAGTTGTTCTTTGCTTACATCCAAGGATTCCGCTTTTACGGTGATTTGACGCTTGCTTGTCGTGATGGCATAGTTCAACTGCTGGTTCAACAATTCATATTGATTGTCAATTTTCTCCAAGTTCAATTGATTTAACTTCGCTTTATTCACACGTTCCATTCCCGAAAACAAATTCCAATCCAAACGAAGTCCAAGAAAGGCTCCCGGAATTCCTGTTCTAAAATCATCTTCTGGTTTCAGGTTAATATTGTAATTGTAAATACCGTAAAAGTTCAAATTAGGCAAGTAACTCATTCGAATTCCTTGTCCTTCCGCTTCATTCAGCTTACGTTGTGACTCAAGTAAATTCAATGGAAGAAGGTTCGGTGCCGCTTCTTTTAAAATGGTTTTTTGAACCATCGCATCTGTAGAAAGCGTCAATTGCTGACTTGCAGGCATTCCGATCAAAATCTTCAACAAGTTCTCCAACTGATCTTTAGTCGCTAATAAGTTGGACTTCATATTCATCAAACTCAATTCATTGATTTTGATTTTATCAACTTCCGTTGGAATAATGATTCCCTGTGCCAAGGAAGCTTCCATGTTTTTCAAGATGGCACGTGTGTGAACAATATTTGCCTCAATAAAAGACAATTGCTGATTGACACCCTGCACTAAAAAATAGGTGTTGGAAACCTGGTAACGAACTTCCAGAATGGCGATGTCGCGTTGTGTCCCAACGAGTTCAGAATTGATTTTCAAGGCAGCCAATCCGTAATTCAATTGGGAGTTAAACAAGATTTGCGTTAATTGCAAATTATTCGACAAAACGAAAGGCACACCGAACTTTACGGTATTGAAAACTCCCGCAGGTCCACCAAACGCAGAAGCTGGGATAATTTGTCCTGGAATCACCGCATTGTACTTGTAGTCCGCGTTGAAGTTCAACTGCGGCATGCGCGTTGCAAGATATGCTTCACGTTGACGCTCATTCATCAGGACATCTAAATTTGCATTGCGAATTTGAAGGTTGGCTGTATCAGCCATTTGAATACAGGTGGGTAAATCCAGTACTTGAGCACGTGAAGTATTCAGGTGAAAAAGTACCAAAAACAGACCTGCGATTTTAAACGATTTACGCATGTTTATTGGTATTAGGAAATAAATAATTGATTAACATTTCTTTGACGATTTCTTGGTGTGCGATTAAGATATTTTCGTGTTCCTCTTCCGAGATTTGATAGATGCCCGAAATTAGTTTTTTACTCATAATTGGGAAATGACAATTCGACATGAACAACAGGGTAACATTGATCATATTCACTTTGCGCATTTTTCCTTCTGCTTGTGCTTTTTCACATTGCTCAAAAATCCCAGTTTTATACAAACGACCAAGGAAACTTGATAGGTCCATTTCTGTATCGGATTCTTGATTCAGTCCAGCGTGAATAAATAAAGGAAATTCGGGGTATTTTTTCAAAAACTCGAATTCTTTATCGATGATCAAACGCGTTTTATCTTCTAGGGACTTGTCTTGATGAAAAACATCCACCATTCCATCAATCAAATCAGATAGGGCAGCCTCTAAAATGAGTTCGAATAACTTCCCTTTGGAACGGAAGTAATAATTCAACAAAGCCACATTGATTCCAACTGATTTTGCGATTTCTCGCGTGGTACAACCAGAGAATCCTTTCGTCATGAACACCTTACGTGCTGCATCTTTGATCTTTTGTTCCGTGGTTATGTCTTTTTTCATGTTGTTTTCGCGTTGCAAAGTTAAACAGTTATTTTAAACAATTGTTTAAAAACAATGAAAAATTAAGCGCTTGTTTAACTTTTTTTTCAGTGAATAAAAAAAGGCTTGTGAATCCACAAGCCTTTATCAATTAATTAGGTAGGTTCTTACAATCCGTTCGCTGCTTTGCGCAGTGTTAAGTCCAAGAACAATTCATCCATTTTTTCTTTTTGTTTTTTGTCGCGGTTAGACAAATCCAATTGACCAAGGCTTTTCAATGCTGCTTCCGCATCCACTGTGTTTCTCATTGCGAAGTAACACTCAATCAAATCAAAGTAAACTGCAACTGTTACATCTTTATCGATGCGTGCTTTTTTGTCGTAGACATCAGATTCCGTTAAAATCACTTTAAACGCATCAATCGCAGCCGTTAATTTTTGTTTCGCCATCGCTTCGTTTGTCGTCAATGTTTTTAATCCAATCGTTGCGTTGTTGTATGCTTCCATGACATCTGCGTGTGCATCGTTTTTCGATTTCACGTAGTCCAAAGAAGTCGCGCGTGTCGTTACTTCGAAACCAATGCGATCGTTCACCAAATGATTGATGAATTTCAAGTTTTCTTTCAACAAATTCTCTTCTGTTGATTTAACCAACATCGAGAAATCAGATGAAGGTGCTGTTTTAGAAGAAGATGATTTGTATGTTTTAAACGCAGAAAGTTCAGCCGGTGCAACATAGAAAATTTCTTGATTATTCATTCCAGCCACACGAACCGACATTGGCATGCGGTACGTGAATTCGATCCAATAATAAGTCACTTTGTACGTTGTTCTCACACCGTCTTTCACTGAAACCTCATCTTTCGCTTCTGATTTGATTGTTGGTTGAGAATGCTCATAACCTTCAATGTTTACTGAGTAAGAAAGTGCATTTACCTGTGCCTTCGTAAATCCATCCAACACCAAATACGTCGCTGCTAAAGAAGGATAGTCGTAACTAGATTTCAATACCGGCTGAGAAATCGTACGACGGTAAGGTTGAGCCACGTAATCTCTCACTGGTTTCGTGTTTTCGTTCAACAATTGTTTTTCAATCACTTTTGTTGCCGTTGATTTCGCGTTGTATACTTCCATTTCTTTTGCGAACTTATCATCTGCAGCTTTTACTTTGGCAGGATAATCAGCCAATTCACGTTGGTAATCAGCTTCCGCTCGTGCTTTATCAGCCTCGAATTCCGCCATTAACTTCGCGTTGGCAGCTTCGGAAGAGGAAGTGATTGTTGAATAGTAATTATCCACTTTTGGTTGAAGGGGATTTGTAGGTAATTTAACATACGTATACGTAATGTCTTCTGATTTAACGGCTTGTCCAAATGCCATTCCGACAATCGATACAAGAATAAAGGATAATGTTAATTTCATGTGTACTATTTTGTTTAATGCCTTACTTGACGACGCAAAGTTACGGAAGGATGCCTCGATATGAAAATAAATGCAAGGCTAATTCTAGTTTTCATTTGAAAACAACTTATTTGCGAATTGCACAAATGACTTTGACTGACTTACTCTTTTCAATTATTATTTATGTCTTTTACTTTTTATATTTGTAGCGATTCTGTGCCAATGCACTGAATTAAAGGAAACTAACTAGTATGCATCAATCAAAAGGAAACCCTCATTTAATCTCAGGATTCAAGAAATACATTATGGAATTTCGGATAAAAATGGGCTTACTCGTTTTTCTTTTTTTGCGTTATAAAAATCCAATAACCTTTTTTAAGGTTTTGAAAGGGATTGCGGCATTCAAATCACGCTTTACCATTGGACAAAAAATTCCCAAATTAGCGATGGTAGACGGGAAAGCATACATGAATTGCAATGTGAGTGGCTTCCCCTCTCCTTATTTCTTTAATCCCATGGAAATGGAGGCGAGAAAATCATTGAATTTACCTAATACCCTACTCGAACAACAATCCGTTGTCCAAATTGCCCTCACCAAGAAATGTCCACTGAACTGCGAGCACTGTTTTGAAGGTGCAATCTTGAACCAAAAAGAAACATTGACTTTGGAAGACCACCAACAAATCATTGCCAAATTGCAAGCCGCAAATGTCCCAATGATACAATTTGGAGGCGGAGAACCTATGAACCGACTTTCCGATTTATTAATCCTTTTAAAAACGGCTAAACGAACCTCAGACTTTGCCATTTACACCTCGGGGTTTAAATTAAACCGCGAAAATGCATTTGCTTTGAAAGAAGCCGGACTCACCTCTATTTTATTGAGCATTGATCATTATTTACCAGAAAAGCATAATGACTTCCGTAGAAATGACAAAGTATTTTCTTGGGCCATGGAAGCGGCTAAAAGTGTGGTGGAAGCGAAATTGGTATTGACGTTTATCGTTTGTGTCACACGTGAATTCTGCACACGAGAAAACTTGATGAACTACATGAATTTCGCTCATGAGCACGGCGCATCCTTTGTTGAATTTTTAGAACCTCGATCCGTTGGGAATTACGAAGGAAAAGATGTCATGTTGAGACCCGCAGAACTGGATATTTTAGATGCTTTCTTCATTGAAGTGAATACAAAAAACGAATTCAAACACTTACCTATCCTCGTTTATCCCGGCTATCAACAGAGAACAATTGGCTGCGCCGGTGGTGGTTCGAAATACTTATACGTGGACACTGACGGATACATCAATGCTTGTCCATATTGCCGAAATAAAAAAACACACATCTTAGATGATCGACACGAACAATCCATTGCGGAAATGCGTGAAGAAGGATGTGAAATTGTCGAAAATCTAGCTTAAATCTATACTTATGAAAATGAATTCGCTACGTAAAAAAAACACACTTAAATACATCAGCTTTATTTGGTTACTTGGTATTCTCTCCAGTTGCGGTACGTATTATGAGTTAAATTCCGTCAACTACGGAAGGGAAAAGAAATTAATGAAGGAATTTCAACTGGAAAACACCATCATTTTTGTACACAGTGGAAATGAAATTATCCAATTGAAAGATGCCAAGATCATCAATGAAACCATTGAAGCAACCATCGAACCTACCAATCCTGCTGAACTAGCATTTTATTACAGAATCATGACGAAGCGATCACAAGGGATGTGTTTTGACGAGGATAATGTGTTTGCTTCTCGTCAAAAAGCTAGACAAGAAGCTATTAAAGTGGACACGCTTCAAATTGAAAGGGACTCGCTCATCGATAATAATTACTATGGAGACGGTATTATCCACCAAGTTCATTTACACTCCAAGAAGAACTCCAAAATTGATAACAAAGTCAGCATTCAATTAGATGACATTTTTAAAGCTTCCATATTCGAAAAAGATTCAATAGTTGCCAGAGCAATCGTGGTAATTGCCATAATACTTATGAGCGCTTTTTTAATTTTGATAATCATTACTGCAATTGCATGCAATTGTCCACATGTGTATTTAGAAAATGGCAACACTTTTTCCTATACGAATACGCTCTTCACAGGTGCTGTAAGCAAAGGACTTGAACGATTTGACTATAAATTAATCCCTGATTTCTACCCATCCAATAGCACATTAAACATGCAAATAAAAAACGAAGACCAAGAACTTCAACATACAAATGTGCTCCAATTAATTGCCGCTTACCATGATCCTTCGATTGAAGTGCTGGCAGATCAACGCGGAAAACTTTACTCAATTGCCAAAGCTATTTCCGCTAGTTCAGCCAAGGATGAACGTGGAGCATCCATCAATGAACTTATCGAAGAGTCCGACGGTGCTGTCTATGAGTTCGATACTCCAAGTAAGAACGGAATAGCAAGTACATTCCTTTCTTTTAATGCTTCACAAGAAACGAAACAGGGAAAATTGGTGTTAAGTTTACGAAATAGCAATTGGGCAGGATTCATTCACCAGGAATTTAACCAGGCCCTTGGATCTCAGCATCAAAAGTGGGTGTCGAACAACTATAAAAAAAGTGGCGAGAAACAACTTGAACAAATGAAAGAAGCTGGAATTCCTTTAATTGTTTGGGTCAAAAAGAACAACAAATGGATTGAATTAGAAAGCATACAACCGATTGGAAACGCAGAAATGCAATCCATCGTTGTACCAATTGATGAAGCTTATCTTAACCATGAAAAAGTGGAAATTCGCTTAGATGGAGCTTATCGTTTTTGGACACTCGACTATGCAGCATTGGATGTTTCTGCTCCTCAAGCATTCGAAACACAAAAACTGAATGCTGCTTTTGTTTCTGGTGATCCTTTAAATGTAAGCGCGTTGCAGCAGGACGATCATCAATACCTCACTACCAATATTGGATCTGAGCCAATTTCTGTTCGTTTTGAGGGCTTAAAACAAGGGAATCGCACATTATTTATTCAAAGTAAAGGATATTACATTCGACAAGATGTTCAACATGGCAAACCAGATTGGATGCAGATGGCAAAAATGACGCGTTCCCATGGACTAGCTCGCTTTTCTCAAGACATTTTCTTGAAATACCTGAATGATTTCGGACAATTAAGTAAAAACTAGCGAAAGATTAATTCCGTTTTCTTTTCGGCTTACCGTATTTGTCCATCATGGCCTTCTTGTGGTCGTAACGAACATTTACTTTTTTGTTTTTCGCTTTCTTTTCATGGAATGCAGGTCCAACTTCGCGCTTAGCAAGTTTCAGAAGTTTCCCTGGTATTTGCGCTACTGGTTTTTCGAATTCCAATAACTCGTCCGTCATTTCTACTTCGCTTGGCACCTCCGTGAATGGAAGTTCCTGCTGCATCAAGGACTCGATTTTAGACAAAGCGTCGGCATCTTTTTCACTAACGAAGGTAATGGCAACACCGTTTTTATCTGCACGACCTGTTCTACCGATTCGGTGAATGTAATTTTCTGGGATTTCCGGAATATCAAAGTTGATTACGAGGGTAACATCCGTTACATCAATACCACGGGCAATCAAATCAGTAGCAATTAAAACCCTGAAAACACCTGTTTGGAAATTTTGAACACTGTTAAAACGGAAGTTTTGTGCTTTGTTCGAGTGAATGACTCCAACGCTGTTTAGCAAGGAGCTTTCCATCTCTTCGAACAACATATCCGCTAATGCTCTAGATTGAACAAAAACCAATACTTTGGAGGAATCTACTGTATTTTCTAGTAAATGATGTAACATCTGTACTTTCGACAAAAAGTTTGGAACACGGTATCCAATTTGATCAATTTGCGCAAGGGCAGTTCCAGAACGTGCTGCCTCTACGCGAACAGGCACCGTAAAGTTTGCCTCTAAAAAATCAGAAACTTCCTCCGATAAAGTCGCAGAAAACACCATGTTTTGACGTTTCACAGGCAAAAATTCAAAGATGCGTAGCAACTGTGCACGAAAACCTAAACTTAAGGTTTCATCCACCTCATCTATCACTACCTTTTTTGCATGTTTTAATTGCAAGGAACCATTTGCGGCTAAATCTAGAATTCTACCTGGTGTTCCAACAAGGACATCTAAGCCCTGCAAGACCATCGCAGCTTGTGTATTCATGTTTGTGCCTCCATAAACGCCACCAACAGCAACGTTCATGTATGGTGTTAACTTTTCTACTTCACGCACTACTTGAGCAACTAATTCACGTGTCGGAACAATTATTAGAATTTGTGGATGTGGATCCTTAGAAAACTTCCACATACAAAGACATGGAAGGATGTATGCTAGCGTCTTTCCCGTTCCTGTCTGCGCGATACCGATGGTATCCTTTCCGGACATCATCACATTGAAACTGGCTGCTTGAATGGTTGTTGGCGTTTCGTAGCCTAAATCATCTAAGGCATTCCAAAGTGGCTTCTTTAAGTTTAAATCACGAAAAGTCATGGGGAAAATTTTGCGCAAAGTTACGGAAAGAAATGAAGCGAATCATGATAAGCTACTTTTCCTTGTTGCTATTTTTAATGACTTGATTTATTGAATCAAGTATTTCACACATCGTTTTTGAATTTAATTCAGAGAAAGCGAACCATTTTTTTCCTAAGTCTTTCAATGATGCTCCTAAATGATAAATCTTTTTTCCATCAATTATTAAAAACCTGTCATGACTTCGTTCGAAACGAATCCATTCAAATTTTCCGAATTGCTGGTTGGCTTTTAAAAGATCTAAACTTATTGTTTTCGTGAGTGACTTTGATAGCAATACAACCTGTACAGAGTGATTTTTTTTTGATAAATGAGTTAAAGTGCTTTCATCAATGTAATTATCAATCAAGATTATTTGTTTTTCTGCAGACCGAATGATTCTCGATGCAAGCATATACGCATCAAAAACTTGACCCTCAAAAAAAACTCCTTGATTTGGCAAAGTTGAAGATTGAATCTGTAAATCGATTTCATTTACTTTTTTAACAATTGATTCAACATTATCTTCTAATCGATTCATTCGATTATTTAATGAGTATCCTTTCAATAAATAGTCCTTCAGTATTCGATTTGCCCACATCCGAAACTGAGTGCCTTGAACTGATTTCACACGATATCCGACAGAAATTATGACATCGAGATTATAGAATTCAATTCTTCTATTCACTTTTCTGCCACCCTCGTTTTGAACTGTCAAGTATTCCTTGACAGTTGAATTTTTATCTAATTCGTTCTCCTTGAAGCAATTATTAATATGTAAACTAATATTTTGCTTCGTTTGCTTGAATAAACTGGACATTTGTTGTTGGGATAACCAAACAGTATCGTCCTCAATTTTGACCTCAATAGATTCGTTTAATGTATCAGACCGATACAACATCAATTCGTTTTTCATGGCTTTAATAGGAATTGTTTCTTATTACTAACGCGATTTTCAGCACATTATTTTACGAATAAAGGATTGAAGCAAGGACTCCAAACCTTACTAAAACAACCTTTTTATTTAGGTAAGTTATGTTTTTCTGACGCCAGACATCATACAAGTTTCATGACCAAATGTAAAATTTCACGATGAGCCCTGAATATAATTAACTTTAAAAAAAATACAAAATGAAAATCAAGCTATTCCTTACCTTTTTGTTGGCAACTTTGTCCATGCACGCACAATGGACTCCCCTCACCGATGTGAATACCGAAGTGGCAACTTCCAACACCGACGACATGAAAGTCTTAGGCACGGTGAACGGAAAAACAGTTTCTGTGTTTTGGAAAGTCGTTGGATCTCCTGTCAATTACGAATTACGCATGCAAGTATTAAACAACCAAGGCGTGAAACAACTTGGTCCTGATGGAGTCTTGGTCAGTAATAATATGTCCATGAGTACATCCACCGCCATCATGAAGTTGGCCGTCGACCAAAATGAAAACGTGTATATCGGAGCAACGGGAACGAATGGTGGAATCGGATTCGCGTTTAAATTAGACATCAACGGAAATCACATCTGGGGTACAAACGGAATCAATTTAGGTGGTGGATACGTGGTGACCATTCTTCCACTTTCGACAGGAGAAGCGGTGATTGCCTGGAATTCTAGTAATCAAACCATCATGCAAAAATATAGCGCAGCAGGTGCTCCTATTTGGACTTCAACGCAGCAGGTGAGTAATGGTGCTACAAATGGGAAATCCCCTGGAGATTTATTTGAATTATCCAACAATGAGTTTTTATTGGTGTTCCACGTGATTTCTTTTGGTATCAATTCTACGCTTTGGGCACAGAAATACAGTTCCATGGGACTTCCTCTTTGGACAAACCCGATTCAACTTTCGAATAAATCAACTGTTTGGAATACGTCCTACAGTGCAACTCAAGATGGAAATAACGTTTATTACGGATACAAAGCGGCGACAGGAACACATTTCGACTCTTATTTGCAACGAATAAATCCAGATGGAACTCTTCCATGGGGAATCAATGGGAAGGACTTTGATATCACCACAACACGCAATGAAATGGACACGAAAATTGCGTATAATTCAGGATCGCCATACGTTTGGTCCATTTGTAATTACACCAATTCCGCTCAAAGTACTTATGGCGTCTACATCCAGAAATTTGATAAAGTGACGGGTGATCGTCAATTCACCGATACCGCCAAAGTAATTTATCCGTTCGGAACATGGAAAGTCAATGCAGGAGATCTTCAAATCGTGAACGGATTTCCGGTTTTCTTATTAAAAAGCGGTTTAGACAATGGAGCAAGTCCAACTACCCTACATGCCTGTAAACTGGATGCTACAGGATCCTTCTTTTGGCCGTATGAAACAGAACCAATGGGAACGTTTAGTGCAAGCAAAAAACGCATCAATTTCTCTAAAACAAACAATGGGAAAGTCGTGGCAACGTTTATCGAAACCAAAGCAACAGGCGGATCAAAAATCTATGCACAAAGCGTTTCGCTTAACACCAATAACACAGGAACGGCGGTTGTTACGGCATGTAATTCATACACGTGGATTAATAATGTAACTTATACAGCGAGTAACAATACCGCAACGTACTTGTTAACGAATATTTCTGGCGGAGATTCCCTCGTCACCCTAAATTTAACGATTACTCCGCCGACTCAAGACACTCTTTCGGTGAATACCTGTGATACGTATTCTTGGAATGGGAATACCTACACGACCTCCGGCATTTATGTGGGTCCAACTGTAAATTGTGTGACCTCGCTATTAAACCTAACGATTTCCCCGAGTACCGTTCATAATTCAAGCGTTACCGAATGTGGCTCATATGATTGGAATGGAATCACCTATTCTACTAGTGGTCTTTACACAGGTCCAACAGTCAATTGCGTGACAGAAACACTCGATTTGACGATTACTGCAAGCTCAAGCGACACGACGAGTGCTACTTCATGCGATTCATATACTTGGAATGGTTCGACCTTCACAAATTCAGGAGTTTATCCAGGTCCAACAACGAATTGCGTTACTTCGTACCTAGACTTAAGCATTACACCAAGTTCTTCAGACACGCTTTTCGTTAGCGCTTGTGATGAATATCTATGGAATGGTGTCAATTACACAAGTTCCGGTGTTTATCAAGGCATGACAAGCAACTGCGTTACGGAATTCCTTCAGTTAAATATTGACACCGTTGATGTTTCAACGAGTATTCAAGGAATGACGATGTCCGCGAATACGACCGTTCAAGGAACAACATATCAGTGGGTGGACTGTGACGCGAATAACACACCGATTCCGGGAGCTGTTAACCAGTTTTTCACCGCAACGGACAATGGGAATTATGCGGTGATTATCACACAAGGAAGTTGCGAAGTAATGAGTGCTTGTGTCAACGTTTCAAATGTTGGAATGAATGAAAATTCAACACTCGTTTTCACTGTTTTCCCGAACCCAAGCTTCGATCAAATCACGGTTCAGCGCAGTCAAAGTGAAACTGGACGTTTTTCCATGTATGACCAACAAGGACGCATGGTATTGAACGGTCAACTGGAAGGATTCAATACAAAAATTTCCATGGAGTCACTTACAGCGGGAACGTATCTATTGAAAGTCGGAGGTATTGAATCCCCCGTTCTACTGATTAAGAATTAAAGCATGGAATGCGCTTGATAGAGTTTCAATTCTTCCCAAGTGACTTTATTTCCGAGCTTTTCCTTCAGTGGCGATAAGGAAGTACCTTCAAATCCATCGAACATGGTCGCTAATTCCGAAATGCGTTTTGGTGACATGACGTCGGTCAATTCGATTTTCTCACTACGAATCAAATAGGCAAAATGGTTTCCGATGGTTTGCGTCGAAACTTGACGAATGCGCGCGATTTCATGCACATCTTTTCCTTGTTCCAATAATTCCAAGGTTTGTTCATAGGTGGATTTCTTCTCTTTTTTAGCCGTGCTTAATTTTTTACTTGTTTTAGTGAAAATTGCATCATATTCATCCTCTGGATCATCGAGCAATGATGGGACTTGCTTCAACTCTTGTTTGATGGCGGCCACCTTCCCGATTTTGTAATTGGCTATTTCATGGTTCCAAACAATGGATTTCGTAATTTCCTTACCGGCGGACACTGCCTCGATGAGCAGGCGCGCTCTTTTCAGTCGAAGAATCGTTTCCGTGAGGACTTCATCCAACTCTTCCAATTCCTCCGCATATTGCTTGGTTTTTCGGACGCGACTTAACTCACCGATTTTTCTCAAATTCGAGGACAGCACATCGTCCAGCGATTTAAAAAAGTACAGATATGCCGCTTGAACGCGTTCGTTTAAAAAGTGGACATCGAATTTTGGTGCTTGTAAAACCTGATCTAACTGACGGCCAAATTTACGCGCGGGGTCCATCGTAGATTGAATCACTTGGTTTTGCATGGCGATCCAACCTTTGTTTTTTCCCTTTTCGCTTTTCAATCCCACCAAGTGGTAACTTGCCTCATGACTCCCCCACTTCGAGCCGAGGTCGTACCAGTCAAACGCTTGTTTTAAACATGCAATTAAGTAGTGTTTCGTACTTTGCTCTAAATACGACGGCAATAGCTCCTCCTCCGCTTTATTTTGACTGAACGCCACAACTTGCTGATCGTTGGAAAGTCCATTCATGCGCATTGGTTTCAAGAGCACCAAACCGTCAAGTGAGCGCAAACGAGATAGAGCGACGTACGCTTGTCCAGGTGCAAATACATCAGACACATCCAATACCGCTTTCTCGAAGGTTAATCCTTGGCTTTTGTGCACGGTGATTGCCCAAGCAAGTTTTATTGGATAATGGACGAATGTCCCCAAAACTTCTTCCTTTACCTCACCAGTAGCGTCATTCAAGGCATAGCGGATGTTTGTCCACTCGAATTTCTCCACGACAATGGTTTTATTCTCCTCCGGAAAGTGAACAGTAACTTCCTGATCGCTTAGGGATTTGATTTTTCCCATTTTTCCATTGAAGTAATTTTTATCGAAGGACAAATCGTTTTTCACGAACATCAGTTGCGCCCCAACTTTTAATTCCAGTGTTTCTTCCAGGGGAAATAAATGCTTCGGGTATTCACCGGTAACTTCTGCGTCGTAGCTCACTTTTTTTCCAGCTAATGCGGCTAAAGCTTTCGCATTTATTTCATCGGCTTTCGTATTGTGCGTGGTTAGCGTAATGTATCCATCTTGTTTGGATGAATCGAAGTCAGGTTTGACGTATTTATTCAACACTTCCACATCCTCTGCGGTAATTTCATTGTTTCGCAGGTGATTCAGCACTTGAATAAAATCCTGGTCCTGTTGGCGGTAAATCGTTGTCAATTCGATATACAAAGGCTGAATTTCCCTCAATACTTTCGCGTGAAAGAAAAATACGCCATCGTAATACGAGCGAAGAACTTGCCATTCCTCTTGTTTCACAACCGGAGGAAGCTGTAATAAATCACCAATAAACAGGACTTGAACGCCACCAAAAGGTTCATGAATCCTCCGAACATTCCGCAGTGTCCAATCCATGGCATCCAATAAATCCGCGCGCAGCATACTGACTTCATCGATGATGAGTAATTCGATGTTGCGAATGATTTTAATTCGTGTTTTGTTCATGGAGAAATGGCGCATCAAGGTATCCTTGGTTTCGAACTTCACCGTATCCGTGAACGAGGCCTTCACCCCGAATTCCGGAATGAATCCAGCAAAAGGCAATTGAAAGAAGGAATGAATGGTTACTCCTCCGGCGTTCAAGGCAGCGATTCCTGTTGGCGCAACGATCACCGCATTTTTATGCGTGGACTCCATGATTTTACGAAGCAAGGTCGTTTTTCCTGTCCCGGCTTTGCCTGTCAAGAAAATGGACTGATTCGTCTGGTTAATAAAATGCTCGGTAAAATCGGCAGGAGAGCGTTGTTCTGGATTCAATTTGGACTTCATTTATTTGAAGTTACGAAAATAGTTAGAATGAAGAAGTAAAATCACTGAATTTAACTTATAAAAAAAAAGATAAATAATTCTTTGGAATGCAAAAATGAATAATGTGTTTTTTATAGTATTTATACTATAATACGTGGAAAATTGAAAATTAAAAATGTGTTTTTTGTGAGATTAACTTACTTTTGCAAGTTATTGTAATCTCCACAATAGCATTTATACAAATGAATAACTTTTTCTTGGTTTGGATTCTCTTATTTAGTCCATTCTATTTGTTTGCTCAATCCTCAACGATTATTGGTACTGCCTTTGATAATGAATATTCAATTGCTATGTGTGCAGATAATGCCGGCAATGTATATATTGGGGCAACCAACAACAACGAACCATGGGTGATCAAAAGAGATGTCAATAACAATGTTGTTTGGAGTCAAAAATTAAATACCATTGCAACAGGATCCAATTCAGATATTTCTTATATAGACATTGTTGGAGATACCATTTTTGGCTGCGGCTGGCTCAAAACAGGGACCACCATTAAAGGATCCTTACTTTTTAAAATGAATGCAACCACTGGGGCCTTATACTGGGTTAAAGCAGAATCAACAAGCAAGACATTTTTGTCAACGATGAAATACGCAAATGGAAAGTATTTTATTTCGGGGTCGCAAATGAATAATGCGAATGGATACAATGGAAAAGTGATGGCCGTTTCGAGTGCGACTGGCAACATCATTTGGCAAACAAACGCCATTGGAATTACCTTCCCTGGATTTGGGGTTGATTACATCGATGATTTTTACTCCTCAACAGAAATGGTCAATGGTAAAATGTTCATCACTGGACGTTCATACGTCAGTGCCACAGCCACAAATATGCGCACCATTCTGGTCGGAGTCAGTGATTTGGGCGTCGTGTTTCTGACCAAGTTTTTAGAGTTTAACCCTGCAACAGCTCCAGATGCGCGTTTTTATGGGGCAGCTATAGAATATGATGGGACAGATTCGTTAATTGTGCTGCAACACGGCGACGATGTCTGCATGAGTAGCAGTTGTACCGATTTCAAAGTTGGACTCATAAAAACAGATTTATTTGGAAATGTCTCTTGGTGCAAAGAATATGATGTAAATGGGGTATCTACGGAAGTAGGAAGGGGTTTAACCGTTACACCTAATGCCTATGTGTTTTATGGCTTCGCGAACTATAATTACACATCTTCCAAATTATTTGTTACCAAGACAAATAAACAAGGTGTACTTCAAACAGCGAAGCTGGTTAGTTATACTGGAGGAAATCTTGGGCATGGCATTGGACCGCTCCCTACGGCAGGATCGAGTTCCTACATAAACGGAAAACACTACATTCCAGGTTCATTTTTTACGACCAACGCAAATAGTCGAGACATCCTTCAATTGGTCCTAAATGACAACCTCGACGATGCTATAAGTTGTTTTACATTAACACCGGCAACAATTACAGTTACGAACTACCCCCCATTTTCAGGGCCGTTAAACACGAACCTACCGGCAGACCAAGTCACATTTAATGTCAATCCTACACCGTCCTTATTAAATTACGTATCTCCATGTACGGCGCCTATTAATTTTAGTCAAAATTCTTCGTGTTCATCATCGGTGATAACAGTAAGTGCACCAGCCATTAGCAATCCAACATTTCTTTGGTCGAATGGTACAACTGGAAATACAATAACTGCTAACAACACGAATGCCCTTTTTGTGACAGTGTCCAATCCAGTCAATTGCTGTGTGGTTGTAGACACGATCGTGCCTGTCTTGACGCCTTCCAACCTCAATATTAGCTTACCTAATGACACCACGATCTGTTTAGGAACTGGCTCAGGTTTTACATTGAGTCCGACAATTTCCCCAGCAGTTACTGGACTCACTTACATATGGAGTAATCAAGCAACAACGAATTCAATTAATGTGAATCAAACGGGAACGTATTGGGTTAGTGTGAATGACGGTTGTCAAACCGTGACAGACACCATCAACCTCACCGTCAATCCAATTCCTGTATTAACGAATTCATTGGCCAGCACTATTTGTAATCAAACCAATACAAACATTACATTGACCAGTAATATACCCGCAACTTTCACTTGGAATGCAATCAACAATGTATCCATCACTGGGGAAACAACTTCGAACACGAATTCGAACACGATTCAAAATACCCTCATTAACAATACTACGAACAATCAAGTGGTGAGTTATGTCGTGACTACAACTGCAGGAACGTGTAGTTCCACTTCAACGATTCAAGTTACTGTTTTACCTCCGTTAGCCCCACCGATTATTACGGCATCAGGACCAACAACATTTTGTACGGGTGGATCCGTTACCTTAAGTTCAAATTATCCAACTGGGAATACTTGGAGTACAGGACAGACTTCTCAATCCATTACGGTAAATACGTCAAGTACAATTACTTTGACAGTTAACATCAATGGTTGTTCTTCACCTTCAACGAGTATTACCATTAACGAACTGAATGTCAGTTTACCCACTGCATCACTTACAGGTGGAGGGACATTTTGTCAAGGTCAAAACGTCACACCGGTCACCGTAAATTTCACCGGAGCCGGACCATGGACTTTGTCCTATCAAATTAATGGCGTGAATCAAACGCCAATTTCCACATCAAATTCCCCCTATACTTTAGGTCAAACCGCAGGTAATTACCTACTCACATCTGTGGTTGATTTGAACTGTACCAACACGGTGAATGACGCATCACTGATTGTCATTAATCCTCTTCCGATTATTTCCTTCACTGCAGACACTTTAATTGGTTGTGTACCATTAACGGTGAATTTCACTGGTACTTCGAATGGCGATCCGAATGCGTGTACATGGACATTGAGTAATGGACAAATATTAGTTGGTTGCAATCCAAGCTATACATTTAATCAAGCAGGTTGTTATGATGTCGCATTAGCGTCTACATTAAACGGTTGTTCCGCAAGTGTGAATGCAAGTCAATTCATCTGTATTGGAAACAATCCAACTATTGACAATTTTAACTCAACACTTGAATTTTGTAATCTTTCAGACGGAGGAATCACCTCATCAGCATCTCTCGGAACCACTCCATATTCTTTTGTGCTTTACCAAGGCCCCACGTTAGTTTCTTCTAATCCCATAGGAACCTTTACTGGACTTCAAAGTGGGGATTACTCCTTACTTGTTGTCGATCAAATTGGTTGTGTGGACAGTGTTATTGTGACCGTGGATTCCATTCCAGCACCAAGTGCCTCGCTACAAGACATGGTTCTGTGTGACTTAACACTACAAATGAATGGGGTATTGTCCTATACTGGAACCAATTGGACATCCAATTCATCAATGATTCATTTCTCTAATGCGACTGCACAAAACCCGACTATTGTTGCAGATGCTTTAGGAATTTATTCCATTACCGTGACTGACACCGTTTGTAACTTCAGCGAAACTTTTCAATTAACCTTTTTAGCAGAACCTTTTACCCAGGTACTCGACACCACTTTATGTCTCGGAGAAACACAAATACTCACTGCCTTAATTCAACCACAAAACACTGGTTATCTTTGGTCAACCGGGTCAACTACTTCTTCCATTAGTGTGACGCAATCCGGGAATTACATTGTGGCCGCTTCAAACAGCTGTGGTATTTACATCGATACTGCAACGGTTGAGTTCTCTTCCTGTGAAATCGAACTACCAAATGTATTCACACCAAATAATGACGGTGAAAACGATTATTTCCAATTGCTTTACTTTGGTGGAATCAAAACATTTCAATGTACAATTTTAAACAGATGGGGACAAGTCATTCGAGAATACGATAATCCTGCGTTCATGTGGGATGGAAAAACCGAAGATCTAGATGACGTGTTAGAAGGTGTTTATTTCTACATGGTGAAGGCCGAAATGAATGGTGGTTCCGAAATCAAAAAACATGGACATATCACCTTGATTCGCTAATCGTCATGCATAAGCATCGTGATCTTTTTTGGGTGTTTGAACTGAGTGGGAAGTTCTCTCGAAATTACCTTATTTCATTTAATTAGTTCTTATCTTATTTTGATTGAAAATGCCTTATTATTTAGCGTTTTTTGTGTGCCATTTATTACTCAACTTAGGGAATTTCCCTAATTTTGAGTCTAATTATTATCTCATCCCTAGTTTCTCCGAATGATGAAGTATTTCTTAAGTTGGATTCTCTTTTTTAGTCCATTCTTTTTATTTTCACAATCCTCATCCATCATCGGTAGTGCCGCACTGAATGAATACCCATACGGTGTATGCGCCGATAACGTAGGAAATGTGTATTTCGGGGCTACCAGCAACAATGATTCTTGGATTTTTAAACGGGACGTAAACAATGTGATTGTATGGAGTAGGCAATTAAATACGGTAGCTTCAGGATTTTCATCCGATGTTTCGTATGTCGACATTATTGGAGATACCATTTTTGGTTGCGGGTGGTTAAAATCTGGAACATCCATTGAAGGAAGTTTACTTTTCAAACTCAATGCAACTACGGGAGCAACCTATTGGGTAAAATCAGAATCTGTCAGTAATACCTATTTCACAAGTGTGAAATACGCGAATGGAAAATACTTTGCTTCAGGTTCACAAATGAACAATTCCGCAGGATATAATGGAAAAGTAATGGCTGTTTCAAGCGCGAATGGCAGCATCATTTGGCAAACAAGTGCCATTGGAATTACCTTTCCAGGATTCGGGGTTGATTACATCGATGATTTTTATTCGTCGACAGAAATGGTCAATGGTAAAATGTTTATTACCGGAAGATCTTATGTTAGTGCTACCCCAAATAACATGCGCACCATCCTTTTGGGTATAAATGACCTTGGGACGATCTTTCTGCAGAAATATTTGGAGTTTAATGTATCCACATCCGGTGACTCTCGTTTTTATGGGATTAGTATTGAGTTTGATGGACCGGACTCACTTGTTGTGCTGCAATATGGTGATGACAACTGCAGTGGATGCACCGACAATAAAGCGGGATTAATCAAAACCGATTTGAATGGAAATGTATCCTGGTGCAAAGAATATGACTTAAGTGGCATTTCATTAGAAGTAGGACGTGGATTAAACATCACACCCAATAGTTACGTCTTTTATGGTTATGCGAATTTGAATCAAAACAACTCCAAAATGTTTGCTGTTAAAACAACGAAAACAGGGGTTTTTCAAATGGCAAAACTGATTAGTCTCGGGACAGGAAATTTAGGTCATATTAGTGGTCCTATCAACTGCGGTGGATCAAGTAATTACAAAAATGGCAAACATTACATTCCTGGTGCGTATTTTACAACAAATGCCAATAGCCGTGACATTGCACAAATTGTATTGAACGATAATCTCGAAGACCCTCAAGGATGTTTAACCATTACACCTGTTTCTGCTACTACAAACGTTTATCCGCCTTTTTCTAATGTATTGAATGTAACGTCCCCATCGGATTTAATGAATTTGAATATTCAGCCTACACCCATTCAATATAACTACATTTCTCCTTGTAACGCAAACGTTACTTTCACCCAAAATTCCAACTGTGATTCTTCGGTGATTACGGCATCTGTCACAACGATCAACAATCCAACCTACACTTGGTCAAATGGGGATATTGGAAGTACAACAACGGCATACAATACCGACACTCTTTTTGTCTATGTTTCAAATCCGATTACGTGTTGTGTTGTTGTGGACACCATCATCCCTGTACTTGCTTCTTCGGGACTTTTCGCTCAATTACCAAATGACACCACGATTTGTTCTGGTCAAAATAATTCCTTCAATTTAACGCCAATCGTTCCATTAAATGCAGGAACATTAAGCTACCAATGGAATAACCTCAGTCAAAATGATACCTTAAGCGTTAACCAAAGTGGAACGTATTGGGTAAGTGTCACCAATGGATGTCAAACAGCTAGCGACACCATCAACATAACAATCAATGCCATTCCAGTACTAACGAGTGTTCTCGCGGATACTATTTGTCATCAGCAAAATACAAACCTTACCTTAACGAGCAGTATTCCTGCAACCTTTACTTGGAACGCGATTAACAATGTATCCATCACTGGGGAAACAACCACCAATTCGAATTCTTCCATCATTCAAGATAACTTATCCAATAATTCTTCAGGCATTCAAGTAGTGAGTTATGCCGTTACAACCACTGCAGGAACGTGTAGTTCAACAGTAAGCATACAAATAACGGTTATTCCTCCCTTGACCGCACCAATCATAACTGCATCAGGACCAATTACGTTTTGTACGGGTGGATCCGTTATCCTAAGTTCAAATTATTCAACGGGAAATAACTGGAGTACAGGCGAGACTTCTCAATCCATTACGGTGAGTTCATCAAGTACCATTACATTGACAATATCAAACAATGGGTGTTCATCCCCTTCAACAAGCATCATCATTACCGAACTGAACGCAAGTTTCCCTACAGCACTTCTTTCAGGTGGAGGGACATTTTGTCAAGGTCAAAACGTTACTCCGGTCACCGTAAATTTTACCGGAGCTGGACCATGGACTTTATCCTATCAAATTAATGGTGTGAATCAAACGCCAATTTCCACGTCGAATTCTACGTTTAACCTAGGACAAAATGCAGGGAATTATGTTTTGACATCATTAGTTGATTTGAATTGTACAAACACCGTAAATGACACAACTTTGATTGTAATTAATCCTGTACCGGTAATTAATGTGAGTCCAATAACACTATGTTTTGGGTCAACAGGGATTTTAACGAGCGCTGTCAATTTAACAGGGGGGACATACCTTTGGAGTCCTAATGGAGAAACCACAGCATCAATTAATGTGGCGCCAATTGCCACTAGTTCATATTCCGTGGTTTACACATTGAATAATTGTCCAAGTTTGACGGACACAGCTACGGTTGTTGTGAATCCGCTTCCAATTACCTCCTTCTCAGCCGACACCTTAAATGGTTGTGCTCCATTGACCGTGAATTTCACAGGGACTTCCAATGGAGATCCGAATTCATGTTTATGGAACTTGAGTAATGGACAGACGTTAAGTGGATGCAATCCAAATTATACATTCAATCAGCCAGGTTGTTATGATGTGACTTTTACGTCTTCCTTAAACGGTTGTTCGTCAAGTGTGAATGCCAGTCAATACATCTGTATCGAAAACAATCCGATCGCATTATTCACTGCCAATCCTAACATGATTAGTCCAGACAACTCATCTGTTCATTTTTTCAATCTTTCCTCGGGAGCGACATCTTATCAATGGAACTTTGGTGACGATGAATCGTCAATCGAGGTTAGTCCTTCTCATGTATATGATGTAAACGAAGGAGATTATTCCGTTACCTTACTTGCGACTTCTCCGTTAGGATGTACATCCGAATACACCTTAACCATAATCTATGAAGAAGACTTGGTTTTTTATGTGCCGAATTCATTCACACCGGATGGAGATCAGTTCAATCAAGTTTTTGTCCCAATCTTTTCATCTGCAGTTGATCAATCTAGCTATCACCTGAGTATTTTCGATCGTTGGGGAGAACTTATCTTTGAATCATTTGATTTACAAGTTGGTTGGGATGGAACATATAAAGTCAATCAAGGCATGGTCCAAGATGGAATGTACATTTGGAAAATCGATTTCAAGTTAAAGAAAAACGATGATCGCAGACTGGTCACTGGTCATGTTAATGTGTTAAAATAGTCTCTTAAGTTCCAGGGGTAACGACTGTTTTCAATAATTCAGCAACTGTGCTAGGATCCAACTTTGAAAACGCGAACCAGCGCTTGCCTAAATCCTTGAGCGATGCTCCCAAATGATAGACTTCCTGGTCATCAATGATGAGAAATCGGTCGTGACTTTTGAGAAAGGATTTCAGTTCAAATCCACCATATTGTTCGTTGGCCTTTTGAAGATCTAAATTCAACTGTTTGTTCATCGTTTTTGTCAAGAGCAGAACGGTCACTCCTTCCCTCTTCTTACTCAAATGCACCAAGGTACTTTCATCGATGTAATTGTCGATTAGTGTAATGCGTTTGTTCGCCGAACGAATGATCCGCGAGCATAGTGCATACGCATCGAATACTTGTCCATCGAAGAAAATACCTTGGGTTGGGATCAGTTGCGTTTGGAGTTGAAGGTCGATTTGATCCACTTTGGTTTTTATGTTTTCCATTTGGTCTTCGATTCGATTCATGCGGTTATTGACGGCATATCCTTTCAGGAGGTAATCTTTAATAACTTCATTTGCCCAGATCCTAAATTGAATTCCATGCGAAGACTTTACGCGATAACCCAAGGAAATAACCATATCCAAATTGTAATGTTCAACGTGATAAACCTTACCGTCTGCGGCAGTTGTCGCAAAATTTGCGACAACTGAAAGTCCCTTCAATTCTTCACGTAAAATAGTTGAAATATGTTTACCAATTGTTTTGATATTCCTATCAAACAAAATAGCCAATTGCTGTCTATTTAACCAAACAGTATCATCGTTAAGTTTAATCTCTAGATGATTAACCATTCCATTAGGTTGATAAAAAATAATTTCGTTTTTCATGTGAATTCAAATTTTAGAAACTTAATTCAAGTCGTCAGATCATGTTCAACAATCCATCAACCGAGGACTTATCCAACTTTGAAAATGCGAACCAGCGCTTGCCTAAATCCTTGAGAGATGCTCCCAAATGATAGACTTCCTGGTCATCAATAATGAGAAAACGATCGTGACTTTTGTGAAAGGATTTCAACTCAAATCCACCATATTGTTCGTTGGCCTTTTGAAGATCGAGTTGAAGTTGTTTGTTCGTGGTTTTTGTCAGCAGTAGAACGCTCACTCCAACCCTCTTCTTACTCAAATGCACCAAGGTGCTTTCATCGATGTAATTGTCGATCAGCACAATGCGTTTGTTGGCCGAACGAATAATCCGCGAACTTAGTGCATACGCATCGAAAACTTGTCCATCGAAGAAAATACCCTGCGTTGGAATAAGCTGCGTGTTAAGTTGAAGGTCGATTTGATCCACTTTGGTTTTTATGTTTTCCATTTGGTCTTCGATTCGATTCATGCGATTATTGACCGCATATCCTTTCAGGAGGTAATCCTTCAAAACGCGATTCGCCCAAATGCGAAACTGAGTACCTCTTTTTGAATTTACGCGATAACCGACAGAGAGGATTGCATCCAAGTTGTAGCATTTAATTTCCTTTCCTTGTGTTTTCCCTTGGATGGCACCATGTTGAGTGGTATGTGCAAAAAATGCACACACCACTTTTTCATCTAATTCTTGATCGTTGAAAATGTTCTTGAGGTGTTTAGAAATCACGGTTCAATCCCGTTCAAATAATTGAGCCATTTGTTCTTGAGTTAACCAGAATGTTTCTTTTTCTTCATCCATTCTCACCTCTATATGTTGCGCAAGTTCATTGGAATGGAAAATAATTATTTCGTTTTTCATGTGAATTCAAATTTTAGAAACTTAATTCAAGTCATCAGATCATGTTCAACAATCCATCAACCGAGGCCTTATCCAACTTAGAAAACGCAAACCATCGTTTCCCTAAATCTTTGAGAGATGCTCCCAAATGATAGACTTCCTGGTCATCAATGATGAGAAATCGGTCGTGACTTTTGTGAAAGGATTTCAACTCAAATCCACCATATTGTTCGTTGGCCTTTTGAAAATCGAGATGAAGTTGTTTGTTCGTGGTTTTTGTCAGCAGTAGAACGGTCACACCTTCCCTCTTCTTACTCAAATGTACCAAGGTACTTTCATCAATGTAATTGTCGATCAGCATTATACGATTTTTGGCCGAACGAATGATCCGCGAACTTAGTGCATACGCATCGAATACTTGTCCATCGAAGAAAATACCTTGGGTTGGGATTGTATTTTGTTCTAGCGCTTGGAATACGCGCTCAAATTTTTGTTCTGCTTCTATTTGCTTGCGTTCCAAACCATCGAGTCGTTGAATGAGGCCACTATGATTTAACAGGATTTTACGCATTTCAACGAAAGCATTAATAATTTGAATACTTACTTGAATAGCGATTTCACTTCTTAGGACAGCTGACAACATTGCTACACCCTGCTCAGTATAAGCAAAGGGATTTTGATATGAGTGCTTTAACGTACGAAACCGGTCGCAATTTGCGACCAGTTCAGTCGTTTCAATTTCCGAAAGTTGAAATCTAAAATATTCAGGAAAGCGTTCAATATTCCGTTTTACTTGTTCATTGATTCTTTTTACTTCAACTCGATATAAATCTGCTAAATCTCGGTCAATCATCACTTGACAACCACGAATGGTGAATATTCTATTACCTAAATCTAGTTTTGAAAGTGAACTCATTTTCTTTAAATCGTTTAATTATAAAGCTTTTGGTAAAAGGGTGGCTTTCTTTAAACGTGGAAATGTGGATAATATTTTGTAAAATTGACAAACGAAAGTTGAGACCAAAATGAACATGAATAACCAGGACGAAATCAAAAAGTCAAGCGAATTGAACCTCAAACAAGAGATCCAATGAAAAAACCTTTAAACTATTTTGCGCTTATAATTTTCCTTTCTCTTTTTCAACTTCAAGGGATTGGACAAAGTACTGAATGTGCTACTGATGCCATTCATCATAAGCTCATGTCAAGCGATTCTGTTTATCGCCAGCAAATACACCTGCTTGAGTCGCAAGTTGCAATGAATATTCAAAGTCAGGTGACAAGTAAATCAAAATCTACCATTTACACCATCCCCGTTGTTGTTCATGTTCTTCATTTAGGCGAGTCGATTGGGACAGGTTCCAATATTTCCGATAGTCAAATACAACAAGCGATTACAGGACTTAATAGCCGATTTAGAAATGTCAATGGTTTAGGGGCTGATGTTGAAATGGAATTTTGCCTTGCTAGTAAGGACCCAAACGGTAATTCAACGAATGGCATTAACAGAGTGAATAGTTCAAGTGTTCCGAATTATTCAACAAATGGGATAACACCTACGGGAAATCCATGCAGCGGAGCAGTTGAAACGGCCATAAAGGACCTAAGTAGATGGCCAGTATCTGACTATTACAACATTTGGGTAGTTAGCGAAATATGTAATGGCGCATATGTTGGATATGCATCGTACCCCGTCGGCGGACTTTATGATGGATTGGTTATTGTGTCCACATCTATGACGGGTAACAGTGGGACATTACCTCATGAAATTGGTCACGGTTTCTTTCTTTATCACACCTTCAATGGGGATGGCGGGAATGTTTCATGTCCCATAGATATTGATTGTCAAGTAAATGGAGACCAAGTGTGTGATACACCGCCTCACAAACAAGGCGATTGCGGCACCATTAATCCATGCACCACAGCTGGTGTGTGGGACAACAGCAGGTATAATTATATGGCCTATTGTCCTTTAGTGAACAGATTTACACAGGGACAGAAAGATCGAATGCGGGCTACGGCAATTATTGCACCCAGAGCAAGTTTACTCACTTCTGAAGGTTGTGGAACTGTCGGAATAACGGGTATAAACAGTACGAATGAATGGACTATTTTCCCGAATCCTACGCAAAATACAATCAATGTAAGAGCAGATATACAACTCTTAGGCTCCGCTTATGCGGTGTTTGATTATACAGGTAAACTCATGTTTAAAGGGGAAATAACTTCTGAGTTGACCGTCATAGAAATGGGTGATTTATCGGGAGGAATTTATTTATTCCGTTTGGGAGATCATTTGAAGCAGACGTTTCAAGTGCTAAAGGAATAAAAATGATCTTCTTCGTTTTTGATGCTCAAAAACTTCGGCGAGCGTATGTGGAGCCGGGGGGGGGTAGCTGCGCTTTCCCCTTGAGCTAACGTGCAATGGATCAAAAAGCTTCATCGCAAGGCGATGTTGCCTTTTTTAATTTGCCCAAATTCGAGAACGAGTCCTCATTTGTGCTCACAAAAAAAGCCACTCCTTCGGAGTAGCTTTTTGATCAGAGTGGAGCCGGAGGGGTTCGAACCCTCGTCCAAACGACGAGTTTTCAAGCTTTCTACATGCTTATTCCTCGGTTGTTTTTCGATCCAGGCACGGACAAGAACACCCAAAACCTGAACTTAGGTACTGAATTTCGCATTTGCTTAGTACCATCGCAAACACTAGCCTAATGGGATGAACTTTCGAGTGGTAAATCGATTAGGCGACGATCTACCGAAAGTACTTGTCCGACCTACTATGCTTCAGTCAGATTAAGCCAATTAACATTCAGCTAATTAAGCAGCAAGTGCGTATGACGTGTTGTCAATTATTGTTCGAGACAAGATATTTAAGAGGTTCACCTCAACCCTCTGCATGCTGACACTTGACTACCGCTATCGCTGTCAAATCCAAGGTCGGCCCCAATGAGCTACAAAGATACAAGGAAATTCGAAATGATTTTTGTATCCATCACAGATACATGAAACTAATTATTTAAAAACGGTTACAAAGCCTTGATACAACTCTTTGACCGTATTTGCTGGATTAAAATAGACCACATACGTATACACGCCGTCCAAAACAGGAATTCCTGTTAGCTCATCTTTTCCATCCCACTTCAACTGGGTCGGTGAAAAGGTGCAAATCACATTGCCCCAGCGATTGAAAATCCATCCACGCTCTACTTTTCCGTTTTGAATGATGATTTCAAAAGTATCATTGACCATATCGCCATTTGGCGTGAAGACATTTGGAATGAAAATGACCGATGGATCAATGATGCAAGATTCTAACTGAACATTGACGGTATGTACATAATCGCATCCATTGGACGTTTGTTCTACTTGCGTGACTGTTTGCGCTCCGTAAATCCATTGATTAAAGACTAAAACGGAATCAAATTCACAGAGAATGATGTTTTCTGTAGTTGGTGTGACCGAATACCAACTTAAGGTCGCAATGTGCGTGCTGTCGCAATTGTTGACATCCTGAAAAGCTGCTGAATATTGTCCTGGAGTGTTTTCCCAAATTCCATTGATGAAGGCGGAATCACCCGGACAAATCGTTAAGGACTCGGTCGTTGTCTGTGGTGTACATCCATTCGTGACAATAATCGTAATGCATTGTGTATCCGCACAGCTTCCAGAACCCAAAGAATAACATACTTGCCATGTCCCGATTCCAGCTACTTGTGGATTAAAAATACCGTTAGAAGATAAACACGTACCGCAAGTGGACGACCAAACTCCTCCCCCATTTAAGGCTTGAATTTGTTGCGAAGCATCTAGATTCGTAAAGGGTCCCGCTGCAGAAATAGAGGCGTTCGAGCCTGTTGTTCCTGCTGTAATGGTAAACGTTTCAATAACCGAACAACCGTTCGCTCCAGTGACTGTCACGGTGTAAGATCCGGGACAAACGTTCGAAATGGAACTAGTTGTCGCACCGTTTGACCAGCTGTAGGAATAAGGAGCAAGTCCATTCGTAACCGAAGTCTGAATAGATCCATCACACGCGTTTATACAGGTTTCATTGGAAATAGTTGGACTAACCGTCATTCCTGGATTCACACTACAAAGTGGATTCATGCTACCAATCCAGGCGTCGTTCGCTGCATTGTTCGCCATTCCAGGTGTTTGTCCGGTGGCTACATCTGCACTTGTCCAGTTTGCGACCAAATTCCAATTATTGGAAGTGGTATTTGTAAACGAAAATACTTTTCCAGCTGCTGATCCAGCAAAATACACGATGGAATTATTGATATTATTTCCCCAACTCACACTGTGAAAAGGAACTCCCGTGGATGGAATATTCGGAACTTGAAAAGAATCGTCGGTATTTGACATCGCTAATGGTGACCATGATCCACCTACTGACCAATTGATGTCCGGTGGATACGCTTGATTAGTGGTTGTTGGACTCACTGTCGTTTTCTCCAGTAACATGGAACTTGATGGAATGACTAAACGACAATTGCCATCTGTGGTGGAGATATCGTCTGCTGGTAAACTTGTGTTCGGACTTGCATCATTGTAAATAACAATGTATGTTCCCTGTGAGATACTTTGCCAAAATGGGATATTTGCAAAGCGAACAGCACCTCCAGCTATTCCAGTTCCTGAACCAGGTGCAAAATATCCATTATTGTCATCGATGATCACTTTGCGTAAATCTAAACTCGGAACCGGCGTAACACATGTTGGTGTTCCGATGACCACAAATTCGACATATTCACTAGATCCCGTTCCCTGAGAAACTTCATTGATGATTAACTGCTGTGCATCTATTCCGTTGAAACAGATTAACAAAATACTCAGTAAGACTACTTTATTCATTGTCATGGATCGACATTCAATCTTGCTTTGGTTTCGGTGCTAACAGATTGTTCACCTCAAGGAGTTCAAAACAACATTTCCCCGCAAAGTTACTCCAACTAAGCGAATTAAATCGACTAAACATATGATAAAATTGTTAAGCCTTCGAAATATGGCTTTCTAAATCGATGAACATAACGATCATGCATAAGGATTCAGAACAGAATTTGTATCTTCACCTCATGAAAAAATGGAGCTTTTTACTTTTTATTGGGCTTTTTGGAAAGACGTGTTTTACACAACACATAAAGAATTCAGATTCCATTCAATGGTTTTCTGACGCTAAGCTGGGGATTTTTATCCATTGGGGAATTTACGCGGTGGACGGCACTTCCGAAAGTTGGGCATTTCACAACAAAGGTGTCGCTTACCCTGCGTATATGTCACAACTTGGTGGATTTCGTGCAGAAAACTATCATCCGGAAGAATGGGCAAAGTTGATTAAAGAAAGTGGTGCGCAATATACCGTAATGACCACTCAACACCACGATGGCGTAGCATTATGGGATACTAAATTTACGACACCAAAAACAACAGAAGTTGACTTGAAAAAAGCGCTTCCCACCGTTGTTTATTCGAAATACATGAGAGATTTTCTATGGAAAGAGAAATTACCCTTGAGCGTTGTTTACCAGACTCCTGCGAAACGCGATTTAATCACTCCATTCGTCGAAGCGGTTCGAAAAGAAGGATTGCATTTTGGTGCATACTACTCCTTGTTGGATTGGTCACATGACGATTATCCAACGTTCCTCAAGGACTACAACCGTTATCAAATAAAGGACGACAGTGTACGTTGGTATCGTTTTTTATCCTTCATGCACGGACAAATACAAGAAATCAATCAGCAGTTTCAACCGGATTTATTTTGGTTTGACGGAGACTGGGAGCATTCGGAAGAAGAATGGCAAGCAGCGAAAATTGACCAAATCATTCATGCGAGTAATCCGAAGGCCATCTTGAATGGACGATTAAAGTCCTATGGAAACTACGATACGCCCGAACAAAACATGCCTGTCGTTCATCCCGATCGAAATACCTGGGAATTGTGTCTGACCAGCAACGACAATTGGGGCTATCGTCCGACAGACCAAAACATGAAAACGGTGAACGAAGTCCTGCAAATATTCACGGAATGTTTAGGAATGGGCGGGAATTTACTGCTAGACATTGGTCCAAAAGCAGATGGAACCATTCCAGAAGAACAAGTTCAGTTACTAAAAGCTTTGGGACGTTGGACCTCCAAGCATAAAGAAGCGATTTACGGTTCGCTTGCTGGATTACCCGCAGGACATTTCCACGGAAACAGTACAATCTCCAAGGATTCAATGTCCATTTACTTCTTTGTTCCAGCTGTTGGAATCGACACCTCAAATCAAGCTAACAGAGAAACACAATATGGAAACATTCACAGTTCTCCAGTAGCCACCTTGAATTTAAAAGTAACTGTCCAGCTGAAAGGACTGATGTCCGAAATAGAGAGCATCACCGTTCTTGGAACGAAAACAACTGTTCCATTCAAGGTTGTTGGTAAAATCGATTGGAGCTATGTTCCAGGAACGCTTTACCTTGATGTGCCTATTTCTGCATTAGACCCTGAAATTTCTGTGATCAAAGTTCAACTTAAAACACCGTTGAAACTCTACAGGGGAAAAGGTGGTTTTCATTAGGTATAAGAAATGGAAATCACGCAAGCGAAAATATACGATAATCTAAATTATGACGTTTTAAATTTTCAAACGCTTTAAACATCCATTTAATTCAGATCATCATGTCTAAAAACAAAAAAATCAATGTGGAAGGAAAGGAAATTACAATAATTTCCGAAAATGAAAATGAATTTATATCGCTAACGGATATGCTGAAAGCGAAAGACGGTGATTTTTTTATTGCAGACTGGTTAAGAAATAGAAATACCATTGAATACCTTGGTGTTTGGGAGACTGTGTATAATCCAAATTTTAATTATGGCGAATATGCCATAATTAAAAGTCAAGCAGGTTTGAATAGCTATAAACTAAGCATTAAAGAATGGACAGAGAAAACAAATGCGATTGGGATTAAAGCAACAACAGGTAGATATGGAGGAACATTCGCCCATCCTGATATTGCTTTTGAATTCGGAATGTGGATAAGTCCACAATTTAAAATTTACTTAATTAAAGAATTTCAAAGACTTAAAAAAGAGGAAACGGAAAAATTAAAATTAGACTGGAATTTACAAAGAACACTCGTTAAAGTGAATTACAAGATCCATACTGATTCGATAAAACATAACCTAATTCCTTCGGAAATCACGAAAAAACAAGCTGGTTTGATTTATGCAAATGAAGCGGACCTGTTGAATGTTGCGCTTTTCAATATGACTGCAAAAGAATGGAGAAAAAAATCTTTGAATATCAAAGGTAATTTACGTGATGAAGCGACTATAGAGCAACTGGTCGTATTAAGTAATCTAGAAAGTATTAATGCATTATTAATTGACCAAGGGATTCCGCAACAGAAACGCCTGATTCAACTAAATAAAGTCGCTATTAATCAAATGAAATCGCTTGTCAACAATGACACGATTAAAAACACATTAACTTAAAATGAAGAAGTTCCTTTTCTATCTGTTTGCATGTTTTCAAATTTTCCCTTCCTTTTCCCAGGAGGTATTCTACCCAAAACTAAACAGTACATTTAATTTCTACATAAGAGAAATTACCCAAACTGGTTCGGACTTCGAAATTCATTTTGCTCGTCCAAATGCGGAACTTTTTCAACGCACCAAAGAATGGGGATCGGATGGATTCGGTGTCATAGCCGATCGAAAATCAATTGTTTTTTACGGAGCAACAGAACAAGCCATCGAACATGCGATTTATTACACCCTGGAGCATTCCTTTGGCATTCGCTTTATAAGTGCAGAGGAAACGTTTATCCCAAAGGCAACGCGCATTAAACCATTGCCCTATACCATCTACGAGCAAGTTCCAGCGTTCGAATACCGAGAAGTATTTTACGGTGAAGCGAGACGATCCGGCTACGCAGAATCGTTTTTCTTAACCGATGGACAAGGTTCCGGGAACTTTGAGCGTCATCCCGGTTGGGGACTTTGGGTGCATACCTTGCATCGTTTATTGCCACCAGAAACGTATTTTGAATCACATCCGGAGTATTATGCGCTCAGAAATGGTGTGCGCATGAAGGATCAAGTGTGCCTGAGTCATCCGGAGGTACTTTCTCATGTGAGTAATGCTTTGCAACTGGAAGTCAACAAACGTCCAAATGAAAAATATTGGAGCGTGAGTCAAATGGACAACTACAACTACTGTGAATGCGATAAATGTGCACACATCGACGAAGAAGAAGGTTCACATGCAGGATCCATCATTCGCTTCGTGAATGAAATTGCGAAACTCTTTCCAGACAAAGTGATTTCCACCTTGGCGTATCAATATTCACGCACTGCCCCCAAAGTAACCAAGCCTCTTCCAAACGTAAACATCATGCTTTGCACGATTGAGGAAAACCGTTCGAAATCGTTAACTGGCACTGGCTTCGAAAAAGATTTAGCTGATTGGTCGAAAATCAGTCAAAATATATTGATCTGGGACTACGTCATCAACTTCTCTCACATGGTCATGCCTTTCCCCAATTGGCCAACACTGCAGGAAAACATCCAACTTTTCAAAAAATACGGTGTCAATATGCTCTTCGAACAGGGATACAACAATTCTTCCTCCGAGATGCAGGAATTGCGTTGTTTTTTACTTTCAAAATGGATGTGGGACCCAACTTTCGATGCGGATAGCTTAACGCAATTGTTTCTTTCGAATTATTATGGCGCTGCCGGACCCATCATCAAGGAAATTTTAGATCAAGAAGTGAGCGAATTACAAAAAAGTGGGAAATCCCTTACCTTGTATGAACCTCCTGTGACGCACATCAAAGGATATTTATCTCCAGCAAACCTACGTTGGTATCATGCCATGTTTGAAAAGGCGAAAAATACGGAAGGACTAACTGCCAAACAGATCGAACGCATTGAAATGGCGCAACAAAGCATGCGTTACGCTTCATTGGAAATCTCGAAATCACCCGATGCGGGAACGGATTGGTGCTTTTACTCAACAGATAATCCGTATGATCAAATGATGACGGACTTCATCCGCCTCGCGCTTAAAAACGGTCCGAAATTGCTACACGAAATCAAGTTGAGTCCAAAAGAATATGAGCAAATCACCCGTGACTATTGGAAAAATGGAAAAGTGAAGCATCTTGGCTCCAACACAGCCATGAAATACCTTACCGTTCCAAACAATTCATACCAAGATGGAGCAAAGAAACCTGACGGGAGTACCATTGATACAATAGATTTCTACCGAAATCAACCCTTATTGAATGAGATCAAAGGAACGACGGATTACCAATATAACTGGCAAGGATGGCAAGGACGAAATGCTGCGTTCATCATCGACCTAGGGAAAATGGATTCCATTTCAACCGTTCAATTGAACTTCTTGGAAAACAGTTCCGCATGGATTGTCGGACCGAAATCCTTCCAAGTGCGCATTGGTCAAACCGAAACAGAAGTGCTTTCGGAACAAGCATCCCCGACGGGCATCCTGATCAATCCAAACGCTGGAAATCAAATGAACCCAGGAATTTACACCTTGAAATTAAGTCTGGATCAAAAAATAGCCGGACGTTATCTATTTGTCGAAGTCAACAACCTTGGTCCTTTGCCGAAATGGCGCGGCGTGGACGGAAATGCTTGGTTGTTCATCGACGAAATTGAAATTCATTAAGTATGCAAAAACACTTCGCCTTTATCATTAGCCTCATTCTTGGAACAAATTTACTTGCCCAGGAACACGAACAAAGCTATTTTCCTCCCAGTGATCCACTCGTAAAAGAAAAATTAGAAACCTGGCAGGACTTCAAATTTGGATTACTTATGCATTGGGGAACGTATTCGCAATTGGGCGTCGTTGAAAGTTGGAGCATTTGTCCGGAGGATGAAGACTGGTGCATTCGACGTGGACCGTACAAAAACGATTACTTCGGCTACGTAAAAAACTACGAAAACTTGCAAAAGACCTTTAATCCCGTTCAATTTCAACCAGAAAAATGGGCGAAAGCGGCGAAAAATGCTGGAATGAAGTACATGGTTTTCACCACAAAACACCACGATGGATTCTGTATGTTCGATTCGAAATACACCAATTACACAGTCGCAAATGAAAACTGTCCTTATTCTACCAATCCAAACGCCAATATTGCACTAAAAGTATTTGAAGCTTTTCGAAAAGAAGGACTTTGGACCGGTGCATATTTCAGTAAACCGGATTGGAGCAACGACGACTACTGGGATCCTACGTTTCCACCGTACGACAGAAATCCAAACTACGACATCACCAAGAAACCAAAAAAATGGGACGCGTTTGTGCAATTTACCCACAATCAAATCATGGAGTTAATGCGCGATTATGGTAAAATCGATTTGCTTTGGCTCGATGGAGGCTGGGTTCAACCTATGACCGAAACTTCACCACGCTGGGGATACAAACCCGTTAATCAGGACATCAAAATGGATTCCTTGGTCCTGGAAGCTCGCAAATTACAACCGGGATTAATTGTGGTCGATCGCGCTGTGGAAGGTCCAAATCAGAATTACCTTACACCTGAACAACAAATTCCATCAAAACCCCTTCCCTATCCTTGGGAATCCTGCATGACAATGGCAAACAGTTGGAGTTACGTTCCCAACGACCAATACAAGTCCACCGCGAAAATCTTGGAGAACTTATGCTTGATCGTTTCACGAGGTGGGAATTACCTACTCAACATCGCTCCAAATGCACAAGGTGAATGGGATCCTATTGCCTACCAACGATTGGAAGAAGTCGGCGCTTGGATGAACATCAACGGTGCAGCGATTTACGGCACACATCCAATAGCACCTTATGAAGTAAAAACCGAACAAGGAACCTGGGTTTTCACAGAGAATGTTCAAAAAGAACTATTTGCGATTTTTATTCCTGTTGATTTCGAAGTCATGTTTGTTGAATTTCCTGCAAATCAATTGAACATCAGCGGAAAAAAAGAACTCACGACTTTGGGTTCTACGACTCACTATAAATTGAAAAAGTCCGCTGCCAACGTATTAGTATACGATCGCAAGGGACTTCCTCAAGTTTGGAAAATAAGTAAGTAAAAAGAAATACTCCCTTCATTCAATTGAATAAAAATGGAAGAAAATTACCTGGAATTAAACCGTCAAAATTGGAACAACCGTGTTGCTGGACACTTAACTTCCGACTTTTATCAAATGGATGCATTCCGAGCGGGAGAAAGTTCGTTGAAAGAAATCGAATTGGCGCTTTTAGGAAATATCGAAGGGAAAAAGATCTTGCATCTGCAATGTCATTTCGGTCAAGACACACTCTCCCTCGCACGCATGGGAGCATCTGTAACAGGCATCGACTTTTCCGACAAGGCCATTAGAGAAGCACAAAATCTCGCTGCGGAATTATCCATCGACGCGACATTTATCTGTTGCGATGTCTTTAGTACTTCCGATCATATTTCAGAGAAATTCGACATCGTTTACACGACTTACGGAACCATTGGTTGGCTTCCCGATTTGAATAAATGGGCGAAAGTTATAGCCGAACGATTAAAGCCCGGCGGAAAACTCATTTTCGTGGACTTTCATCCGGTCGTTTGGATGTTCGATGATGATTTTAAACAGGTTGCCTATAATTATTTTCAGGAAAGTCCAATCGTAGAAGAAGTGTCTAGCTCCTATGCGAACAAAGAAATTGAAATCACCGACACCACCATCACTTGGAATCATGGCTTGAGTGAAGTGTACCAAGCGCTTCAAAATGCTGGATTAACCATCAATCATTTCTCGGAATATCCCTTCTCCCCTTACGATTGTTTAAATGACTTAATTGAAGTGGAACCAAATCGTTTTCAAGTAAAACATTTAGTGAATAAAATCCCCATGGTGTATGCACTTACCGCTCATCCAAAAAATCCGTAAATTCGTCGCATGAAAATAATAGCAAGTATCTTTTTTGTTTTGGTGGTTCAACTCTCATGGACACAAGACAGCATTTCCGTTCTATTTATTGGGAATAGTTATTTGAGCGTAAACAATTTACCTCAAATGGTGCAAGATTTAACTGAATCATTGGGTGATCACATGCTCATGGATAGTAAAATGAATGGTGGATTCACTTTTCAATCTCATGCGTATGATGCAACAACCTACACTAAGATTCATGCAAAACCATGGAATTTCGTTGTATTGCAAGGACAAAGTCAGGAACCTAGTTTCCCCTACGATCAAGTGAATCAACAATCATTGCCTTATGCGCAACAAATTTCCGATAGCGTGTATGCGTCCAACGGCTGTTCACAAGTGAATTATTACATGACTTGGGGACGTCAAGTTGGAGATCCGCAATGGGATTCCATCAATACCTTTGATAAGATGAATACCCGCTTGCGAAATGCATACTTACGCATCGCTGATTCAACGAACGCTTCCGTTTCACCTGTCGGTGTTGCGTGGAAATATGTACGTGACAATTATCCAGCAATCAACTTATACGCCGGAGATGGCTCCCACCCTAGCCTGGAAGGATCTTATTTAGCGGCTTGTACGTTTTACAGTTCCTTATTCCAAAAATCTTCTGTTGGCGCTAGTTATACGGCTGGATTAAATCCTCAAATCTGTGCAATTCTTCAGCAAGTAGCAAGCAGTGTCGTTCTTGACAGCATCCCAACGTGGAAATTAGTCCACCATGATTCGTTGTTCAACGCTTCTTTTGTCGCTGGTGTCAATCAATACGATGTCCTTTTCGCTGCAACAACAAGTTCACCTGGAAACCTCGTTTGGGACTTCGGAGACGGAAGTCCAGTAGGATTTGGACAAAATCCAACACACACCTATGTTGCAGGAACATACACCGTAACGCTCTTCGCAAGTGGCGCATGTGGAATGGATACGGTTCAACAACAAATCACCGTGAATACCGTTTCCTTAGACGACATCACAACGCAATGGCCATACCTTTATCAAAATGAACAAGGTGATTTCGTTTGTCAAACTAGACTTTTCGACGTAATGAACATCGAAGCGATGAATCTTGCGGGACAACAAATCCCTGTTTCACATACAGTTAATTCTGACGGAACGATTACCTTCCCTTATAATCCAGACATTTTCATGATTCGCATTGATTTTGATCACTACGTGCTGATCCAACGGGTACACTAATGGACTACATTACAGATCAAACCTTTGAAGGATTAACGTTTGAGCAATTATCCATAGCGGAATACGAAAACTGTGTCTTTCAATCGTGCCAACTGAACGGCGCTGATTTATCGAATTTCACTTTTGTTGATTGCGAATTCATTAGTTGTGACCTGAGTTCCATCCGCAGTCAAAAAACATCTTTTCGCGATGCCTATTTCCGTGACTGTAAGCTCATGGGAATTCATTTTGAGGACTGCAATCCATACGGACTAAAATGCACGTTTGAATCCTGCACATTGGATTATTCCTTCTTTTACCAATGTCCATTGAAAGGAACAAAATTTTCGAATTGCCGGTTAACAGAAGTTGATTTCACGGAATCTGGACTAGAAGGTGTCTCTTTTGAAGGATGTCAGCTCAACGGTTCTGTTTTTCAAATGAGCAACCTTGAAAAAGCGAATTTCACAGGTGCGCAAGGATTCATCATTGACCCATCGAACAATCGAATGAAGGGCGCCAAATTCAGTCAAGAAGGACTAGCTGGACTCCTCATTCCTTTTGGAATCGAAATTACTTAAAAGAGAAAAAGTGGCACAAATTCATTCATGCCACTTTTAAAAAGGTTAATCGATTTGATTAATGTTCTTCACAATGAACAGTGTAGATACCTGTTGAATCTGTATAGGTCCCTAGTGCTTCCAATTGTTTCAAATCGTCGCCACAATATTCACCCATTTCAATTTCAGCTCCCGCTTTGTCGTAATGACAATCGTGGCATTTGTTTTTACTACAAGAACTTGTTGTAACAAGAAAACTGAGTGCAAGCGCACTAAACAAAATTACTTTTTTCATACTTATTGTTTTTTTAGTTGATGACTGATGTTAAAATTGATACTGATATAGATGTTCCTTCCTGGACTTGCCAAGGAAATGTTTTTAAGACGAGAAAGGTGATCGATGTAGGACGCATTTAGAATATTTCTACAACCAAATTGGACATCAACTGGTGTTTTTCCATTCCATTTTAATTGTAGGGAAGCATCAAGTAATTGATAGGCCGGACTCGCTGTCTCATTAAACGCAAGCTTGTTTTGCTTGTTCATATACGTATATTGAACAAGCAGATCCTTGATTTGCAATTTTTTACCTAGATCTAATTGGTAACGGAAACTCATCATGAAGCGACCCGGTGGAATCATCGACACACTGCTATCAGTTGAAGTCAGCACGTTTAAATAGGAATACATGGCTTCCAGGTGTAAATCGTGAGCAAAATGAGGATGGTAATGCACTCCGAAATCGCTTCCGTAAAAAAGTACTTTATTCAGTTGCTTGTATGCAAACACGGGTAAATTATCCACCATTGAATCAATCGGTTGCAGGTAAATAAACTGTTGGATATTATTCAAAAAGGGATTCACAATCAAGACCAAGTGATCTCTTTTTACTTCGAAGCTTACGTCCAACTGACTTGCTCGTTCCGGACGCAGTTGTTCATCACCAATTTCGTAGCGGAAGGCACCGTGATGAAAGCCGTTTGCCAACAATTCAGATGGATGTGGCGCTCGATATCCCGTTGAAACATTCGTTCTAAAGGTACACTTGTCCGTCGAATAAATGGCACCAATGGATGCATTTGGACTTCCATAGGATGTTGAAATCGCTTGTTTCCCTTTGAATTCCTCCAACGTCTTGATGTATCTCAAATCATAACGCAATCCTGCTTGAAAATTCCAGCGATCCATGGAATACATCCACATCGAGAAAAGTCCGTTATCGAAAGAAAGTGAATTTGGCAATAAGCGTTCGGTAGCATCAGGTCCATTCACGTTGTTTTGAAACATTCCTTGCATTCCATTGACTACTTTTAGGTTTTCACTAAAGCTATGCGTCCATTTAACCGTGTACAATGAATTCCACAAACGCATTTGAATTCCTGGAATAGTGACTTTCTCATCGTATTCGGTTAATTGATTCATGGTTTGTCCAAGCAACAAGGAAACTTCATTTTTTTCTAAAAACCATTTGTTCTCAAAGGATAGGTAATGATTATCGAAAAATTGAGCTGGAATCGTTTGTTTTCGTCGTTGCAATTCGGATTGGAATTCAAGTGGATTGAGAATGGAGTCATGGGTGTGTCCCGGCAAACCACTCATCACTTTATTAAACGAATAACGCAGGTGATGCACCTTGTTTTTTCCGTTCCACGAAAGAGCTGTCTTTAAAACCGATTCGTTGAAACGCGAATTTTGAGCGAATTTTTGATTTGGCAACTGAAAATCGGCATGATTCGCATAGCTACCACCGATTAAAAACCGAAATTTCTGATTCGATTGCTTGTAAAGCATTCGCAGCGTTCCTCCGCTTGTATTGCTGTGATAAATGGACTGAACCTTTACAGATTGAGAATTCACAGCAGCATAGGCATCGTCTGAATAATACAACACACCACCCAAGGCATCCGCGCCGTACAACAAAGATGCAGGACCTTTAATCACCTCGACAGAACCAATTCCAACTTCCGAAATTCCCATTCCATGATCTCCGCCCCATTGCTGACCTTCCATACGCATGCCATTCAACAAACTGACTACACGAATTCCCTGTAATCCTCGAATCACTGGTTTTGAAATGCCATTTCCCAAACTCGATTGGTAAACACCTGGAATCTTTGCTAACGCTTCTCCCATGTTGAGGGTGGTAATTCCATTCAAATCGGACAATTTTCGGGTTTCAATCAGAAATGGACTCTTATTTTTTTGAACATTGATTCCGGTTGACACGGTAATTTCTTCTAGGTCCAAATGCCTTTCTGCTAAATAGATTTCAATTTTGCTCCCCACTAGATACTGTCTTCCTTGTGCTTGCGCAGATTGTGTGAATGCCAACACTTTTGATTCAAATTCGATGGCCGAAACATGTAAATGGATGCTTTCGGGAAAATTCCCAAGAAACATAAATGCTCCTGTTTCATCCGAAATAGATGTCTCCCCTGTTTCTTCTATGTGAATGCGCGCATTGGCAATCGGAAGGTTGCTTGATTTACTTTTAACGAAACCTGATAATTCTTTTTGTGCGTTTGTCGACAAAGCAACAAAGGCTACGAGTAATGCAATAAATTTCATATGTGATTTACTTCTAGACACTTCATAAATACTTCCTGCGAATGGTTTCTCGCGTCTTAACGAACACGAAAAATACATTTTAGGCTGAAGGATGGATGTGATTCGTCCATGGAACCGCTTATGAACCAAAAAGCGGAAACGCAGCGTCCATGCAAATGAATCTTCACCTATTGACAAACATCAATGGTGACTCCATCAACATTTAGGCGTTCTGAGGCGGTCCTCGAAGTGAAAAAGAAAGATAAGGAGTATTCTCTTTATCCAAAACCCCAACAGAAACAAGTGTTGGAAGTGTAGGTTTATTCGGACGGTAAAAAAGAATCGATTGAACGGTGAAAAATCCCAGGTCGAAGTCACAGATGTCACAGGAACCATCATCGAAATGACTTTCACTTAATGAAGTCGTGGAGAATTGTTTGTGATCGCATTCATGCCACCAATCTCGTGGGGTAAGCAGCACGAAAAAGGTGAGCAATAATAATCCGGAAATAATTTTATTCTTCACTAAACAAAAGTAGTATAATTCTATGAGGATAGACATTCATTTAACAATACAGAATAGCATTTCCAAAAAAAATGCCCTGACGAAATCGCCAGGGCATTAAATCTATTCGATTGATTCTTATTTGATCACTTTCTGCGTGTAAACCGTTGAACCAACTTCTAATTGAAAGAAGTACGTTCCAGCTGGTACATTCGATGTAGCGATTGTTGCTTGTTGAACAGAAGTTAGCGATTGTGTTTTCACCACTTGTCCATTCATGTTGTATAAACGCATCGTTCCCGAAGTTACTTCATCAAATTGAACACTTAACTCATTCCCCATTGGATTGATCACACTAAATGGATTCTTAACGATTTCGTTCACCCCACTTAATTGTACCATATCGTTCACCACAATTGTTTTGATATTGCTCGATTTAATCGGACAATACAGCATAAACTGCAAGTCCACACAACCATTTGCCATTCCATTCGGTATGTAGTAGTAAATCGTATATGTTCCAATTGAAACTCCCATTGAATCAACAAATGTCCAAATCGTAAGTAAAGTATCAACTCCAATCGTCATAGATGCAGTCATGGATGCGGAAGTACATGCATTGAAGTCGAAGTTACAATCTTCGTATTGCTGAACAAACGTTCCAACTGCTGCCGGACCACAATTGGCGTTATTCACCACAAGCGTGTCACCTGCGTTAGCACCTGAGACGGTCATGGAATCACATACCATCATTTGGCAACCATTCATATCAGTGACATTCACACAGTAGTTGAATCCTGGTATAAGATTGATAATATCTTGTGTAACAGATCCTTGATTCCATTGATACATATAAGGAGCGGTTCCACCTGTCACATTCGGTGAAATAGAACCATCATTTGAACTAACGGTAGAGCACGGAGTTGTTGTTAAGGTCACATTGAAATTTAAACAAGGATTCGCTCCGCCGGAAATGAAAAACGAAGCATTCAAGGAATCAAGTCCTCCTGCGGGATTATTTTGAATGTATGAAACACCATAATTACCTGGACACAAATTTCCAATTTGATAGGTATTGGTAGCAATGATGGCTCCATTTCCATACCAAGTGATGGATGATTGAATAACCGAAGATGGGTTGCTCAGTGCTGCTGTACCATCACACATATTAGGACCACTCGCTGGTGTAATGGATAATTGTCCGAAAGAGAATTGAGAAAGGAATAATAAACTTAGCCCTAAAAACAATGATTTAAGTAGGTGTTTTTTCATGTGTTGCTTGATTAATGGTAAACAAAGTTAAGAATTACTAATGTACAAACGAAGCGAACAGTGTTAAGTTGCTCATTGTATTGAAATTAAATGAAAATAATTGGTGGAGGATGTGCGTATGGGTGCGTTCCAACGAAACATCCAATAGCAGCACTTATGAATGGTACTCCTCAATGAAAAGATTCTACCGATTTGCCACGTTAATTCTTTGTAGACAATTCCGTTTTTTGTTTCTAAAACAATTTGCCGCGAATAATAGGATGGTAAACTCGATAAAACGGCATCTGGACCATCAAAAAGGAACAGCACATTCCGATGTTGCGCAATGTCATCTACCCGATGAATAATGTCCTTTTTGACGCGATGCCATTGCTCCTTTTCAATGTGACGACAAAAGTGACAAGAACCTGAACATATTCCTTGCTCGCCTTCCTCCGAAGTTATTTTCACATGAGAATCAATGGTCAATTGAACATAGTTGCTATAAATTCCGTAAGCATCGATCTGCATTTTTTCGGGATTCAAGGAATCGCCAATGATGCGTCCGTGGTCATCATACGCCTGAAAAACATATGGCGCTAACGATTCACCAAAGGGATTGTAATACGCAATTACTTCATACTTTCCATCGGGAAAATCGGGAAAAGCATAATTGGAATAAATGTACTTACTTGCGTTCCTACTGTCGTTGACAAACAAAGGAATACTCACAGATTCTCCTGCATTCAAACGCTTAAAATAACAAGAACCGATGACCGATGTGTCCATGACCAATTCCATGGGATTTTCAAAAACTTTCGTGTAAAAGTTGGTGACATTATTCACCGAAAACACCTGAAGTTGAAGAATCCGTTTTCCTTTGTTCTGACTTCCCGGAATGATCATACTCAAATTGCGATCCGTTTGATTCGTGAATTTCACTTCGAACTGAATGATTTCGCAGTTTTGATGAACTGAATTCTTTAAAATCAATTGCATCGCCAATTCAGGCATGCGTAAATCCGCATAACTCATCCCGGAAAATAGGATGCTTATGAGCAATGCCGCGAATTTAATCCCAGCCAATTTCATGAATCATATTTGGATTTTCTTTTAATAGTTCCTCATTCGTATACAGTTGATTTTCTACCTCTACTTCGCCATCCGAATAAATTAGCAGTGAAACAGATCCAAACGAAATGGTGAGTGCTGCTTTCATCAGACAGGCGTTCACACGGGAAAGATTGATCGAATTTTGTCTTTGGTAGCGTTTCATTCCGTAGTCAACTTGGCGATCCCGTGGATTTTCTTTGGTGTAAGCGAATTCCATCCAACTTTGACAAAATGAAAAATAGGTATTCAAGATTTGTGGTGAATACAATCCTTCTAAATGGATTTTCCCCACATAGATTCCATTTTCCAAATGCCATTTTGGCAAGTCCCAACCTAACTTGGCAAAGGACGTTACAATCTCTTTCACACGGTAATTCGTGGTGTCTCCGCTTAACAATCCTGGAAAAGCAGCTTCAGGAAGACGGAGGAATAATAGTTGTTCACCTACATCAATACTCGGAAAAGTAAAACTGGAAAACGGTGTGCAATCAATGATATAGGAATACCATTGCACCAAAGAATCTATTTCTTCAGGCGTGTAATGTTCCTTCAAAGTCCGTATGATTTGCTGATGCGCCAATCCATAGACATACGTGCGTTCACTAACACCTAATATCGATATTTTACGCTTGTTATTGACATCCGTTTTGGAGGAAATCAAACAACCATTTTCGTATTCCTGTGAGAAAATCAGTTCTTGTTTAGCGTTATAGCGACGACATGTTCCATTTCTCAATCCGTTTGAATAAGAGTACGCAACAAGAACGTTGCCCAAACTATCTAATTCCCTGTATGGACCTTCGAGTTTGCCATCCACGGTATGTCGCGAACGAATTTTGATGCCATTCGAAGCGTATAATTCTTCGTAACGATCGGTCTTTTTATGAGGAATGAGGGTTTTAAGTCCGTTTTCGCCTTTGACCTCCTCGTTTTGTTGAGAATCTTTTTGAATCACTAGGCTTTTACTATTTCCATTGGAATAATATATATTTTGCAAAAAGGAGGTCAAATAAGCTGTCTGCTCGATTTCTACCTCTTGTGCAAGAATGCCATTTTCAAACCATTCTTTCTGAACCTTTCTTCCCAACTTGGCGTTCTCTTTCGATCGTTCCTCAAAATGAATGATCGACATCTGTCCATTCGGGAAATACGCAACATAGGTGGTGTCGGCATTCGGCAAGTGATTCAGGATGGATTTTATTTTCCCATCAGGATACCTCTCGATTTCGATGTCTTTTTTATAATTATTGGCACTAATTGATGTCTCATAGAGCAAAATACCATCGTTGTTCCATTTTTTCATGTAGCCATTACCTTCCTTGTCTAGAACTAGGTCCAAAAGCAACTTCCCTTGTTCGTTCCATTCCTTTTTGGATGGTTGAAACGGATGATTGGAAGACACATCGTAAAAATGTTCTGTTTGCAATTGACCATTATCAAACCAAGTCCGGTAAAAACCTTGAATGATATTGTCTTTGTAGGTCAATTCCACATTTTTCATTCCAAGGTAATTGTATCCCACCCAAGCCCCATCTGGATTTCCGTCCTTGTAGCGGCCTTTTGTTTTCACTTTTCCATTTTCATGGTATTCCGTGAAAGGTCCATCTTTGGATGAGTCTCGTGAGAATTCACTTAATATCAATTTATGGTGAAACCTACTAATCAGCACGCCTTCGTTCGAGTAATTCTCTTCGTCTCCGAATTGGACTTGTAAAGAAGTATATCCTTCATCATCGACCGTATGTGGGGGATGATTCTTGATTTCATATTGGCTAATTTCACTCAATCGAACAAAGGCAAAGAATTGAACAAATCGTTTTTTACCATTCAAATGATAATCCGTTTGTTTCATGCAACGTCGACCAGATTCATCCAAGTAATACACGCAATACATGGCCGGCTGACCATTTTCCCAATAGCTACGGAGTTCTGCAAGCATCCCATCTGAACGATCAGTAAATGTTTTCAGTATAATGCGTGGTTTTCCATCTTGAAAATTTGCCTCTTCGGAGATCAAATGTCCGTGTAGAAACTCGCGTCTCTCATAAAGTTGACCTTGAATAAAGGATTCACATTTTCCCTCCAATGGCGTTTTGTAATCTCCTGCCAAATAGGTCGAGAAGACGTAATTGCTGCCTTTTCGGATGTGCGTTTGAAAGATACAGTTATCTTGTCCATACAACAACTGACTCGTCCAAAAAAACGAAAACAGCCATGCAATAGAAATAGAAAAATGTTTCATAATCTTCAAGTACAACACAAACTTAATAAAGTTCACCGAAAATGAGAGCGGGAGTGAGTCCGCCTCAGCGGGGAGAGCGACAAACCTACTTTTCTGCAATGACTTGAATAACGGCAGCATTCCCAAAGTGGAACTCACCTTCGTGTACTTCTCGAATTGTTTGATTTATTTTCAACGAAGGAAACGTGCTTAAGTCAGACCTTAATTCTTCTTCAGAATAAAGCAACGTTGTTGTCATAGGACCACCTGTTTTATAATTCACTTGGTCTTTATGATAAGACTCCATGACCAATTTCCCGCCATTTTTCAAGGCCTTGAATAATTGTCCATGTACTTTTTTACGCAACTCCTCTGGAAAATGCCCAAAAATAATCACGATTCCATCCCAGGTGTCAGCCTCTAAATCCAAGTCATTCAAATCCGCACAAACCGTTTGAATTTGCACACCTTTCATTTCCGCTAATTGATTCATTTTTTTTATTCCTTCTTTGGAATAGTCTACACAGGTAACATCATGACCTTGTTCTGCTAGAAAAACACCATTTCTACCTTCTCCTTCTGCCAAACAGAGAATTTTTGATCCTTCTGGAAAGCTTTGTTCTTGTAGGAAATCATTTGCTTGCAATCCGTATGCAAACACTTTTTCTTTATACCGTTCATTCCAAAATTCAACTTGCATATTAATCAATATTTACTTGAACAACGCGTGTATACTTGTCGTCAAAAATGAAATTAAAAAAATAACTACCCTTCGCCAACGGTGCATCATCGTTGTAGCGAAATGCTTTCACTCCCGATTTTTGTTTCTCGTAATATTTTTCCATCACAATTTTACCTTCCAAATTGGTGACAAATAATTCTACGTTACCCTTATATGGACATTGAAACTTCATATCCATTTCACCATGTGATGGATTGGGAAATACATTGACATCAAATAAATTAGCTCCGGGAATGACGGATGCTTGTCCAGTGCTTGCTCGAACCAACCAAACTTCGAAAATCGTAGACTGTGCTGAAGTCACTCCGGTATTATTCACTGAAAATGGATTTGCTTCGGTGCTTTTTATTCCACCAACTATGTAACCTATGCGCAGTGAATCTGCCGTAATTTGCGCTAAATCGATGATTTCGTTCCCAAGGGATGGAACCGAAAAATCGTTAAAAAAACGCGCGGAAGAACCGGTTAACGCTGGCATTTCTGTGGAAAACATGGACTCTTCGAATTGTCCATTTTGGGTCATGGACAAACGGCTAATCGTCTTCACGAAAGGAACATTCGGATCACTTGTTAAAACACCATTCACATACGAATACTGACTAATTCCACCGAAGAAAACATGATGCATTTGCTGCGAAGCCGAATCAAAGAACGAAGCTTTTGCCGAATGATAGTGACTTAAATATTGGTTAAAATCTGTTCGAGGCACATAGTTATTCGCGTGAATTTCCACCGGATACAAAAACGGTAAATCTGCATTTATCTGAAAAACACCAGCCGAAATCAAGTATCCAAATTCATTGTTCGGATACTTCATCGGTAATAGATTGTAGTCACGTCGGTGTAAATGCACCTGATCCAACTGCTCAACGTAATTCGAGATAACCAATTGACCATTTACGTTGGAAACCTGAAAACTTCGAATACCGCTGACGTAAGTTTGAACGTACGTTGGACCACCCATTGGATTATAACGTCCATCAAACCGATGCCCTCCAACCAAATAGAAAGTGGAATCAATCATCCCTAGATTTCCTCCTGTGACGGCGAAGCGATCATCTGTAAGTTGAATAAAATTCGGACTGATATCCATTCCATTTATCATGTCATTCACTAATCCGTTCAAATCAATTTCGGTAAGTTTTGGAAAAGTAATGTGGTCATTCGCACTCGGACTAAAACCATATCCACCTGCAATGTAAAGTTTATCTCCTACTTGGAATTCATTCATATTGGTGGACTGTAATTGTTCCTTTAATCCAACAGGCAACGTATTCACAGAAGCAGTCCAATATTGATTATTCGCTTTATCCAAGACATAGATCAACTCGTTGTTATTATTAGCCGGAAATGCGTTAAAAGGCTGACGTGCATGCAAGCCATCTTTTCGTCCACCAATGATGATCCATTTCCCATTCAGCTCTGCACTCGCAAAGGAATGTAGTCCAGGAAGATCGAGTAACGAACTGGGAATCAATTTAATCTCGAATGGAAATTGGGTTGTTTGAGCAAAGATTTCACTGCTCGCAAGAACGATTAAAAAGAGTATTTTTTTCATTTTTTTTTATGTTAACGCAACATGACTTGAAACTCATTGTAGCATATAAAGGCACCCATCAGCAGGACAAACCAAGCAAATGCTTTTCGAAGAATCTTTGTTTCCAATTTTTTGGCAAGTTGACCGCCAATTAAAATACCAATTACTGCTAGTAAGGTGAGTAATCCTAAAAATCTCCAATCCATCAGCGAACCTTGTATCCAAACATCTCCAGTAAATCCAACCAACGAATTTACCGCGATAATGAGAAGCGATGTTCCAACGGCCATTTTCATGGATAATTTGCTAAACATGACCAAAGCAGGAACAATTAAGAAACCACCTCCTACTCCGACGAGTCCGGTTAGGATACCAACGATGGCTCCTTGAAACATGAGTGGATAATTATTCCATTCAAACGCGTTTTGAACTTGTTCATGTTCTGATGTTTGACCTCTTAACATTTTGAATGCCGCAAATAACATAAGTACCGAAAACAACACCAACATCGCATTCGATTTGGTCAAAACAAGGTGTTCTGATGAAAAAATCAAATCAGGAATTGTTGGTAAAATCCACTTGCGTGTACTGAATACAGTCAGCATGGATGGAAATCCAAAAAGCAACGCTGCTCGTAAATCAACTTCCTTCTGTTGCCATTTAGGCAGGACACCTATTAAACTCGTTGTTCCCACGATAAAAAGCGAATACGCTGTTCCTAGTTCTGGTTGAATGTGAAACAAATAAACAAGAACAGGAACAGTTAAAATGGAACCTCCACCGCCTATTAGGCCCAGAATAAGTCCAATTAAAACCGCTGCTACGTATCCAAAAAGTTCCACTTATTTAAGTACTTTACTTTGGCAAACAAAGTCAGTCGTTGGAATAGTCGTTTTGGAAATCGCTGCAAATCCACCATCTACTTCCGTAAAGTTTCTGAATCCGCGTGCTTGTAAGATACTTGCTGCAATCATGCTACGGTATCCACCTTGACAATGCATAAAGAAATGCTCATCTGGATTGATGTCTTTCGTCCATTCGTTGATGTAAGCCAATGGTTTGCTGTAGGCATCCGAAACGTGTTCAGCGGCGTACTCTGTTTCTTTACGTACATCGACAACGATTGATTTTTCCGCGTCAAATTGCGTAGCGAATTCCTCAGAACTGATTCGATGTACTTGATCAATTTCTTTTCCTGCTTCATTCCAAGCGGCGAATCCACCGGCTAAATATCCTACAACATGATCAAATCCAACGCGACTCAAGCGCGTAATGACTTCTTCTTCCATTCCTGGATCTGTCACCAATAATATCTCTTGTTTTACGTCTCCAATCAAGGCGCCAACCCATGGGGCAAAATCACCTTTTATTCCAATGTTAATGGAATTTGGCACAAATCCAAGGGTGAAAGATGCCGCCGAACGGGTATCCAAAATAAGGGCACTTGTTGATTCAGCCACCAATTCAAATGCTTCAGGAGCAAGTGGCGTCAATGAACGTAATTTCACCTCATCAAAAGGATCGTAACCACCTTTATTCATTGCTACATTGAATCCAAAATAAGCTGGAGGAGGCAGAAGTCCATCAGTTACGGCCTCAATAAATGCCTCTTTGTTTGGTTGATTCAAGGCGTAGTTCATTTTTTTCTGATTCCCCAAAGAATCGACCGTTTCTTTCATCATGTTTTTACCACATGCTGATCCTGCTCCATGCGCTGGATAAACGGTTACATCGTCGGATAACGGCATAATCTTCGTCATCAAACTTTCGTATAAAAGTCCAGCCAACTGTTCTTGAGTCATATGCGCAGCTTTTTGCGCCAAATCTGGACGACCAACATCACCTAAGAACAAGGTGTCACCAGAGAACAATGCCACATCTTTTCCGTGTTCGTCCATCAACAGGTAACATGAACTTTCCATGGTATGTCCAGGTGTATGTATTACTTTGATTTTAACGGAACCTATTTCGAAGATTTGCTCGTCTTCCGCAACGATTGCTTCAAAAGCAGGATTCGCTGTTGGACCATAAACGATTGCAGCCCCGGTTTTTTTACCTAAATCTAGATGTCCAGAAACAAAATCAGCATGAAAATGTGTCTCGAAAATATATTTTAGCTTCACACCATCTTCATTTAATCGAGCTAAATAAGGTTCAACTTCTCTTAAAGGATCAATGATGAGCGCTTCGTTTCCACTCACGATATAATAAGCTCCTTGAGCTAAGCATCCAGTATAAATTTGTTCTATTTTCATATGCTTTCATTTATTTACAGTACAAAGATAAAGTACCTATTCAAATCAAAAGGTGATATAAGTCACAAATTGAAATTTGAACCCTATTCAAAAAAAAAAGACATCCGAAGATGTCTTTTAAAATTCTTTATTCGGATAACATCCTATCCTTTGCCAAGCATTCCTTTTTTCAAGTTCTCATCAGCAGGTTTTGAACCTAGCCAAATAGAAAAAAGTGATTTTTTGAAATCGTAACCAGAAATTGTTCCTTTTACCACTCCGTTTTTCGTGACTTTCAATCCTTTTTCTGGTGTGTAATCGAAATGAATCACATCGCCGATTTTAAATTCGTCAGAAAAGAAGCCGATGAATTTCTTTTTATCCTCTGCAGATGCTTTGGACGTAGCATTCGCGAATCCCTCATTTACTGATTCAAGAAAACGCTCACGTGTTACGCTGCTAGAGATAATTTTGATGTGAATCGCCATTTCTTCTGTACCGTAAATCACTTTACTTGCATCCGTTGTTTTTGCTTCTAAGTAAAGCGCAGCAACGTATAAATCCATCCAATATTTTTCACGTAATCCTCCACCATTCAATACCAATTCGTTTTTACCGATTTTTTCAGTCAAGGGGAATTTTACTCCGGAAATCGTTTTTGTTTGTGCAAATGATTCAATTCCAATGAAAAAGAAAAGAATTAAGATTAAATTTTTCATAATATACGTTTTTTAGGTTTCTCAAAAATAAGGATTGAAAAGTTATTATCCAAAGTGTTACTATTAATCTTTCCATTCATTTGGATCCGAATTCTCTTCAATCAGTTTCTTCCAATTGTAATTTAGGTCTTCTGTATCTTCAATAATGGACATATAATCTTTGTTGTCGATGTCGTAACGCAAAATCTCTTCACCTGTATACGCTTCAATCGCATCCAAAAAGGTAATTTCTTCCTCACTGCAAAATGACAAGGCTTGTCCCGTTTGTTGACCACGTCCAGTTCGACCACAACGGTGAACATAATTCTCAGGGGAATCAGGTAAATCGTAGTTAATGACATAGTCCATATTCGGAATATCAATTCCACGGCACGCTACATCCGTTGTAATTAATACTTGATTCTCTGTCGAACGAAATCGATCTAAAATCGCAAAACGATCTTCTTGTTCTTTTCCTCCATGTAAGGCTTCCGCCTTCACTCCTACTCGTTCCATCGCTGAAACAACACGTTCCGCACGGACTTTCGTTCGGACAAACACCAAGAATTTAAATTCTGGGTATTCCTTGATCATATTCTCTAAAAAGAAACGTTTGTCATCCATTTCGATAAAAGCAACTGCATGTGTGACATTTTTCGAAACGGGATTCTTTGGAGAAATCTGAATACGTATCGCGTCTTTCACGACATCATACGCCAAGGATTTAATTTTTTTCGATATCGTCGCTGTGAAAAATAAGGTTTGACGATTTTTCGGGATTTTCTTTAATACATCGTGGATATCCTTCGTAAATCCTAGGTCCAACATTAAGTCTGCCTCATCTAAAACAAGAATTTCCAATTTGGAAATATCAATGAATCCCTGCGCAATTAAATCGAACATTCTTCCCGGTGTGGAAACCAAAACATCCAAACCACTGTTCAATTTCGCGATTTGTTTCTCTTGTTCCACACCACCGTAAAGTCCCAAAACACTTACCGGAGTTTTGGCGCCAATTTGAACCACCACCTCCGAAATTTGCTTTGCTAATTCTCTTGTCGGAACGAGCACTAATCCACGAATTCCTTTGTAGGAACCTCTTTTCTTTGTGGCAAATTTATGCAACATCGGAATAACGAATGCTGCTGTTTTACCGGTTCCTGTTTGGGCAACAGCCATCACATCTTCACCATCTAAAATGGGTTTAATGGCACGGTGTTGTATATCTGTCGGACGCTTGAATCCGAGGATATCAAGTTGGTCTTTAATTTCATCGATAAGGGAATAGTCCTTGAATTTCATGCAACAAAGGTAAGAATGTTTGGACAGGAATCCTTCATCCAATGGACAAATCAACTTTCGATTGAACCTTTTCAAAAGACGGATGTAAGCAAGAAAAAATTGACACATGAAAAGAATCTTCTTATTTACGGCATTAGCAACCTTCAGTTGGAAAGCGCTAGCCACAGAAAAAGACCTAGTGAAAGCAACACTTTCCGAAGTAACTGTTTATTCACAAGGCGCTCAATTGCATCACAAAGCAAATTACACCGCAAAAGTCGGCGTAACCGAGGTGAGCATTGAAGGAATTAGTCCATACATCGATCCGAAAAGTATCCAAGTAAAGGCAACGGGGAATGTTGTGATTCTTGATTCAAAGTATGTACTACATTATCCCCAACCTGCACAAGTTACCGAGGATGGAATTCCATTGAAAATCAAAAAAAGTATTTCTTTACTTGAGGATTCCTTGCGGTCTTGGGGCTTCGACATTCAAGAAATCGATGACGAAATCGGCGTTCTGAATTCCACTAAATACATCATCAGCAACAATGGTTCGATGAAAGGAACAGGAAAAGTCAATGACTCCATTCTCTTATTAAAATCTGCTGTGGATTACTACGCCTTAAAAATGAATGAAATCAACAAGAAACTTTTGGCCTTACAACGTAAAAAGGCGCAAAAGGTCATTGCGCAACAAGAAATGGAAGAACGTTTGGAAGAACTTCGAAATTACCAAAACGGAAATGGCTTAAATCGAGAAATCAACAAAGCCATCCCGCGCATTGTGATCACCATTTCATCGAACGAAGTCGTTTCGGGAAAATTAAACTTTTCGTATGTTGTTTCACAAGCTGGCTGGACACCACTCTATGATTTGCGCAGTGATTCTTCCACTGGGAAAATTAATTTAACCTACAAAGCACAAGTGCGCCAGAATTCAGGTTTGGACTGGAACGATGTACGCTTAAATATTTCCACAAATAATCCATACGCCAACAAAACGAAACCAGAATTAAATCCTTGGTACATCGATTACCAAGCTGCGTATGGGAGAAAGTTACAGGAAACAACCGTTTGTTCGGGAACAAATGCTGGACTCATCAATACGCAAGCGATGAACATGGGCTACTCTTTTACACAAAAAGAAATGAATATGGATGATGCTTTAACAGCCGCAAATTTCACCACAGTTGTTCAAATGTTGATTGCAGCAGAATTTAAAATCGACCTTCCCTATACGATTCCGTCTAATAACGATCAACACATGGTTCTGATCAAACAAACGGATTTAGCGACAACCTTCAAGTATTACGCAGTTCCGAAGTTGGACCCAGGAGTGTACCTTGTTGCTCAAATGACCAAATTGGATGAACTTCAGTTAATTCCTGCAAAAGCAAATATTTTCTTTGACGGTTCTTATATCGGAGAAACGTACATTGATCCAACGCGCATGGAAGATACCTTGAACTTATCGTTAGGGAAAGATCCAAACATTGTCGTGAAAAGAACACTTTTAAAGAAAGAATGCAAGGACAAGGTGATTCAAGACAAACGCGAACGCACCTTTGCTTACTCCATTGAAGTTCGCAATAGCAAATCCAGTTCAATAGACATCGTGATTCAAGATCAAATTCCAATTACGCAAAACACAGACATCACGATTGAATCTGCCAATTTAGCGAAAGGACGCTTGAACGAACGAACCGGAGTCATTGAATGGAGTTTTAACCTGAAACCGAAGGAAAACAAAGTCATCGATTTCGACTACAAGATCCGCCATTCAAAGGATAAAGAGATTAATATCTAAACGAAAAAAGTCCCTGACAGATTCTGTTAGGGACTTTTTCATTTACAAAGTTTTATATTGAGTTACAACTCTTTCTCTAACTCAACTATTGCCTCTTGAAAGGAAGTAGTGTTAGAGGGATTTCTTTCATATTCAGCCATTCGATCATTGAGCTCATTTATTTGCCAGGATGGCAATTCAAATTCTTCCTCTTCTAATCCAATGAATTTATTTTTTAATTTATTCCAATCTTGAATCGGAATGAAGACTCCCGTTGTTTTACCTTGGTCATCAGAAATATATTGCACACTCATTCTCTTCCGTTTTTAATATTCAAATTTGATAAAATGAAGTTCACTTCACCTTCTATTAAAGTTAGTAAACAAAAATGAAAGAGATTTCATTTCAGCCAGTAATTTATTAAATCACAGGAAATTTGAAGTAGACAATAAATTTATGAGCTAAATTAATGACTTGCCACATATTTTCTATATTCCATTTTACTGGAATCGAAGGACATGAATTTCGCAAGTGACGTTGCGTTTTCGCGGTCAATTAAACGATCGGATAAAAACTTCGCTACCTCTAGTTTGTTTTCATCGAAGGTATATAATTCAATGATTTTCCCTGCTTGTTCAGTTGTTAAACACGTGTTTTTCAAAGCAAGTTTCACCGCTTCTACGCGATCATCTTCAAAACTTTGATCTTTCAGTTCCTCCAAAAATGCAGGCAAATTGTTCAATGTGCGATTACAAGCAATTAATGCTCCTGATGTATTCACATTCGCCTGCGTATTGACTTGATTCTGTTGATTGTTTGTTTGATAGTTGACATTTCCTCCAGAATTTGTAGTCGTTGTCGTGGTGGTTGTCGTAATGGTCGTTTGTCCATTGTTTTGCTGCGTATTCATTCCGTTCGCATTCACATTCATCTGAACATTCCCATTGTTTCCATAGGTATTTTGCGTTTGCATGCCGTTCGTATTGATATTCATGTTTACGTTCGCATTGGGATCTACTTGCTGTTCCATTCCCGTTGCATTCACATTCATGTTCACCCCCATATTTCCATTTTGCATGTTCGGATCCATTCCGGAAACGTTTATGCTAATTCCAACACTTCCATTTTGCATATTCGGATCCATTCCACTTCCAGAAACATTCATATTGAAATTCGCATTTCCGTTTTGTGTAGATTGCGTTTGTGTCGTTCCAGTTCCTGTAGCATTCACGTTGACATTCATTCCCACATTTCCAGATTGAGTCGTTTCTGTTTGATTCATTCCTGTTGTGTTTACATTCATGTTCACATTGGCATTTGGATTCGTCGTTTGTTGATTCATTCCGTTTGCATTGACATTCATGTTCACGTTTCCATTAGCAGGAACTTGTGCATTTACTGTTCCACTAGTGGTTTGCGTCGTTGTTGTTTGAACCGTTGTTGTTTGAACGACAGCATCCGAATAAACCGAAGCATCCGAAGGACGATAGACAACTGCTCCCGGAGTGATGACTCCTTCTGTCGCAACTAAACTCACTAATTGCAATTTTCCTTTCCCTTTTTTGAAGGTAATGCGCGTCGTTATATCACTTGGAGCATCGATAAACAAATTCTTATCCACATCTGCTGTTTTTCCATCAGCGAAAATAATCTTCAAAGAATAACCTCCGTTTTTAATTCCAGAGATATACACATTCGTTTGTGGCTGGGAGTTTTGCTTAATTCCATTCAAAATGGCATAAAACTGTTGTCCACCATTATTAAATATGGTCAAGTTACTTTGTGCGACCGCCAATATGGACACAAAAGAGAATAAAACACTCGTAATAAATTTCATCTTGTTGTTTTTTTTCAAAAATACATAAAATACCTTGGGACATCAAATTCGAAATTCAAACCTTTTCCTAACTTCGCACTCATGAATTTTGTCATTGTCGATGTGGAAACAACCGGAGGAAATACCAAAGACTCCAAAATCACTGAATTAGCGATGTACAAATACGATGGAGAAAAAGTAATCGACTCCTATGTCTCACTTGTTAATCCAGAACAATCCATCCCAGAGTTTATCGTGCGATTAACAGGCATCACGGACTCCATGGTTTCCGACGCTCCGAAATTTTATGAAATCGCCAAAGAAATAATTGAATTCACAAAAGACTGTGTCTTCGTCGCACACAATGTCGCATTCGATTACGGCATGTTTCGCAGTGAATTCAGACGCTTAGGATTCGATTTTCGTCTTCCGCACATGTGTACGGTTCGCGCCTCACGTTATGTGATTCCAGGACACGCAAGTTACAGTTTGGGGAAACTATGCCGTGAAATCGGAATTGACAATAACGCACGACACCGAGCGGATGGTGATGCCAAGGCGACAACCGAGTTGTTTCATTTAATCTATCACAAGGATCCAAATAACCTCAGCACCTTCATTCAACAAGAGTTGAATCCGAAGTCCATTCACCCAAACCTGAGTTTAGATGTCATCGATAACCTCCCGACAAAAACAGGCGTCTATTTGTTATACAATGAATTCAATCAGTTGATTTACATTGGAAAAAGCATCAACATTAAAAAACGCATTGAGCAACACTTGCGAAATACGAAAACGGCAAAGGGACTCAAAATGATTCAGGATATTTGCCGAATCGAACATGAACTAACTGGAAGCGAATTGATTGCCATGCTCTTAGAGTCAGAGTTAATCAAACAACATCAGCCGATTTACAACCGTAAATTGCGAAAAAGCTTCTTCCCTTTTGGCATCTTTGATGAAGTCGATGAACATGGATACGTTCAACTTCAAGTAAACTCTTTAGCAAAGAAAGAAGAGCAAGCGATTATTCAATTCAGCACAAAAAAAGAGGGCAGCGATTATTTAAGTCATGTTGTTCAAAAATTTGAACTTTGTCAAAAGTTATGTCACCTCTACCCGACTAAATCTGCTTGCTTCCATTACACCATCAAAGAGTGTAAAGGCGCTTGCGTTCAAGAGGAAAGTCCCGATGAGTACAACCAACGCATCCATAACTTTTTAGAACACATTAACTTCAAAGGAACTTCCTTCTTTATTATCGACAAAGGACGAAACAAAGGAGAAAAAAGCCTTATTTGGATTGATCGTGGAACCTACAAAGGATATGGTTTTGCCCCTTTCCATTTCCACGGAAAAGAACCCATGCATTGGATGAGGTACATTGAATTAGCCTCCGAAAATCGCGACAATAAATCGATCATTAATTTGTTCCTGCGCAAGGACAAACAGCACCGAATTGTCAGTTTATAGTAGTATAGAAAAATGATTGGAACCGTTCGAATTTTAGGCTCAGGAACATCGCAGGGAATCCCAATGATTGCTTGTGGTTGTGAGGTTTGTCATTCCAATGACCCGCGGGACAATCGACTTCGTGCTTCGATTCTTTTGGAAATGAATGGATCCAATTATTGCGTGGATGCAGGTCCCGATTTTCGTTACCAATTGTTGAGAGAAAAAGTCACACACCTCGAAGGAATTTTATTTACGCATGAGCACAAAGACCACGTTGCTGGACTAGACGATGTTCGGGCATTTAATTTCTTTTCGCAGAAACCGATGAATGTGTATTGTTCGCACAATGTCGACCATGCGCTTCGACGAGAGTTTCACTACATTTTCGACGAAAAAGATTATCCAGGTGTACCAAAATTGAACATGATTCCGATCGATAAAAATCCATTTCAGCTTGACGGAATTCAGGTTATACCGATTGAGGTACTGCATTACAAACTTCCGGTTCTTGGTTTTCGAATTGGAAACTTCGCGTATGTTACGGATGCAAAGACTGTTGCGGTCGAAGAACGCGAAAAAATCAAAGAAGTGGATATCCTCATTGTGAATGCCTTGCATAAGTTTCCGCACATTTCCCACTTCAATCTGGATGAAGCCTTGGCTTTCATCGCAGATATCCAACCGAAACAAGCTTACCTCACCCACATTTCCCATCTTTTCGGAAAACACGAGGATATTTTGGAGCAACTTCCCGAGAATGTTTCTTTACTCTACGATGGAATGTCCTTCGAATTTGAATTCTGAAGAAGCAAAATGTGAATAATTCCAACGCTTAACTAGCATGTAAACGCCCGAAAAATTGTAATTTCGACTCGTGCAAGCACCCAAAGCAATTGACATAAAAGAATTAATCCGAAGTAAAAATCCAAAGTTGTTGCGATTTTTACCTGGATTTGTCCTGCGTTATTTGCGTAAAACACTCCACGAAAAGGACTTAAATGCTTTTATACAGGCCCATGGAGAACTCGAGGGACTCGAATTTTGCGAAGCAGCGGTGAATTACTTTCATTTCAAATTTGACATCAAGCACATTGAACGGATTCCAAAAACAGGTCCAATCATCATCGCAATGAACCATCCACTTGGTGGAGTTGATGCAATGGCATTGATTGTGGCTTTGAAAAACCACCGGAAAGACTTGAAGTTTATCGTCAACGACATCTTGACGAACATTGAAAACTTAAATTCGTATTTCGTTGGCATCAATAAACATGGGAAACTGGGATTGTCCGCGCGAGAACGAATCAAAGCAGCATTTCAAGAGGATCAAGCTTTGTGTATTTTTCCTGCTGGAATGGTAAGTCGAATTCACGAAGGCATTATTCAGGACAGTGAATGGAAAAAAACGTTTATCACGTACGGAAGAGAATTTAATCGTCCAATTGTACCTATTCATATCAGTGGACAGCTCTCTTCCAAATTTTACCGACTATTTAAACTTCGTTCCTTTCTCGGAATCAAAGCAAACGTTGAAATGTTTTACCTAGCGGATGAAATGTTAAGACAGAAAAATAAAATCATCACCTATACGGTTGGCGAACCAATTATGGGCAAGGACATCGATCCCGAAATGGACGATTTACGCGCTGCGAATTGGTTTAAATCAATCGTCTATCAATTAAAAAGCGACAAATGAACCCAATCAGAGAAGCCGTTCCAACGGAATTATTAAAATCCGAGTTGACTGCAGAACGCTTTCTGCGCGTCACTCGTAAAGGTGAAAATGAAATTTACGTGGTCAATTGTCACAATGCGCCGAATGTTCTCGAAGAAATCGGACGTTTGCGTGAGGTGACCTTTCGTGCTGCAGGAGGTGGAACTGGAGAATCCATCGATTTAGACGAATACGATTTAGGCGATTACGCATATGAACAACTGATCGTTTGGTCCGTGGAAGATGAAGCCATCATCGGCGGTTACCGCTTTAAAAAATGTCATGAAGCCATCGATGCGGATGGAACGATTCATTTATCTACCACGCATTATTTCGACTTTCACCCAACCTTTGTTTCTGATTACCTACCTCAAACAATCGAACTCGGTCGCAGTTGGGTTCAGCCTGATTTCCAACCAAGCAACAATCCTAGAAAAGGACTTTTTGCTTTGGATAATATTTGGGATGGACTTGGTGCACTCATTCGTTTTAATCCAGAGATTGATTATTTCTTTGGAAAAGTAACCATGTATCCAAGTTACAATGTTGCTTGTCGAGATTTCTTGTTGTTCTTTTTACATCGATTCTTCCCGGATAAAAGTGGACTGATGAAGGCTTATTTTCCGCTTCAAATCGAAAGTGATCCAGCCATTTTTGACGAATTAATCATGGGGATGGATTACAAAGAAGCTTTCAAAATTCTGAATACATTCACCAGAGAACACGGGGAATTTATTCCACCGCTGATGAATATCTATATGAATTTATCACCGACGATGATGACTTTTGATACTGCGATTAATCCAGAATTTGGAAACGTAGAGGAAACAGGGATTTTGGTAAAAATATCAGACATTTATCCCGATAAAAAGGAACGTCACATTGACTTTTAAGACTTGCTATTCAACCACTCATCCAGGTTAACATTTCCAGTTTGACGTCGAACGCGTTCTTTGATGCGTGCAATGTACACATCAACGTGTTTGATACCCATTTTCTCTGAAATGTACTTGGAAGGCTTGTCGTAACAGTACTTCATTTTCAACACCAGCGCATCTCGTTTATTCACGGAACCAAGCACTGCTTCAAACAATTCAGCAATTAATTCCTCTTGGTCATACACTGGATTCTCTTGAATAACTACCTTTTCGGAAGTTGTATTCACCCAAACCTGATTTTTCTTCGCTTGTCGTTTACGGATTTCCGAGATGCAAAAATGATGTGTAATCGTTTTTAGCCATCCGTAAGATGCAAATAATTCGGGCTGCGCATCATAACGATCTACAATGAGTTGAAAAAAATGGATGGAAAACTCTTGAAAAGTATCAGGCAATTCATGATATGGGATGCTTTTTCGCATCACATGCTTAAAAAAAGTTCCATGCTCTAGCATCAACTCATTATAAACGGCGGTATGTCTTGCTCTTTCCATTTGGTGAACCAAAACAAAAATCAGTCCAAAAAACCAACTTTATCAAAAATCACTTCCAATTTTATCCATTAAATTGATTTTATCCATTAAATTCACAATTAAATTGATTTTTTTGCGTTGTAAAACCATGTTGAAATTAACACTGCTCCTTTTATTATTTCCACTCGTTTCTTTTGGTCAATACACCGCTGGAACAAATACATTCCAATTCCTGAATGCTTCGAGTTCCGCACGAAATGCTGGCGCTGGAAACGGATTAATCAGTGTCTACGACAATGACCTTGGTTTAGCCTTGGATAATCCTGCACTTCTCAACGAAAAAATGAACGGGCAAGTTCAATACACCTATGGGAAATATCCATCCGGAGTTCATTACGGAAATGTGAGTTATGCGCTTCATACCAAAATCGGAACCTTTGCACCAAGCATTCGTTATTTTAGTTTCGGTCAGTTTGATGAAACCGATGAAGTAGGAACGGTCATTGGAACCTTCAGCGGTGGAGAATATGCTATCGGAACGAGTTATAGTCAAAAGATCAACGAAGTCATGAGTATTGGCGCCAATCTTTCCTTTCTGGGATCACACATGTACCGTTATAACGCTTTTGGATTAACGGGGAGTTTTAGCGGATTGCTTCTTCATCCAAACAAACTTTTATGCGCGACATTCCTCGTGAAAAACATGGGCGTACTTTTGAAAGATTTCACAGAAAACAGCGCTTCAAAACTTCCGTTGGATGTACAAATTGGTGTAAGTTACAAATTGAAACATGCCCCTTTTCGCTTTGGATTGATGGGATATCAGTTGAATCAATGGAACAATGTATACCTCGATCCGCTGGCAAAACCAACGTACGACCCATTAACTGGTGATACCATTCCGGTATATTCTCCTTCAGTCGGAACAAAAATTGCACATCACCTGAATTTTCAAGTGGAACTTTATGCTTCAAAATCCTTTCAAATGCGCGGTGGATTCAATTACATGCGTCGCGAACAAATGAAATTAATTGACCATCCTGGTTTAGCTGGATTCTCCATGGGGATGTCTATTAAACTGAAAAAGTTCAATTTGGATTATGGCGTACAGTTTTATTCCAAAGCAGGTTCCATTCACTCACTAGGATTCAGTTCATCCATAAGCAATTGGAAGAAGAATTAATTCCCCGCTGCTAAATCCGTATGGTGGTAGTTTTTGGTTAACGCAATGTATTCAGGCGTATATCCTCCTCCGATTAATCGCACAGTCAAAGCAGATTCCATCAGTTTCTCCTCACGTTTAACAAACACAAGAATGACCCGGGAATTCAACTTTTCTTCTGTCGCGTGAATCGTTATTTTTTGACAAGGGAAAAGTCCATTTTGCGCTGCGAGATGCTGCAAGTAATCCAATTGATCAAAGGGAACAATCACGTAAAAGCGTCCTTCCTCGTTCAATAATTCTGCTGTGCTCTGAATAAACAGTTCGTATGTTTCACGGCTAATATGCTTCGCTTGATCGATGCTTTTATCCCCGGATTTTAGTCCATCTAAATAGAACGGGGGATTGCTAAAAATCAAATCGTATGTTTTCGATGGATGGAAATGCAGATAATCGACAGCGTGAACTTGGGCCGAATTCCCCCAAGGACTATTTTTCAAATTCAAGGAACATTCTTCTGCTGCTTCGGAATGAATTTCCACTGCATCCAGGAGCAGACCTGGATTTTTCTGAAGCACCATCAACGAAAGAACACCTGTTCCAGCGCCAACATCCAAGGCGTTTTTAGCCAAGGCCGAATCAATAAATGAGCCCAGCAACATGCTATCTGTTCCAACTTTAAGCGGGTTTTTCGATTGTATTATATCGAAGAGCTGAAAGCGAAATACCGACAAATTAATAGGCTTTAGCGAAAATAACGCGTCCAACGGACGGTTTACCTGTTACCATACAAACACCAGCTTCTTCTTTGCGATCCAAGGCAATGCAACGAATGGTCGCTTTGGTTTCTTCTTTGATGCGTTCTTCGGTTTCAGAAGTACCATCCCAATGCGCCAAGAAGAAACCACCTTTATCAATTTCCTTTTTGAATTCCTCGTAGGAGTCAATTTCACGTGTGTTTTCTAATCGGAAGGCTTTCGCTCGTTCCAACAAATTAACCTGTATATCCGCAAGCAATTGTTCGATGTGATTTTCTAAGCCATCAAAATCAACAACTTCTTTTGTTTTGTTGTCACGACGAGCAATCTCCGCTTTGCCATTTTCCAAATCTCTAGGTCCCATCGCTACGCGAACCGGAACACCTTTGGATTCGTACTCTGCAAACTTCCATCCTGGACGACGGTTTTCATCATCATCGTATTTGAAGGAAATTCCTTTTGCTTTCAATTTAGCCGCTAATTCGGTCATTTTCTCGGAAATTGCCGCTAATTCTTCATCCGTACGGTAAATCGGAACAGCCACAACTTGAATTGGTGCTAATGCTGGAGGCAAAACGAGTCCTTCATCATCTGAGTGCGTCATAATCAATGCACCCATCAAACGCGTAGAAACACCCCAAGACGTCGCCCAAACGTAATCCAACTTCCCTTCTTTATCGGCAAATTTCACTTCAAAAGCTTTGGCGAAATTTTGCCCAAGGAAGTGCGATGTTCCAGCTTGAAGTGCTTTTCCATCCTGCATCATTGATTCGATACACAAGGTGTCTTCTGCACCTGCAAATCGTTCATTTGCCGTTTTTCTTCCTTTAATGACTGGCATAGCCATGTAATTCTCCGCAAAGTCCTCATACACATTCAACATAAGTTCTGCTTCGGAAATCGCTTCTTGTTTTGTCGCATGAGCGGTGTGTCCTTCTTGCCAAAGAAACTCTGTGGTTCTCAAGAACAAACGGGTTTTCATTTCCCAACGAACAACATTTGCCCATTGATTGATAAGAATTGGTAAGTCACGGTAGGACTGAATCCAATTTTTGTACGAGTTCCAAATAATCGTTTCAGATGTTGGTCTAACGATCAGCTCTTCTTCCAACTTAGAATCCGGATCGACAATGACTCCGCTTCCATCCTCTGCATTTTTCAATCTATAATGCGTAACCACTGCACATTCCTTAGCGAATCCTTCGATGTGACTTGCTTCTTTACTCAAGTAAGATTTTGGGATGAATAAAGGGAAATACGCGTTTGAATGACCTGTTTCCTTGAATTTAACATCCAAGATGTCCCGCATTTTCTCCCAAATCGCATAACCATAAGGCTTAATGACCATGCAACCGCGAACATCGGAATGTTCAGCTAAATCAGCGCGGTAAACCAATTCATTATACCATTTGGAATAATCTTCTGCTCTCGTTACGTATTTCTGTGCCATTGCTCGTATTATTGAATGTCAAAGGTAGCGAAAATACTTCGAAATGGAGGCCTTGAAAACGAGGTATGAACGTGAACTGTCCTACTTTATTGTAGCTGGCGTCATTTGATTTGTGATCAAATCATGTGTGTAATGCTGATACAAAGCCTTCATTTCACGAATAATCTGCTGTTCATGTGAACTTCGTTTTTGCTTCATCTGTTCATTCCAAACAGTATTTTGGAGCCCTTCCTCTCTTTTTTCAAAGGAGATTAAATTCCCTTGTTCACTGACCATTTTCGGCATAGACTTTGGACTAAAATACGATGTACCAAAAGAATAATACGTTGTATTCATTCCCAATAAATCGATGATGGTTGGCATGATGTCTATTTGCTGAAACATCTTTCCTTTTTTCACCTTAGGCAAGTTCATAGATGCATGATAAAATCCAATTGGAATGCGGTATGTCCATTCTAATGAGCTGCGGTCCCATCTTTTTGTTGGTCCAACGTGATCTGCACAAAATACAAACAACGTATTTTTGAACCAAGCTTGTTTTTTCGCTTTTTCCCAAAACTCTTTTAATGCTAAATCAACATAGGAAATGGTCGCACATAAAGGTTCTGGACCATGCTTCACACGAGATTTAAACGATGTCGGAATGGTGTATGGATGATGGGACGACAAGGTGAAAATCATTGAGAAAAACGGTTTTTTAAAGCGATTCATCTCATCCACAGCGAAACTCAACATGTGGTGATCTTCTATCCCCCAATTGCCATCGAAATGTGATGGATTAGGGTATTCATTTCGTCCATAGTACGCGTCAAACCCGGCAGCGGAAGTAAACGCGTCAAAACGCATCGAACCATTATTTGCCCCATGAAAGAACGCTGAATAATATCCCGCTTCCTTCAATATGGACGGAAGTCCTTGAAATTGATTGGCGCTGTACTCCGATAAAATAAAGGATTCGTTTGTATATGCTGGAATGGAAGAAATCACGGAAGGAAGTGCATCCATCGATGTCCGACTATTCGCAATCGCATCCTCAAAAAACATGGATTGTGCTAAAAGCGAATCCAAGAATGGCGTGTAACTTTCCGGACTATTTGGACCGCAATACACGGTTCCAAAACTCTCCAACAAAATGAAACAGACATTCGTTCCCTTCGGTAAAAAAGCTTGCGCTTGACTGGATTGAATCGGTTTGAAAATCGCATTTAACTCCGTGTCCTCAAAGTACTTTTTATCTTCTAATCCTTTGAATCCCATGGTTTTGATAATCGTGAAGGCAGAATTTAGTACAGCGGGAGCATTGGATAAACTGCTGTAATTTGTCGCTTCAATGATGCCAATGGGTTTCAATTGAAATCCACCACGACCAATAACGACAAATGTTGCAACAATGAAAAGAAATCGAATCCAATTTCTTCGCAGTTTCCAGGAAATGGGTGCTGACTTTACTTTAACAAACGACCAGACAGAAATAGACAAACTGACGATAAAAAAACCGATCAGCCACCAAAATTCAGCGATAAAATCACCAGCCAAGCTCGATGTCTCTGTATTCGTCAACATGTAAACAAAATAATCGAAACTTGTGCGCTTTGCGGTATACGAAAAGTAGGCTACATCCCACCCGTTAAAAACAAAAACCAAAAATGTTCCGCAGCTAAAGAGTAACAATTTTATCCAAAACCGAAAGCGTTCCAATCGCTCAGGCAAAGGTAAAAATAGCAAAGCAATGAAGGGTAAGAAAAATAGTGCAATTGTCACCAAATCAAATCCAGCACCAATCACATAATCCTGAAAACCAAACGCCGGAAACTTTTTGCTATTCATTGTGACCAAAAGGATTCGGTACACGCCTGAAAACAACCAGACAAGTCCTAGTGGCAAAAAGATTTTTAGGCTATTTTTTATCAAGATATTACTTGGAGTTAGTACTTCATGATGCGATCAATGGCCTCTTTCAATCGTTCAGATGCCAAAAATTGCTTTTCTAAGGAAACCGCAAATGGAACTGGAGTGTCCATCGACGCTACACGTAAAACCGGTGCATCTAATTGCTCAAAACAGTTTTCTGTTATCAAGGCAACCAATTCTCCACCTATACCTCCCGTTAAACAGTCCTCGTGCAACACAATGACTTTACCTGTTTTATTGGCAGCTTGAAAAATCGCTTCTTTATCCAAAGGCATTAAACTTCGAAGATCCACGATTTCAGCAGAAATCTCAGGATAATGTGCCATCGTTTCCGTCGCCCAATGAACTCCTAATCCATAGGTAATAATAGTCAAGTCGCTACCCGAAGTAACCGTTCGCGCTTTTCCAATTTCGACGGTGTAATAATCCGTTGGAATTTCCTCTTTTAAACTTCGGTAAAGAAACTTATGTTCAAAAAACAATACTGGATTTGGATCCTCGAATGCTGCATTCAGCAATCCTTTCGCATCGTAAGGTGTAGAAGGATAAAGGATTTTCAGTCCTGGAGTATGGAAAAACCATGCTTCATTACTTTGAGAGTGAAAAGGTCCAGCAGCTGTTCCTGCTCCCGTAGGCATACGAACAACTACATCGGCATTTTGACCCCAACGCCAATGCATTTTTGCTAAATTATTAATGATTTGATTGAATCCACACGTGACAAAATCCGCAAACTGCATTTCAACCATCGCTTTCATTCCTGAAATCGACAATCCTAATCCAGCTCCGATGATAGCAGACTCACACAACGGCGTATTTCGAACGCGGTCCTTTCCGAATTGCTCAACGAGTCCTTCCGTTACTTTAAATGCACCGCCATATTCCGCGATGTCTTGACCCATTAGTACAAGTCCATCATGTTTCGACATGGACTGCGTCAGTGCATCTTGAATGGCATCAATGAAACGTTTCTCTTCCTTTTGACCGGTTGCTTCAATCAATTGTTGAATGTGCGGTGCAAATAAATCATCCACCTCGGTCGTTGCATTCGCCTCAATTGCTGGTTCTGCATTTGCTTCATCGAAGCCCTGTTGAATTTCGGCTTTTATTTTCTCTTTCATTTGTTCAAGTTCGGATTGCGTGTACAATCCTTGCTCCAACAAAAAAGCTTCATAATTCGTAACAGGATCTTTTGTCTCCCATTCGTCTTGAATTCCTTCTGGATAGTATTTCGTTCCCGAAGATTCCTCGTGTCCACGCATACGGAACGTCATTAACTCCAATAAATACGGCTTTGGATCAACGCGGATTTCTTCATTTATTTTTCGAACGGTGCGAATAACCTCTAGGATATTATTTCCGTCAATTTGAATGGCATTCATTCCATAACCAATTCCTTTATCGATGAATTGTTTGCAACGAAACTGTTCGATGGATGGTGTTGAAAGTCCCCAACAATTGTTTTCTACGGCAAAAATTACCGGTAAATCCCAAACAGCGGCAACGTTTAAGGATTCGTGAAAATCTCCTTCGGACGCTCCACCATCTCCTGTAAAAACGATGGTTGACTTTTGATTCTTGGTGATTTTGTTCGCCAGTGCAATTCCATCCGCTATACCCAACTGTGGACCCAAATGCGAGATCATTCCGACCAACTTATGTTCTTGTGTTCCAAAATGGAAACTACGATCACGTCCCTTGGTATAACCATTCAGTTTTCCTTGAAACTGTGAGAACAAACGATTTAACGGAATACCGCGGGTCGTAAATACGCCCAAGTTTCTGTGCATCGGAAGTATGTATTCGTCCTCGTTCATGGCATAGGCACAACCAACAGAAATTCCCTCTTGACCCCAACCAGAAAACCATTTAGTGATTTTCCCTTGACGCAATAAAATGAGCATTTTCTCTTCAATCAGCCTCGGACGGACCAACTTCAAGTAAATATCTTTTAACTCTTCATCCGAGAATCCCTCTCTGTTGAATGCTATTTGTGACATGCAAATGGTTTTTGTTCCAATAAATTGGAAAATGAAATCTGATAATAAAGAATGGTAGTTTCGAACTTAAACTTTTAGTCCACGAACAACACGTTCTTTGCGTTTCGTTTTTTGAAGGCGTTTTTTCACTACCAAGAGATGAGCAGAACGTGGTGCACCACGCATTAAATCAATCTTGTACGTGTTTTCACCGTAAATAATTTTAGGTCCACCCTGGCTATTCCAATCCGCATCAAAATAATAGCGTTTTACACTACTTCCTTCTGTTTTCGTTGCAAAAGATAAAACTCTGCCATCGCCCATTTCAAAACGCACTTGCACTTCTCCTTTTGGACCAAAGTTTTCGAATAGACATTTTGTCATTGCTGGAATGACAATGCTCTCACGTTCACTGTTTGAACTTGCGACAAGCGTACCATTTTGTGTGGTATTTTGACTATCATCTCTCTTTTCTTGATTTAGGATGATGGTATGCGAGGTATAAAACTGAACTTGACGCATTTTTTCATCAGAATCTAAACTAAATTCATCTCGAATTTGTGTCGTGTAAGGGACTTTTACCCCACAAGAAATTAAAACAGTCGCTAAGGAAAGGATGGCGAAGAAATTTTTCATATTGCGTAATTTTGTTCAAATTTACAGAAAATCGTCTTGATAGATTCGAAAAAAACAGATTTTACCATGCTAAATCAACTTAGTCTATTCTCATTACTACTTGTATTGGTGTCCTGCTCGGAAAATAAATCTGGAAAGTTGAAGGATTTGGATCAAATTCGATCCAAATCAAGTTATCAGCACAAAAAGAAAATTATACCAATAGACCGATGGAAAGACACCCTTTTCTCCATCTACAATCAAGACTCGGTTGAATTAAACATTCTATCCATTGAGAGCGATTCAAATCGATTATTTTTCCATGAGTTCAATTATGTGGAATCAGCTATGTATAGCTTAACTGACTCAAGCAATCATACGTTTAAATATCAATTCGCACGATTTAAGACAGACTCTACCAACGTTAAAAACAACTTTTACAATTGGTTTGATAAAGAGTTTTGTCAGCGAAATTTAGCGATTCGTATTTACAACCGAATAAACATATTTCCAAAAAACATCTTCTTTGTCTGCACCAATCAAAGTATTCACGTTGTAAAAAGTGAGCATAAAATTGACCCCATCAAATGGATTAAACTTATTCAATTAACAGAGAAAAAAGTCGACTTCATTTACATTTGTCATCAGGCAAAGAACAAAAATGCGCTTTGGTACACCTTTGAACAAAACAAACTAAACTTAATTCCAGCACAATGACTATTCTAAATCGTGGACAAATCGTCGTTTTTCAAACAGAAAACTTTCAAAGTTGGGCAAAACAAAACAGCGAAGAAGATCTTTTTTTTTCAAGTCAAGGTGAACCGACTGTTTATCTCATCGAAGAGGAATTTTGGGAAGATGAGCTCATTCTAGAAAAGTACCGAAAAAAAATTATCAGAAGAGAATGTTCAGAAATTTGTTCCGATGAAACGAAATGGCCAGTCATTAAGGACAATGATCAATTTCGTTTTTACTTTCAGGTTTTTCTTGGGGTGATCGTGGTCGACTTATTGGAAAGCGACCTCATTTGCGAAGAAATGGAGTTATAAATTCTTGAAAAGATTTACGTTTAAATAAGCCGGATCGTTCGTCACCTCTTCTCCAATCCACGTTGGAAGTTGAATCTCTTCGTTCTCATCATTTAGTTCGATTTCCGCCAATACTAATCCTTCATACTTGCCTTTGAATACATCGATTTCCCACACAGCGCCTTGATATTCGATAACAAAGCGGTCTTTTTCCAAGCATCGTAATGACGCTTTTTCGATCATTTCTTCCGCATCGCTAACTGATATCGAATATTCGAATTCATTCCGGGTGACTCCCTTCCCCATTTTAATGGTCAAAAATGCTTTATCTGATCGAACACGTATACGCACCGATTTCTCATGGTCTTCAAAGAGATAAGCTTGTTTAATGTTCGTAATAGATTGAATGATTTCTTTTTTCCAATCCATTGTTTCCAACAAATACTTGCGTTCGATTTCGAGCATTTTTAATTTTTTTCTACTATTTTTACCAAAGATGCAACTTAAAGATGTATTGTTGCGTCAAACGATGTGAAATTTTAACGGTACGTATAATGAAACTAAACTTAACTATTCTCGCTTTTTGTTTTTTGGGATTCGGATTAAATGCTCAAAAAAACATTGAATTAAACGGAATAAAAATCAGTACAAAACAAATCAATTGTAACATTCCTGCTCAAGGATACGAGTCTGATCTCATTCAATTGACTATCGAAAACCAAACTAATTCGGTTAAAACGGTAACTTACAGTTTTGAGTTGTATTACGATGGCGAATGTGCAACCTGCGGCCACGAAGAATACACGTACACACAAATCCTTCAACCGAAAGAAATTTTAGTTGGGGAGTGTTTAGATCGCACGCATTTTGGATTAACGATTTTTCATCACATGCCAGCTCATTTGACGAAAACGACGTTAACTGACTTCAATATTAAGAACGTAGTCGTAAAATAATTCCCATGAAATTTACTAATTTATTTGTTTCAGCTGCTCTCATAGCTGGATCAATTCAATCTCTTTATGCTCAATGTACCGTTACGGCAAGTGCAACGAGTACAACCATTCCTTGTAATGGCTCCGCAACATTAAGTGTTTCCGGAAGTGGTATGAGTCAAGTTGCCTTCGGTGAAAACTTTAACAGTGGTCAGCCTGTTGGGTGGTTATTTTCCCAAGTTGTAACGATTGCCAATAACACCTGTGGTGTTCCTTCCCTAGATGGCACAGATTTCATGTGGATGGGTAATCAATCTGTTGCTCCTCGTGAAATGACGACTATTGCGTTGGATGTTTCTTCTGGTGGACAAGTATGTTTCGATATGCGTTACGCTATTCAAGCACAAGCTTCTCCATGTGAAGGTCCCGATTTAGCAAATGAAGGTGTATATGTACAATATTCGACAGATGCTGGACTTTCTTGGACAACCATGAATTACTGGAGTCCATTGGGTGGGTATGATCCATTAATGACTTCCTGGCAAAACTATTGTTTACCTATTCCAGCAGCGGCACAGACAACAGCCACCCAATTTAGATGGACACAATTAGCAGTATCTGGTGCGCCATTTGACCACTGGGGATTAGACAATATCATGATTACAGCGACTGCACCAAACTTTAACATCACCTGGTTGCACGATAATTATTCCTACGGCCCAGGTGTTTATACTGGAAATAATCCAACACCAGTGAGTCCAACACAACAGACATCTTACATCGTTATGATGACAGACAGCATCAACACATGTTATGACACCATCACGATTTCAGTGAGTTACCCTCAAATTGATACGGTAACAACGATTAATCCAACTTGTGGAAGTATCAACGGAAGTTTAACTGCTTCTTCTTCCGGAGGTGCAGGTGGGTACACCTACTCTATTGGAGCGGCTTTTCAACCTAATGGAACATTTAATAATTTAGATACGGCATCTTACACAGTAATTATGGTGGATCAAAACAACTGTTCTGATACAATGATTGCCCTTCTTGACGGAGTTGATTCGCTTCAAATTACGAATTTAACTTCGGTAACCACCACCTGTGGATTAGACAATGGAACGATTGACTTCGATGTTGCCGGAGGAACACCAAACTTCCAATATAGTGTTAATAACGGTTCTACATTCTCTGCTGCATCAAACTTCGTAAATCTCGCACCTGGAGTTTATCCTGTTTACGTGATTGATCAAAATGGTTGTTTCGATAGTGAATCCATTGAAATTTTCCCTTCAACTAATCCAAACATTGATAATTTCAATTCTACGTTGGAGTTTTGTAGTCTTTCAGACGGGGGAATTACTTCCTCTACATCGCTTGGAATTACTCCTTATCAATTCATTTTGTATCAAGGTCCTTTATTAGTTGCGAATAATGCAGTCGGTAATTTTACTGGTCTTCAAAGTGGCGATTATTCCCTTCTTGTGATTGACCAAATTGGATGTGTGGATAGTGTGATCATTACAGTTGATTCGATTCCTGCACCAATTGCACCCCTTCAAGATACGGTTTTATGTAACTTAACACTTCAGATTAATGGTGTTCTTTCATACACGGGTAGCAATTGGACGGCTAATTCACCGTTCGTAAATTTCTCCAATGCTGCTGGACAAAACCCAACAATTATTGCAGATACTGCGGGAATTTACTCCATAACAATGACCGATAGTGTATGTAACTTTACAGAAATATTCCAATTAACATATGTCGCCGATCCGTTTACGAGTATTTTGGATACAATGTTATGTATTGGAGAAACACAAGTACTCGCAGCCCTAGTTCAACCTCAAAATGTTAGTTACCTTTGGTCTACTGGAGCATCGACATCTGCTATCAGTGTAACGGAGTCTGGTGATTATATTGTTACTGCTTCGAACATGTGTGGTGTTTCCATAGATACAGCAACCATTGAATTCTACTTCTGTGATATTGAAGTTCCAAACGTGTTTACACCAGATAATGATGGGAAAAACGATTATTTCCAATTACTCTTCTTTGGTGGTATTAAAACCTTCAATTGTACGATTTTAAACCGTTGGGGACAAGTGATTAGAGAATATGACAATCCAGCATTTATGTGGGATGGTAAAGATGAATCAGGTGACGATGTGCTAGAAGGTGTGTATTTTTACATTGCGAAGGCTGTATCCAACGGAGGAAATGAAATCATGAAACACGGAAATGTTACCTTGGTTCGCTCTGAGTAATTCATAAGAATACCTATCTTTACGTGTGCTTAAATTAAAACAAAATACGCCCAGATGGGTGGTCGTACTTCTCGACTTAATCATTCATCTTAGTGCGCTTGCTTTTGCCTATTTAATCCGCTTTGACCTCAAAGCGGATTTTTCTTTGATTCAATCCGAATGGGAAATTCTCTCGAAATCCCTTTGGTTTTTCATCCTAGTTAAACTTGTTGTTTTTTACATTTTTCAGATTCAAAAAGGACTGGTTCGTTATACTTCTACCGAGGATTTAAAACGGATATTTCTTGCAGAATTGAGCTGTACCATTATCTTTTTACTGGGTGGATTCGTTCGTTATTATCACATGGATGGATTCTTTCTCTTCCCCATGTCAGTACTCGTTATGGAATTCCTAGCGAGTGTTTTATTTGTAGTTGGTGGTAGGTTTATCATTAAATTAATGTATTTAGAATCCATGAAGGACACTGGAATTCAAGAGTCGGTGATTATTTATGGTGCCGGAGTTTCCGGTTTAATTACCAAAAGAACCTTAGAAAAGGATACTAGAAACAACCAAATTACCGCTGCGTTTATTGACGATAATGAAAAACTTCAAGGTACACGAATTGAAGGAATTTGCGTGTATAGTACAGGTCAACTCTCCAAACTGCAAAAGGAGCTTCAAGCAAAGACGTTAATTGTAGCCATTCAGGTTCCGGATGTTGATAAAATGCAAAAAGTCATTGACGAGGCGATGACGTTGAAATTGACCATCCAGAAGGTTCCCAATCCCAAAAGTTGGATTAACGGTGAGTTTAGTTCAAAACAATTGAAAAAAATCAGAATTGAAGATTTATTGGGAAGAGAAATTATTGATTTAAAAAACAACCAACTTTCCACCGAAATCTCCACTTCTACAATTTTGGTAAGTGGAGCAGCTGGATCCATAGGCAGCGGACTTGTTCAGCAAATTGCAAAATTCACCCCAAAGAACATCATTCTATTAGACCAAGCAGAGTCTCCGTTATATGATTTACAATTTGAATTAAACCAACATTTTTCAGAATTACAATTTGAAGTAGTCATTGGGGATATTTGCAATCAAGAGCGAATGCACAAACTTTTTCAAACATATAAACCAGACATTGTTTTTCACGCTGCTGCTTATAAACATGTCCCGATGATGGAATTGAATCCAGCTGAAGCGGTTCAAACGAATGTCAAGGGAACAAAAATACTGGCCGACTTATCATTAGCATTTGGCGCAAAGAAATTCATCATGATTTCTACAGACAAGGCAGTAAATCCAACAAACGTGATGGGTGCATCCAAACGCATTGCGGAAATGTATGTTCAAAAATTAAACGAGCAACACATCACGCAATTTATCACTACTCGTTTTGGGAATGTTTTGGGTTCGAATGGATCGGTCATTCCTTTGTTTCAAAAACAAATTGAAAACGGTGGACCAGTAACGGTTACTGACGAGCGAATCACACGATTCTTTATGACCATTCCTGAAGCTTGCAAACTCGTTCTAGAGGCTGCCACGATGGGACGAGGCGGTGAGATTTTCGTTTTTGAAATGGGTCAATCCGTAAAAATTGCTGACTTAGCGAAGAAGATGATTCAATTATCAGGTTTAGAAATAGGAAAAGATATTGAACTAATCTTTACAGGATTGCGTCCGGGTGAAAAATTATATGAGGAATTACTCGCCAACGAAGAAAATACGATTCCAACCCATCATCAAAAAATCCTCATCGCAAAAACACGTGCCGAATCGGATGAACAAATGGTTAACATTCAAATCCTGTTGGACTTGTGTATTCATCAAGATAATAACGCAATTGTTACTCAAATGAAATACATCGTTCCAGAATTCATCAGCAACAACTCCGAATACCAAAAACTCGATAAATGATCTCTCCAGCACGCATTTATGTTCGATTAACAGATTTAGACATACTTGGACACGTGAATAACGCCATTTATTTGACGTATTTCGAAATCGCTCGCATGCACTACTTTGCAGAACTAGTTGGCAAAGATTGGAATTGGATGGAAGAAGGCGTTGTTTTAGTGAAGAACGAGGTAGAATACCTAAAACCGATTGTGTTAAACGATATTCCCTTTGTAACTGTTGGATTAATCCAAATGGGAACAAAGAGTTTTACCCTGGGTTATGAGATACACGTGAACGATGCTCTAGTAACCAAAGGAAGCTCGACTCTAGTCGCTTTCAATTCGAAAAAACAATGCACGATTGAAATTCCAGAGAAAATGAAAGAAGCTATTCAAAAAATAGCGTAACTTTCTGATTGATTCTAAACTCTTTAGCATGAAGCGCTACATGCTTTTCGTTATTTTAATAGGCATTTTCAGCACCTGTTTTTCGCAGGAGGAAAGTCCATGCGGGACAAGCATCCGTAAATGTGATTACCGTAACCTTAAAAACTGTTACAATTTATTATCCTTCGATGATCAGCGTAACATGTATGTGATGAAAAGGGATTTCTCCACACCTTATAATGGAACCTGTGTCACCTGTCATCAAAATGGAAATTTAGAAGAATCACTAAACATCGTCAATGGTTACCGCGATGGAATTGACACCTCCTACTTCCAAAATGGCTGCCGTCAATCCATACAAGCTTATTCCATGGGGAAACTCAATGGGAAAAGCACGGTTTATTTTGAGTCTGGACGCAAGGAACGAGAAATTAATCACGTAAATAATCTCTTGCAGGGAACGTATATTCTTTTCGACGACAACGAGGCCAATGATACCATTGAACTTCACACCTACAAAAACAATTTGATGGATGGAGTCCAAAAGTTCTATTACCTGGACTCTAAACTCGGCAAAATGGTTTACTACAAGGCAGGACTTCAAGATGGACCACACATCACCTATACCGATTCTGGAAAAGTAGAAATGCGCCTCAGTTATAAACAAGGGAAGAAAGATGGTGAATGGACCTATTACTATGAAAGTGGCAAAGAAGCCCATGTTGAAAATTGGTCAAATGGATTAAAAAATGGTGAATTTAAAACCGTCGATGAAAAAGGAATGATCTTGCAGCAAGCGTTTTTCAAGAATAATGTACCTGATGGAAAACATGTAGAATATTATCCTGACGGTAAACTAAAGTATCAAGCCACGTTCTCCAGTAAAGGTGAAAAACTAGAAGAATTCAGCATTGACCAATTTGGTGTAAAAACAGAACTCTTTAAAAAACTAGAAAAACCGAAAAAAGGAGACCCGAAAAAAGCAGCAGAAATTTCGGACGAAAAAGAAGAGTCGAATTAAATGATTCCTGTCATGAGTCCGAGTGCCATCGCAAGCAAAAAGACCGCGACAATTCCCTGAATAAAACCATAGGATACTTTCGTAAGGTACTTTTTTCCAAGTATGGAACCAATAAATGCGGATAGCGCACCCAAAACAAGGTAGCTCGTGTTCAGTCCGGCCCAATTTGTGTGATTCGTATAGATGGAAATTCGTGAGAAGTCAATCAGCGTCGAAATCAGCGCACTTGTCGCCACAAACAATTGTTTGTCCAAGGATATTTTGGAAAGAAAAGCGGAACGCAACGCTCCTTGATGTCCGGAGAAACCTCCAAAAAAACCACTAAGGAATCCGCCTATTGGCAAGAAAAGTGTGGAGTTGGAAAATGGAAATTTGATTTTTTTCCATTCAAAAACCACAAAAACCAACATCAAGAGTCCAATCATAAATGAAAGTAAACTCACCTCTCTCCCGCCCCAGAATGGAAAAACAAACAAGGTCCCCATTCGTCCCGCCAATCTTAGCAGGTACGCCCCCAAAAACGCACCGAGCAAAGCTGTTAGTCCGAATTTCTTTAAAAGTCCAAGATCAATGTGACGTGACATGATGCTTAACTTAAATAAATTATTTGAAAAATGAACGAGTGCCGTTGCCAGCACAGCCAATTCCAGCGGGAAATACAAGCTAAAAACAGGCAACAAAATTGTTCCCAATCCAAACCCACTAAAAAAGGTTGCAAAAGAACCAATTAAACAAACCAATACAATTCCTATTTCGCCTAGCATTTTGATTATTTTTGTTAAAAATAATACGAATGATTGACTTTCGAAGCGATACTGTAACAAAACCGAGTGCAGCCATGAAGGATGCTATGTTTGCAGCCCCTGTTGGAGACGATGTTTTTGGAGAAGATCCGAGCATCATCGAATTGGAGCAATATGCTGCAAATTTATTTGGGAAAGAGGCCGGACTTTTTTGTTCTTCTGGGACACAAACGAACCAGATTGCCATCAACGTGCATGTGCAACCTGGTGGAGAAGTCATTTGTCACGAAGAAAGTCACATCTATAAATATGAAGGTGGTGGAATCGCTAAAAACAGCGGCGCATCTGTCCGCTTGCTGAAAGGCGACCGAGGACGACTCGAAGCAGCTGACATCGCCCAATGGATCAATCCAGCTCATGATGTACATTTTCCATTAACACAACTGGTTTCCCTCGAAGATACCGCAAATCGTGGCGGTGGATCTGTTTATTCCTTTGATAAAATACTTGAAATTAGAGCTCTTTGCGATTCACTTGGACTCCCATTGCATTTAGATGGTGCGCGTGTCTGTAATGCGCTCGCAGTGAATCAAATGGATCCAGCTATCTATGGATCCGCTTTTGATTCCATTAGCATTTGTTTATCAAAAGGACTTGGAGCTCCGGTTGGATCAGTTTTGGTTGGAACGAAAGAAATCATTCACAAAGCTCGTCGCGTACGTAAAGTAATGGGTGGAGGAATGCGTCAGGCTGGAATTATTGCCGCTGGTGGACTTTTCGCCTTAAAGAACAATCGTGAACGATTAACAGAAGACCATCGTCATGCGCAGCAACTTGAAGCTACCTTCTTGAAACAAGAATGGGTAGAATCCGTACTGGGAGTGGAAACAAATATCGTTGTCGTGCAACTCAAAAATCCAGAGAAACGCGATGCGATCTTGGCACAATTTATGTCCTTCGGGATCCTCGCCATGGCTTTCGGACCAGGAATGTTGCGCTTCGTGACACATTTGGATGTTTCTGCGGAGGAAATTGCGTTTACGTGCGAGAAGATTGGGGAGGTTGTTTTTAGTGACTAGTGACTAGTGACTAGTGATTAGTGACTAGTGATTAGTGATTAGTGATTAGTGAACAGAGCGGGTAGAATTAGCACATTGGCACATTAGCACATTAGATAATATGAAGCAAAAATTACGATTTCTTTTCATCTTAATACTCGGACTAACTCCTCATTCGTGGTCTCAGGATGATCCATGCGGGACCGATGACAAGAAGATCCGGAAATTGTTGACCGAAGCGCTCGCAGCGAATGATTTCACGAGTCAAACGAGTCAGTTTGGCGAGCTGATGCGCAAATATCCGAATCACGCCGAAAGTTATTATTACTACGCACAGTTATGCTATCAGCAGGCAAGTTTCAAGTTGAAGTCTGATCCAAATTCGGCAGAGGGAGAAGCACTATTAAAGAAGTCCATTTTATTCTATCAAACTACCACACAGAAATGTCCAAGTTTTCACTCCGATTGCTACTATTACTGTGGGAAAGTCCTCTATAATTACGGTGAGGATGAAAAAGCCCTTACTTTCCTAGAGAAATTTTTGGACTTTGACAGCATTAATCCGACAGGGCTTTCTGAAACCTATGCAACACAGAAAGCAGAAATACAATCCATTGTGGATGACCTCAAGTTTCAGCAGGAGCTTGTACAAAACCCGGTACCATTTGTTCCGAAAAAAGTAGGTGGCGTTAGTTCTGAATTGGACGAATACTTCCCAATGATTTCTCCCGACAACGATTTGCTTTTCTACACGCGAAAAGTTGACCGTACCAATTTGGGAGATATTGCCACAAACATCCGCGAAGAATTTACCATTTCAGAACGAGGAACATCGGATGTCCTTTATTCCCTTGGCTCACCCCTACCTCAACCCTTTAACAACGGAAGCTTTTACAACTATGGAACAGCTTCATTGTCCGTGGACAACCGCGAGATGATTATTTGCGCTTGTAAAGTAGAGAAAGTATACAACAAGGACTATTTGAATTGTGATTTATATACCACGACTTATACACGTAGTGGACGCGGTGGTAACGATTTCAAGTGGACACCATTGATCAATATGGGTCCGAACATCAACACCAAAGACGGATGGGAAGCACAACCTTCACTATCCGCAGACGGGAAATTACTGTTCTTTGCTACGCTGCGCAAAGGTTCGCGCGACAATGACATTTATTATTCGGAAAAACAAGCAGATGGAACTTGGAGTCCAGCGAAACCATTCGACATTATCAACACCGCGGCGAAGGACAAGAGTCCATTTTTTCATCAAGATGGTGAGACGCTTTATTTCGTTTCCACGAGTACAAAAGGACGCAAGGGACTCGGTGGATTAGACATTTTTTACATTCGTAAAGAAGGAGACAAATGGACGGAACCCAAAAACATTGGCTACCCCATCAATTCACCACAAGATGAATTAGGACTATTTGTTTCAACGAGTGGAAAAGTTGCTTATTTCTCCACGGCAAAAGACGGTAATTGGAACATTTATGCATTCGACTTATACGAGGAGGCACGTCCCAAAGAAGTAGTGATTGTACGCGGAGAATTAAAAGATGAGGCTGGAAATGCGGTGAGCAATGCTAGCATCGACATTACCTATAACGAAACAGGTGAAACGGTCAATTTTAAAGTCAATGCAGAAGACGGGAAATATGCTGCAGTGGTGAAAGTAGATCAAAAACAAGACATCACCCTTTCCGTAAATAAAGAGAATTTCGCCTTTCAGGCTCAAACCGTTACAAGTGAACAACTTCAGAATCGCAGTGAACGACATGTGGAAGTGAAGGCGATGCAAGTAGACAGTTTGGTTACTGGAAAACCATACACGATTGCAGATATTTTATATACAACCGATTCATACGAACTAAACAAAAGTGCGCAGGTCATTCTCCATGGCTTCGCGAAGTATTTACAGTCCAATCCAAGTTTGAACATCCGAATCAATGGTCATACCGATGATTTAGGAAACGAAGAAAGTAATTTGCAGTTATCGCAAGCGCGCGCTGAAGAAGTGAAGCGCTATCTAACAGAGAAAGGGATTTCTGCCGAACGTATGACAGCAAGTGGATTTGGCGAGAGCATGCCACGCGTAGCTAACGAAGATGCTGAAAGTCGAGCAATGAATCGTCGTACGGAGTTCGAGATTGTCGAATAGTGAAGGTTTTAAAGTAGGCAGGATTACAAATCCTGCGATGCAGTACTGCGGTACTCTATACACCGCTAGATTTTCAACGATGCGCCGCTGTATTTGCATTCCTGCGACACCTTACAATGACCTCATTCTCAAAAAAACCAAGCATAAAAAAAGGGATTCGATGAATCCCCTTCTGTATATTTTGCTGCAGCTTATGCAGTAAATTTCTTTTTCTCACGGATACGTGCAGATTTTCCTGTGCGCTCACGGAAGTAGAATATACGTGCTCTACGAACAGCTCCTCTTTTCACGATAGTAACTCCATCAATGAATGGTGAATTCACTGGGAAGATACGCTCAACTCCGATGTTTCCTGACATTTTACGAACCGTAAATGTTTCTGTTGCACCATTTCCACGACGTTGTAAAACAACCCCTTGAAACTGTTGGATACGCTCTTTGCTACCCTCAACAATTTTATAAGCAACGATTACGGTATCTCCTGCACCGAAAACAGGCAATTGGTTTGCTACTGTTAGTTCTTTTTGAATTTCTCTGATAATGCTCATTTCACAATTTTTTTGCCGTTCAAACAGAAACGGGGTGCAATATTAGTAATTTTTTCTGAATGCAACCATTTTTTAAACAATTTTCTTTCCGATTTTTAAAAATCTGTTCATTTCAATAGAAGAATGGAAATCCAAGGTTTATTGAACAAGTATGGATTTGCTCTTATAGATACAAGGACATTAGGATAATCAAAAATACGATGCACCCATAAATGATGTATAATTGCTTGTTGTTCACAGGGGAAATTTTTGGAGTTTCCGCTTGTTTTTTTGGTGGCATAATTGGTTCCTCTTTCTCTTGGTAAAAACTCGTTTCCTTTGGAATAAAATCCTCCCATTGAAAAACATGACGTTGACCAAAGTGAACGCGGTCTCCTTTTTTTAACAATTTGAATCCATCGAGTCTCCTATTGTTAACAAAAGTTCCTTGTTCTGAACCAAGATCGGTAATAAAAACATTTCTTGATGTATCACAAAACAACTCCAAATGATAAGGCGCTACGTCTACCGACTCAATCACAAGTTGATTGTCTAATGCACTACCAATGCGAAGATGAATTTTATCCATGCCTTCTGTGTTTAAATTCTCATCAAAGATACAAAAAGCGAGTCACATGTTCACATTTGAATAAAAACATGGCAAAGGTGTAAAAAAGAGGAAAAAATGTATTTCGTTAATAAGTTCCTTGATGAAATTGTTAAACCTAATGCTACAACTCGTAATTTTATCTTTCAGAAAAACAGAATGGGAAAAATAATAGCGATAGCAAACCAAAAGGGTGGAGTTGGAAAAACGACAACAACCATAAATCTTGGCGGTTGTTTAGGAGTACTTGAATACAAAACCTTGATAGTCGATGCAGATCCACAGGCGAATTCAACCTCTGGAACAGGATTTGACCCTAAAAATGTTCGAAATATTTACGACTGTTTAGTAAACGGAATACATCCAAAGGATGTGATTTTATCTACCTCTAATCCAAACCTGGACATTTTACCATCACATTTGGACCTTGTCGGAGCGGAGTTGGAAATGATCAACCTTCCAAACAGGGAATATTTATTGAAAAGTACTTTGGAAAAAGTGAAGGATGACTACGATTTCATTCTGATCGACTGTTCTCCATCCCTAGGATTAATCACAGTAAATTCACTTGTCGCTGCGGATTCTGTTATGATTCCGGTGCAATGTGAATATTTTGCACTTGAAGGATTAAGCAAGTTATTGAATACGATTAAAATTGTTCAAGGACGCTTAAATCCAACTTTGGAAATTGAAGGGATGGTCCTTACAATGTACGACACGCGTTTGCGTTTAGCCAATCAAGTGGTGGATGAAGTAAAAACCCATTTTCAGGAATTGGTTTTCGATACCGTTATTCACCGAAACACAACCTTAAGCGAGGCTTCGAGTCACGGTACAACAGTTATCATGCACGATGCTTCCTCCAAAGGATCTATAAATTACCTTAACTTTGCACGCGAATTGTTACAGAAAAACGATTTGACAAAAATTGGCAACGACGATAAAATAATTGAGATTGATCATGAGCTCTAATTCGAAAAAGCAACCTGCATTAGGACGAGGGTTAAGCGCCTTATTACAAAACTCAGATACGGACATCACTTCGATGAGTGGCGCCACGGTTGGTTCCGTATCCATGATCGAAATTCATTTGATTGAAGCCAATCCGTTTAATCCCCGAACGCATTTCGAAAAAGATGCCTTGGAGGAATTACGCAAGTCCATTTTAACTCATGGAATCATTCAGCCATTAACTGTGCGCAAACTTGGACGTGATCGTTACCAGTTGATTTCTGGGGAACGTCGTTTCCGTGCTTCTCAACTTGCCGGACTGAAGGAAGTTCCAACTTACATCCGCATTGCGAACGATCAAACCATGTTAGAAATGGCATTGGTGGAGAATATCCAACGTGAGGATTTGAATGCCATCGAAGTAGCCATCTCCTACGAGCGATTAATCGATGAGTGTAAATTAACACAAGAACAATTAAGTGAAAAGGTGGCGAAATCTCGCTCCCACATCGCTAATCATATTCGTTTATTAAAGCTACCAGCATCGATTCAAGCAGGCGTTCGTGACCAAGTTATCACGATGGGACATGCGCGCGCATTGTTGAGTATTAGCGACGAAGAAGAGCAACTGATTGCATACCAGCAAATTATTGATGATTCACTTTCTGTCCGAGCAGTCGAACAACTGGTAAAACCGACAACAAGCACACCTGCGCCAAAAGCAAAGACCGAAAAAGTTGGGTTGAATTCGAGTGAACAAGTTTTTACTTCTTTCCTTAGCGACAAATTGGGAGCCAAAGTTTCCATTGATAAATCCGAAACGGGAAAAGGAAAAGTGGTGGTTCATTTCTCCTCTGAAACGGAGTTAAACCGTGTGATGGCACTTTTGAAAAAATAATGTCTCGCCTACTCCTTTTGTTTTTACTCAGCAGCTTTTCATCGTGGTGTCAGCCACTGGTGATCAAAGACTCGCTTTTCCCTGAATACAAAAAGGTGATGATTTATTCAGCTGTTCTACCTGGAGCTGGACAAGTTTACAATAGCATTCACCGAGAAA
>ENA-OUVC01000031-OUVC01000031.1-marine-metagenome-genome-assembly--contig:-NODE-31-length-104828-cov-5.318842_pt1 | contig 104828 bp, 76 predicted proteins | sample MGYA00248622_ERZ508571 | MGnify/ENA primary metagenome ERZ508571 (study PRJEB26236, sample SAMN06267175) | marine metagenome | isolation source: Columbia River Estuary | place: USA:Columbia River... | reverse complement strand
ACTCGGAAGAATGGGTTGATGTTGAATGCTTGAATTTCACGTTCGCGATCGACGATGAGTCGAACAGCTACAGATTGAACGCGTCCGGCTGATAAACTTGGACGCACTTTTTTCCAAAGTACGGGAGAAAGTTCAAATCCAACAATGCGATCTAATACGCGACGAGCTTGTTGTGCATCCACTAATTCCTTATTAATCTTACGTGGATTTTCAATTGCTTTTAAAACCGCTGTTTTCGTAATTTCATTAAAGGTAATACGGTGTGTATCTTTCTTTGCTAAGTCTAATGTCTCAAATAAATGCCATGAAATTGCTTCTCCCTCGCGGTCCTCATCGGTAGCGAGCCAAACAACTTCTGCTGCTTTTGCTAATTTTTTCAATTCGGCTACGACTTGTTTCTTGTCGGCACTGACTTCATACAAGGGATTGAAATGATTGTCAATTTCGATGGCTAGTCCTTTCTTGGTCAAATCTCGAACATGTCCGAAACTTGACTTTACAATGAAGTCTTTTCCAAGATATGATTCGATGGTTTTTGCCTTTGCAGGGGACTCAACGATGACGAGATTTTTTGACATAAGAAGAATTTTGGGACAAATGTATATGGAAAACATGGCAAATCGCAAGTTGTTCACTGCAAAATTTTTTATGTCTTTTCCTTTAACCTATGGTTAAGAAAAATTTCGATAGAAAAAAAACTTATTCGATGAATTTGGTCTGTCAATTTGTCATGCGTTTTTATTTGTCGTAAATTTGTGTCCCTAGAAATAAACGTAAGCAATGGAATTTGAAAATAAAGTGATTGATGAATCAATGCAGGGAACTGCCATCGAATTACAAAATCAAGGAGGAGAAGGAAAGAAAAAACTATACCTGGAAAGTTATGGTTGTCAGATGAATTTTTCTGACAGTGAGGTTGTTGCTTCCATTTTAGCACAAGATGGTTTCGAAACAACGCGCAACATGGATGAGGCAGATGTGATTCTTTTAAACACCTGTTCCATTCGTGAAAATGCCGAGCAACGTGTGCGTAATCGCTTGACTGAATTCAAAATCAAAAAGGAAAATAATCCAGAATTAGTGGTAGGAGTGTTAGGTTGTATGGCCGAACGACTTAAAAAGAACCTACTGGAAGAAGAAAAATTAGTTGATTTAGTCGCTGGACCGGATGCTTACCGAGATTTGCCTAATTTAATTGAAGAGGTAGGAACAGGACAAAAAGCAGTCAATGTATTGCTGTCGCGTGATGAAACCTACGCTGATATTTCTCCTGTTCGTTTAGATCAAGGTGGAATCGCAGCTTTCGTAACGATCATGCGTGGATGCGATAACATGTGTTCGTTCTGCGTTGTGCCATTTACACGTGGTAGAGAGCGTTCTCGAGACCCACATACGATTGTCGAAGAATGTAAAGATCTGTTTTCCCGTGGATATCGTGAAGTAACTTTACTTGGACAAAACGTGGATTCATACCGTTGGAATTTAAGTTCCAAGGGAGAAGTGAAAAATCTAGAAGAGCCTACAACCAACTTTGCGCAATTGATGGAAATGGTTGCGTTAGTCTCACCTCTTTTACGCGTTCGTTTCAGTACTTCACATCCGAAAGACATGACGGATGATGTACTTGAAATCATGGCGAAATACGAAAATATTTGTCCTTACATACATTTACCGGTGCAATCTGGAAATTCGGATGTCCTTTACCGAATGAACCGTGGATATTCACGTGAATGGTACATGGAGCGCATCAATGCCATTCACCGCATTGTTCCAAATTGTGCGATTTCAACGGATGTCATTACTGGATTCTGTGGTGAAACTGAAGAGGAACACCAAGAAACACTTTCCTTAATGGATTTCGTTGAGTACGATTTTGCTTACATGTTTAAGTATTCAGAACGTCCAAAAACACTCGCAGAACGAAGATTCGAAGACGACATTCCCGAAGATGTAAAAGGACGACGTTTGAATGAAATCATTGAAAAACAATTGGCGCACTCCTTGAAAAGCAATCAAAAGCAAATTGGTACGGTACAAAAAGTATTAATTGAAGGTAATTCGAAACGTTCGGAAGAACATTTGTGTGGAAGAACAGGAAGAAATTCGATGGTTGTTTTTCCAAAAGAATCATACGAGAAAGCACAATATGTGATGGTTCGAATCGATAGTTGTACTTCCGCAACACTGATGGGTGAAGTAGTTTCTGTTTGTTAAACGCTATTCAAATGAACATTCAACAAGTTAAACAGCGCTTTGGAATTATCGGGAATTCTCCGATGTTGAACCGCGCTTTGGAAGTTGCGATGCAAGTTGCTCCAACGGATATTTCCGTACTTGTGACGGGAGAAAGTGGAACAGGAAAAGAAATCATCCCTCAAGTCATTCACCAATTGAGTTCGCGCAAACATGGAGAATACATCGCGGTGAACTGTGGTGCGATTCCGGAAGGAACAATCGATTCGGAATTGTTTGGACACGAAAAAGGGTCATTTACTGGAGCGAGTGGAAGTAGACAAGGATACTTCGAAGTGGCAAACGGCGGAACCATTTTTTTAGATGAGGTCGCAGAATTACCGATGCAAACACAAGTCCGTTTGTTACGTGTTTTGGAAACGGGTGAATTTATTCGCGTTGGATCCTCGAAAGTGATTAAAACGAACGTGCGAGTAGTCGCTGCCACGAATGAAAACATGCAACAAGCCATTCATTCTGGAAAATTTCGCGAAGATTTATTTTACCGCTTAAGTACGGTTCCAATTCAGCTTCCGGCCTTGAAAAACAGACAGGAGGACGTTCATTTATTATTTCGCAAATTCGCCAATGACTTCGCTGAAAAATACCGGATGCCGGCGATTAAATTGTCCGAAGAAGCAGTGATTTTACTCCAAAATTATCCATGGCCAGGAAATATTCGCCAATTGAAAAATTTAGTGGAGCAATTATCGGTTATCGAAACGGCACGTGACATTGATGCCATGATGCTCGCTTCGTATTTGCAACCTATTGCAGAGAAGTCTAGTTTCTTGGTCAAAAATGATCAAACACAAGAATCGATTTCAGAACGAGAATTGATGTACAAGTTTCTTTTCGACATGAAAAAAGACTTGACGGAGTTAAAGAAATTGGTTTTAGAAGTCATCAATAATGGTCAGTCAGTCAACCTAAATCAGGATCAAACAGCATTAGTGAATCGCATTTACCAAGATGTGTACGAAGACGCTCCTGTGTCTGCACGCATGCTTCCAGCTGGGACTGCTAATGACGCACATACCGCTTATCCGACAACATCAGAGGCGTTTGAGATACACGAAGAAATAGAAGAATCCTTATCTTTGGAAGATCGCGAAAAGGAATTGATTCAGAAAGCTTTAGAAAAACACCGAGGGAAACGCAAGTATGCAGCCTTGGAGTTAGGAATTTCGGAGCGAACACTTTACCGCAAAATTAAGGAATACCAACTAGGAGAATAATGAAGTACGGTTTATTCATTTTCGTGGCAATTGGATTAAGTGCTTGCTGGCCAAGTAGCTTTTCGTTCAGAGATACGGGAGGAATGCCCGAGGAATGGAAAACATTTACCTTAAAAACATTGTCCTTAGAAGCTGCTACGTGTCCTTTGAATTTTGCTGCTGTGCTATCTGAAAACATGAAGGACGGCGTTCAGAACAACACGCCACTTTTGTTAAATACAACGTATGGCAAAGGGGAAGTGAACATGGAAGGGAAAATCACCCAATATTCCGTTCAACCCTTGGCTGTTCAGGGAAACAACAATGCATCTCAAAATCGATTGACGATGACTGTCGTGATGACAATTAACATTACGAAACCCAAAGAAGAACAGTGGAACATGACCAGCACGCGTTTCGCTGATTTCAGTTCTGGAACGAATATATCCCAAGTTGAAACGAAATTGTTTGAAGATATTTCCGCTCAAATGGTTCAGGACCTGATTAATAAATTACTAAGTAACTGGTGATGTTAAGCAGCGAATCCATTCACCTACAGATGCGGAACACATCCAGCTGTTCGACTCTTCACTTGAATGAGTTGAAAGAGCTCATGGATTTGTATCCCTATGCTTCAAGTATCGTCACCTTGTATTTGAAGTCCTTGGCGAATGATCAGGATTTACGCTTGAGTTCACAGTTAGAAAAATACGCGTACCAAATTCCTAATCGTGCTTTGTTATACGATTTGCTCGTTACCCAAACAAATGTCCCGAGGGAAGAGGTGACTGCGCAACCTGAAATTATTCAAGAAGTTCTTACCGAAATCCCAGCGGAGGAGAAAACGGTTGAAGTGGAACAGATTGCACCGATTGTTTCTATATCGGCAGAAATGCTTCCAATCGAACAAACAGAAATGCCTGTTTTCTCGGAAGAAGAAACCGAGGAGTTAGAGACATTGATTGAACCAGTTTCTAAAACCGAGAATCTTTCGGTGAAAGAACTAATTGTTGAGCAAGAAGTTCTGGACGAAGGCGAGGAAGAAAGCTCTCTGAATATTCCTCATCAGTTGGATGAGACGAGGGAATTAGATGATGTGGACATGATGATTCAATCGGCGGTAATTTCATCATCTTACCTGCAATTGGCTTATCCAGGAGCGGCTGAAGAAGTGGAAACTGAGGAAAAAAATATTCAGCCCGAAGAAATCCAACCTGAGGAAGTTAAATTGGAAACAATTCAAGTACTTGAACCATCCACTACGGCGGAACCGAAGTCCTTCACGGACTGGTTGAAAATGGGAGAGATTTTGAATGGAAGCACCGAAGAACCAGCGCCAGAGGAGAAAAAACCGAGTTTCTATCACTTCGAAAAACCGAAGAAAGAATTCTTTTCCCCTGTCAAAAAAGCGAAGGAAAGTCTGGACGAAAATAAGATGCCTGTAAGTGAAACACTAGCTCAGGTATTTGCCTTGCAAGGAAATATTAACAAAGCAATTCTCGTTTATGAGCAATTAATTTTGATTTTTCCAGAAAAAAAGAGTTTCTTTGCAAGCCAAATTAGAAATTTAAAGAGAAAACTTAATTCTTAATCATGGATTTATTATTGTCGATTATCATTATTGCAGCAAGTATTTTGCTGATTTTAGTTGTTTACGTTCAAAACCCTAAAGGTGGGGGCTTAAGCTCAGATTTTGGATCTCCTTCTCAATTGGGTGGTGTTCAGAAAACGAACGAGTTGATTGATAAAATGACTTGGGGACTGGCGGCAACAATTGTTGTAGTGAGTTTAGTGATGACGATTCGTCAACCAAAAGCAGCTAAACCAGTTGCTCCTCAACAAACACAACAAGGGCAAGGGCAAGGACAAGCGCCAGCTCAAGGAAATAAATAAGATTCGGTTCCGACCGTAGAAATGTCAGTATGTCACGCATGCTGACATTTTTTTTGTCCAAAAGCGAAAAAATGTCCACTTTCGACGAGTGGCATAATATTGGTGAATTCAACATCCAAAATAAATAAACAATGTCAGTAAATTTTAAACCTTTGGCAGACAGAGTTCTGGTAGAACCTGCGCCAGCAGAGCAAAAAACAGCAAGTGGAATCATTATTCCAGATACAGCAAAAGAAAAACCATTGCGCGGAATTGTTGTAGCAGCTGGTACCGGTAAAAAAGATGAGCCAATGTCAGTGAACGTTGGAGATTCAGTTTTGTACGGACAATACGCTGGTACAGAAATCAAAATTGATGGTGCGAACTATCTGATTATGAGAGAATCTGATATTTATGGAATTTTTTAATTAAACATTCAAACGTAAAACAATGGCAAAAGATATTTATTTCGACGTAGAAGCACGTGAGAAATTAAAAAGAGGTGTAGATGCGTTGGCAGATGCAGTGAAAGTAACGTTAGGTCCAAAAGGACGAAATGTGGTTATTGGTAAAAAATTCGGAGCGCCACAGATTACCAAAGATGGTGTAACTGTTGCGAAAGAAATCGAATTGAAAGACCCAATCGAAAACATGGGTGCTCAAATGGTGAAAGAAGTAGCTTCCAAAACAGCAGATATCGCTGGAGATGGAACAACGACTGCTACCGTATTGGCACAAGCAATTGTTAGCGCTGGATTGAAAAACGTTGCTGCTGGAGCAAATCCAATGGACTTAAAACGTGGAATCGATAAAGCAGTAGCTGAAGTAGTGAAAAATTTGAAGAAAATCTCCAAAGAAGTTGGTTCTGACAATAGCAAAATCCAACAAATTGCGACGATTTCTGCGAACAATGATGAAACCATTGGTAAACTGATCGCTCAAGCCATGAAAGTGGTTGGAAACGACGGTGTCATCACCGTTGAAGAAGCAAAAGGAACAGAAACAGAAGTAAAAACGGTAGAAGGAATGCAATTCGACCGTGGATACTTATCTCCATACTTCGTGACAAACGCGGAGAAAATGGTGACGGAAATGGAAAATCCATTAATCCTCATCTGTGAGAAGAAAATTTCGAGCATGAAAGAATTGCTTCCAATTTTGGAGCCAGTTGTTCAAGCAGGAAAAGGATTATTGATCATCGCAGAAGATGTAGATGGTGAAGCATTGGGAACGCTTGTTGTCAATCGCTTACGCGGTTCATTGAAAGTGGCAGCTGTGAAAGCTCCTGGATTCGGTGATCGTCGCAAAGCAATGTTGGAAGATATCGCGATCCTTACAGGTGGACAAGTGATTTCTGAAGAACGCGGAATGACATTGGAAAATGTAACAATGGACATGTTAGGATCTGCGGCGAAAATTGAAATCGACAAAGACAATACAACCATTATCAACGGAAAAGGAACAAAAGCGGACATTAAAGCGCGCGTTGGACAAATCCGTTCTCAAATTGAATCGACGACTTCAGACTACGACCGTGAGAAATTACAAGAGCGTTTAGCGAAGTTGGCTGGTGGTGTTGCAGTACTTTACGTAGGAGCACCAACAGAAGTGGAGATGAAAGAGAAAAAAGACCGCGTGGACGATGCATTAGCAGCAACACGTGCAGCCGTGGAAGAAGGAATTGTTCCAGGTGGAGGTGTAGCTTTGATTCGTGCAATTGAAACCTTAGATAAATTAAAAGGAGCAAACGAAGACGAAACAACAGGTATTGCGATTGTGAAACGTGCGGCAGAAGAGCCATTGCGTCAAATCATCGCGAATGCAGGTGGAGAAGGAGCAATCATCGTTCAAAAAGTACGCGAAGGAAAAGATGACTTTGGATACAATGCACGTACGGAGAAATTCGAACCGTTGTACAAAGCAGGTGTCATCGATCCAACAAAGGTAACACGCATCGCTGTTGAAAACGCAGCGTCTATTGCTGCAATGTTGTTGACAACAGAATGTGTGATCGTTGATCAACCGGAAGAAACGAACTCAGCTGCTGCAATGGCAGGTATGGGTGGTGGAATGCCCGGAATGATGTAGGATTTATAAGAGCCTTCGGGCTCTTTCCCGTTTCCTTCTTCCCGATTCATTCGGATAGCTGGAGACGACTCTATATGGCCACTCGCAAGAGTGGCTTTTTTTTGTCCCAACTTTTCATCTTGTTTCTTAACTTTAAGCTTCAATCTTGTTTATGTGCTACGCGAATTCTTCTACCTCTGTCAATATTGACTTAGCGAAACGCTACCAAAAGGTCGTTCCAGAGTTGATTCCAGATAAACCAACGTTTTACGCATCGGGATTCGATCATCCCAATTGGCGAATTGTTACGACTGACCAGCAAATTCAACAAATGAATTGGGGACTCGTTCCCTTTTGGTTTAAACGTCAAAATCGTTTAGATGTCAGTAATAAAACACTCAATGCGCGCATCGAAACATTGGAAGAACGTAGTTCATTTAAGCATTTATGGAATCGACAACATTGCCTCGTTCCTTCCACCGGATTTTTTGACTGGCAACACCAAGGAAAAAACCGAATTCCATACTTTATTCGTTGCAAAGAGCACGAACTCTTTTCGCTTGCAGGAATGTACGATACGTGGATGAATCCGCAAACGCAAACGATGGAACATACCTTTACCATCGTGACCTGTGAAGCGAATGAATTGATGGCAGAAATCCACAACGTGAAAAAACGAATGCCCTTGATTTTAACACCTGAATTGGAGGCTGATTGGTTGAGTGGGAACTTTCAATGGAACCTTTCCAAACGCATTTCTTCCGATAAACTCATCGCACATACCATCAATAAACGTTTAATCCTCTCTCCTCAAGCAAATAGCGCGGAAATACACAAAGAATTTATGGACGATAGTCAACGCCAAACAAATCTATTTGACTAATTTTGGCATTACATTTGATTTCCATCGCACGTGAAAAAAATTACCCTTCTTTTAGTATTGTTTTTATCCTTGGTTTCGTGCATTGAAATCTCTGATGATTTGACCATGCACAACGATGGTTCGGGAACGCTTCGGTACAAAGTAAATTTGTCCGCAAGTAAGGTAAAAGTGAATTCCATTCTAGCATTAGACAGCCTTGATGGAAAAAAAGTACCAAGCATTCAAGAAATCAGTGCGAAAGTAGGGGAGTTTGCCAAAATACTGGATGCCCAATCGGGAATTTCCAATGTCTTAATCGAAGAAAATTACACAGACTTTATCTTGAAATTCTCTTGTGATTTTACCAGCATCATGTCCCTTCAAGCTGGCTTAGCCAATGCGATTGAAGCCGTTTCCAAAGATCAACTTGGTCCAGAAGCGGATGAAATTTGGATTACATGGGACGGTAACAAATTAAAACGTTCCATTCCGGCCTTTGCTCGCGCCAAAGTGAAAGCTTTTAAATCAAATGACCTCGAATTGTTGAAAGAAGGAACATACACTTCTATTACACGTTTTGATCGTCCGATTGAAAAATTCGATAATACTTTAGGAACTTTGAGCAAAAGCAAGACAGCTGTGATGATAAAATCCATCGCTTATAGCATCAAAGAAAACCAAGATTTACTCGAAAATACAATCTATTTAATCTCGACGAAAAACTAACGAGATTATGATTAAATTCGCTTCATATTTCATTTGAAAATTGCCTGTGAAAAACGCACTTATTTATTCCTTTACCTTGTTCTCCAGCACCTTACTGTTTGGACAAAAATCTGAATTATTCATTCCAAAAGATGCCGTAACGGTTTTCAGTATCAACAACATTAATTTGTTGCAGAAAATATCGATGGATGATTTAGTGAAGTATGAATTCATGGAAGAAGTGCACCAAGAATTATTTGACGGTTCAACCTCAGGTAAAACCTTGAAGGATGCAGGAATTGACTTCGATCAGCGTTTGAACCTGTTTTATGGTAAAACCTATCAAAACGAAATTTCCGGTTTTACTTTTGGAGTAAAAAACAAGACACAATTATTCGAAGTCTTTGATGATTTTCAAAAACTGGACATGAAATTCCCTGGTGTAGAAATGTATGGCACCTTTTTCAATAACTTAATAATCAAAGGAAATACAGCTATTCTCATTCGCATCGAGCCTACCATGGATTACATCGATCAAATGACGGATTCTTTGTGGTATGCGCGTGGTAACGAAATGCCTTATGAGTTGTTCGATGTGGAGGAAAGCGGGATTGAGGAAGAAGAAATTCTGAATGAAGAAGAGTTTACCAATGATCAACCCGTGGAACAAGCATCTTATCCAGATGCAACGGAAAACCCAAACATTAAAAATTACTACGAACTACGCGATAGTGTTCAGTCCGTTCTTCAGGAGCGTGAATTGGAACGTTTGATGAACGAATTGTTTGTGAATGAAGTGAATTTGTATTCTCAGGATTTGCGTTTTGCTGGACAGATGTCCCACGAAGCAATCGGAACATTTTACTTAGATAATTCACGAAATTTCGAGAAATCACAAGGACTATGGTATTTTCAAACGGTGCTTCCTTCCCTGTACAAGGATATCCAAGAGTTGTATACAGGAAATGTGATTTTGGGTGACTTGATTCTGAAAGAAAACAAGGTAGAATTCCACGTTGAGGCGAACTACGGAAAAGAATTGGGTTCCATCTACAAAGAAATGAACGATTCGAAGTTCGATAAACATGTCTTAAAATACATTCCGCAATCAAGCACTGGTTATTTCACGTACAATGTGAACTTACGTCAAGCGTATGAGCAGGCGTACAAAGTCATTATGCCCGTGTTGAGTGACGAGAAAAATGCACAGATATCGATGAATGTCTTAACCATTGAATTGTTGAACGAGTTTGTCAACAAGGATGCGCTTTTCGGAACCTACAAGGGAAGTATGTTCGGTACATTCAATGGAATTAAAAAAATTAAAACAAAGAAAATCGAGTTTTTCTACGACGAAGAGACGTTCGAATACGGGGAGCGTGAAGCAGAAGCAGAAGAGGACATGCCAATTTTTACTGTTGGATTCTCTATTGACCGTTCGGATATTCCAGAGAAAGTAATGAAGCACATGAGTCGCTTAACGTCTAAATTTAAAAATTGTGGCGATTATTGGAAATTTGACAATGCCATTTTAGATGCAGCACCGATGTATTTCATTAGCCGAAATGGATTGTTTATTTTAACAAATGACGAGGATTTAGCGGTGAACCATTCGGATGGCTACGGCAAGGAGGCTATTTCACGCAAGGAATGCAAAGCAGCGGAGAAAAGTGGCTTCATGTATGGACACATCGACATTGAAGAAACCTTAAACCGTTTCCCTACTGGTGTTCTGAACCCAAGACAAGAGGAAATCCTTAATTCGTTGAAAGGGAAATCTGGTCAGTTCGAATTAAATTCAAGTAAAACGACGAGCGAACAAACAAAATTCAATTTACAGTATTCATTTGAAGGAGAGGAAACAACAGGGAAACACCTGTTGGATTTGATCAATTCACTTTATGTTGTGACCACTTTTAATCCATAATCGTGTTTCGTAAAATAAGCACCCTACTTTTACTTGCCGGCGCACTCGGATTAGTGCTTTTTCTGAAAAACATTCTTTTTCAGAAACCAACTCCTCCAAGATTAATTGATCGCCTGCCAACTGCTGATTTCATTGCTACAGCCAACATTCTGGATTTAGCAAAGGAAACAAACGGGATGTTGCAATACAACAAGATCTCTGCACGCGATTTCACTACCTACGAGTTTTTACTTGGACAAGGTAAAATGTATGGAATTGATCTACAGCAAAACGTATATCTTTTCGGTAATGAGGATGGAAACATCGGTGCAATGGCGCACTTGAGTGATAGCTCCAAAATCATGGGTGGTATCGAGCGTTTGAAAAAGTTCGTGGATATTTCTGACTCTATTTTTAATGACCACAAATACTATTACAATTTAGAAGACAAGTCCTACCTGCATTATGGCGATGGCTACTTGTTTTTCTACAAAGGAAACGATTTTAAAACGGTCTTAGAGCAAGTCATCAGCGCACGTCACCTCGGTGTTCACAAGGATTGGAAACGATTCCTTGCACAAAAACAATTCAAGAATGAGCACCTCGTCATTTATTCCAATTGGGCCAAGTTGAAATCCTTGGGGATTGAAACGGCTATGTTTGCACATGACAGTGACTCTTCTAGTTTTAAATTAAAGAGTTATTTAAAAAAAACAAATCCACTTTATTTCAAGCGTAAGGAAAATGCCCTTAGTTATGCTTCATCCTTGGGTACGCAGCGCATGGTGGATGTGCATTTGGATATCGAAAAATTCAAGGAGAATAAGGAAGATTCCATGTTTGTTCAATTCTCGAAAATTGGCAAGCGCTTCGGTTTTCCTTTTGCTGAATTCATACAAGCTTGGACTGGAGATTTGTGTTTCATCGAAGGTGGTGTGCAAAAAGTAAAAGAACGTTACATTGAAACCGTGTTAGATGAGGACTTTAATGAAGAAGAAGTCACACGTGAAAAAGAAGTATTGATTCCAACGTATTCAGCTATGATTTCCATGAATGAATACGGTCAACTTTTCTTGAATAAACTCATGAGAAAAGGAATCCTCCGAAAAGAAGGTGAGGATTTTCGTTTCTTATTTTCTCCCATCTTGAAATTAAAGAAAATGGGGGATATCTATCAATTTTACTCGGGATCATCTGCTCCAAAATTAGTTCCGAGCACGAATAATCATGTGACTTGGACCAACAAGGGAACGAAGTACTTCTTTAGCATCGATTCCTTAACACGAAACGAAGTTTTTGGAAGTCTCCAAATTCCTGTTCGACGCATCTTCCGACGCAATAAATTGATTTAAACTTCGGACGCTTGAGCAAAGTGAAATTCGTCTGCGTGCGCTTGAATGTAATTCAGGATGCCAGAGATTTCATCCAAATCATAACTAGAAACAAGTTTCGTTCGGTATTCCTTGAAATGTGAAATTCCTTTAAAGTAATTCGTGTAATGACGCTTCATCTCATTGATTCCGAGCTGCATTCCTTTCCATTTGATGCTCATTTCGAGGTGATCCCGGCATGCTTGTACGCGATCTTGGATACTTGGTCCGGCTAGGTGCGTACCTGTCGCCATAAAATGTTTGATTTCATTAAACACCCAAGGATAGCCAATACTTGCGCGTCCAATCATGATGCCATCGACCCCATAGCGATTTTTGTATTCTAGTGCTTTTTCTGGTGAGTCAATGTCGCCATTTCCAAAAACGGGAATGCGCATGCGTGAATTGTTTTTCACTTCCCCAATTAAGGTCCAGTCTGCTTCACCTTTGTACATCTGCTTGCGCGTACGTCCGTGGATAGAAATCGCTTCAATTCCGATATCCTGTAATCTTTCGGCCGTTTCCACCACATATTTGGTATCGTCATCCCATCCCAAACGCGTTTTAACCGTAACTGGAAGCGATGTTGCTTTCACAATGGCTTCCGTCATACGCACCATCTTTGGGATATCTTGCAAAAGTCCTGCACCAGCGCCTTTACAAGCTACTTTCTTTACTGGACAACCATAATTGATGTCTAACAAATCAGGCTGCACCTTATCGATGATTTCAGCACATTGAATCATGCTTTCGATGTCCGAACCGAAAATTTGAATCCCAATGGGACGCTCATATTCAAAAATATCTAATTTCTGAACACTTTTTGCTGCATCGCGAATCAGTCCCTCGGAGGAAATGAATTCGGTATACATTAAGTCAGCGCCGTGTTGCTTGCAGAGTGCACGAAAAGGTGGATCACTCACATCCTCCATTGGAGCAAGTAAGAGCGGAAAATCACCTAATTCTATGTTGCGGATTTTTACCATTATTTTTGAAAGTATTCGGGACGATTTGTTTCTAACACTTTCAAGTAATTTTTGAGTTGTTGCTCGTTGGAAGATTTTAAAATCATCAGCATATGCTCCGATTCAACAACGATGTAATCGTTTAATCCATCTAACAATACCAATTTGTCTTTGGGTACGTTGACCAAGCAATTACTTGAATCAAAGGCAAACACATTATCCCCAATAATCGAATTTGCTTCGTTATCTTTTGGCAAGTGCTCCGTTAAGCTTCCCCAAGTTCCAAGATCACTCCAGTCGAAATCAGAAAGGACAACGGAAACATTTTTAGCATGTTCCATCACCGCGAAGTCGATGGAGATATCCTCACATTGATCAAAGGCTTGGTATAAAAAGTCTGTTTCTTTTGTCGTTCCATAGGCACTCGTGTCCATCATGAAAATCTCATGAAGCATTGGTTGGAATTTGTGCAAAGCATCTAGAATCACATCAGCACGCCAAACAAAAATTCCTGCGTTCCAATAAAAGTTTTTCGCGTCTAAAAATTGTTGCGCGGTTTCCACATTTGGTTTTTCGCGAAACTGAATCACTTCCGTTGCTTGTCCTTTTTGAACGCCGCTACTTAAGTCAAACTCAATGTATCCATATCCGGTATCGGGACGACTCGGCTCAATTCCAAGGGTAACTAGGTGTTTTTTATCATTAGCCACCGTAATCGCAGTGGAAATGATTTCTTGAAACCTCGTTTCGTTCACGATGAGGTGATCGGACGGAGAGATGATCAATGTAGCATCTGGATTAGTTGCATGAATCTTGGCAGCTGCGTATGCGATACATGGCGCTGTGTTTTTACGCATTGGTTCGCACAAAATTTGCTCGAAACTTAATTCAGGAAGTTGTTCCTTCACCAATTCGCGGTACGAAGTATTTGTTAAAATATAGATGTGTTCGGACGGAACAGATTTCAGCATTCGCTCGAATGTCAAGCGTAATAATGATTTACCGATTCCAAGTACATCAAGGAATTGTTTCGGTTTTTGAGGTGTGGACATTGGCCAAAAACGACTTCCAACGCCACCTGCCATGATTAGTCCGTAATTATTTGTGCTCATATTTTTCGATTAATTCAACAGTTGCAAGTGCATGAACTAAATAAGGTTTCCCCGTTTTTAATTCGGTACAAAGATAACGACTTCTGCGCAGTAAGCCTTTCTCGAATGATTTTCCATTCAAATGAAACATGCTTTTGTGCGGAATTTCTTCTAAAGTTGTTCCGGGGGATTTATCGTAAAGTTTTAAGGTGCGACTCAATTGGATATCAGTACAAGAGGAAGCTTTCGTATTAGTAAAATTTTTCCACAGTGCTTTTTCCACATCTGTCGGTAATTCGTTACTCACCAAAATGGGTTCCATTAAACGACGGTATGCCTGTTTCCACTCCATACCATGTGCTTGAATACGGTGTCCATGATCTCGAAAAGCTTCTAAATGAGCTAATTCATGGATTGCAGTGACTAGGAATGAGAATTTATTCAAATCACCGTTAACGGTAATCGTCGGTTTTTCTTCTCCGGCTTTCACGCGGAAGTCACCGAGTTTGGTGCTTCTTCCGGGAACGATTTTAAACTTGACTTTAGCGGAAAGAATTAAATCCGTCAGGTATTCCGTAAAAGCTTCCGGAGCGAAACGATTCAACGTTTCAATAAATTGTTCTCTTTTTGAATTCGACACAAACAAAGTTAAAAACAAAATGAAAGCAAAATCACCTTACACCACCTTGGAAAATATCCTTAACTTAGCTTCGTGAAATTATTACAAAACATAGGGAAGTACACATTGATGTTGACCATGGTTTTTACGAAACCAAAAAAATGGAAAATATTCTTATCGCGTTTAATCAATGAGCTCGAAAACATTGGTATTAGTTCCCTGCCAATTGTTGCGTTGATGTCCACTTTTATTGGAGGTGTTATTGCCTTGCAAACAGCTTCGAGTATGTCCAATCCACTTTTGCCAAAATACACGGTAGGATACATTACGCAATCAAGTACCATTTTAGAATTTTCACCAACGATTATCTCCTTGATTCTTGCAGGGAAAGTTGGTTCAAATGTCGCATCCGAAATAGGCACCATGCGTGTTACCGAACAAATTGACGCCCTAGAAATCATGGGGGTAAATTCCCTGAATCATTTAGTCTTGCCGAAAATCATTGCCGCAATCTTATTTTTTCCAGTTCTTATTATTTTCTCCATGACCTTAAGTATGTTGGGTGGATGGATGGCCTTGATGATTACCGATCTAACGACAACGGAAACATATGTATTAGGATTACGTGCGTTTTTTAATCCATTTCACATCACCTACGCTTTAACAAAAACAGTCGTGTTTGGATTTTTAATTGTTTCGGTTTCTTCGTTCTATGGTTATTATGTAAAAGGAGGATCGATCAATGTCGGACAAGCTTCTACACAGGCTGTTGTCAGTAGCAGCGTCGCTATATTAGTAGCCAACTTAATTCTCACACAATTATTATTGTTGTCATGATTGAGGTTAAACATGTCATGAAATCATTTAATGGACAACAAGTTTTGTCTGATATTAACCATCAATTTGAAAATGGGAAAGTCAATTTGATTATTGGTCAATCCGGACAAGGAAAATCTGTGTTAGCGAAGTGCATTGTTGGTTTATATGAAGTAGATGAAGGACAGGTTCTGTTTGATGGAAGAAATTTCACCGATATGGAGCGCTTTGAACGAAGTCAAATCCGTGAGGAAATAGGTATGTTGTTTCAAGGAGTAGCCTTGTTTGACTCCTTGACAGTAGAGCAAAACATCATGTTCCCACTGACGATGTTCACCAACATGACGAAAGGTGAAATGCAAAAACGTGTTGATTTTTGTCTAGACCGTGTCAACTTAAGCGGACGTAATAAATTGTTTCCAGCGGAATGTAGTGGGGGAATGCAAAAACGAATTGGCATTGCACGGGCTATTGCGATGAATCCCAAATACTTGTTTTGTGATGAACCAAATTCTGGTTTAGATCCGAAAACATCCATCGTTATTGATGGCTTAATCAAGGACATTACCGCAGAATACAACATGACTACGGTGGTGATTACGCACGACATGAACAGTGTGATAGAAATTGGACAAAACATTCTTTTCATTCACCAAGGAAAGAAATGGTGGAGCGGAGACAAAGATTCTATCCTTACGACAGATAATCCTGAAATCCTCAGTTTTGTGTATGCATCTGAATTTATGAAAGAAATTCGGTCCATCATGCAGGAAAAAAGAACATAATTTCCCTTCGATACTTTCATTTTAGAAAATTAACTTTATCTTTGCAACCCAACAAGAAAGAAATTTCGAATGGGCGCGGGTATACGATCCCGATGTTTTATTAGAATTGCGGATGTGGTGAAATTGGTAGACACGCCAGACTTAGGATCTGGTGCCGAGAGGTATGCGGGTTCGAGTCCCTCCATCCGCACAAAAGGTCTCGTTGGTAACGAGGCCTTTTTTTTTAACATAAATTGATAAAAAACACAACAAAATGAACATTACTCGTCAAGAAGTAGATGCACAGAATGCTGTACTTAAAGTGAACATTGCTCCGGCTGATTACCAAGGAAAAGTGAAAGCTTCTTTGGAGAAATATAGAAAAACAGCGAAAATCCCAGGATTTCGCCCAGGAAATATTCCAATGGCACTTATCCAAAAACAAGTTGGAAAGTCCGTTTTAGCTGAAGAGTTAAATAAATTGACGAACGATGCTTTGTACAGATACATCTCTGAGGAGAAATTGGAAATTCTAGGAAATCCAATTCCGAAAGAAGATGAAGGAATGACAGGCAGCTTCGAACAACCAGAAAATTTTGAATTTTCTTTTGAAATTGGTTACAGTCCATCTTTTGAATTGCCCATCAATGCGAAATCAAAATTCGATTACGCAACGGTTAAAATCGATAAAGACCTCATCAATAAACAAGTAGAGGATTTACGTCGCCGTTACGGTAAATTGGTTTCTTCTGATGCTGTCGGTGACAAGGATATGGTTATGGGTAAATTCGAGGAGAAAGAGGCGGATGGATCTGTAAAAGCAGATGGAATCAGTCACTCATCTACCATTTCTATGGAATTCCTTGAAAATAAAGCGGGAATCAAAGCATTGAAAGGAAAGAAAGTAAATGAAGTCATTGACTTGGATCCTAAAAATGTCTCTAAAGACGATAAAGATTGTGCAGCGTTGTTGGGAATTACCGAAGAACAAGTTGCTGGATTAACATCTAACTTTCAATTTACCATTGCCGATGTGAAACGCATGGAAATGGCGGATTTAAATGAAGAACTATACACGAAGTTATTCGCGGAAGAAGTGAAAACGGAAGAAGAGCTTCATGTGCGTATCTCTGCTGATTTGACACGTATGTTCGCTGAGGATACTGACCGAATCTTTACACGTAACGTTTATAATCACTTGGTGAACGAAACAAAAATGACCTTGCCAGAAGCATTTTTGAAAAGATGGATTCGAGTTTCTTCTGAGAAACCAGTAACGGAAGAAGATATCGATGCGGAATTTGATGCGTATTTGAAATCATTGAAATGGCAATTGATTCAAACCCGTATTTTTAAGGACAACAACATCCAATTGACAAACCAAGAAGTGATGGATTTCACGAAAAGTTTATTAGTTGGAAACTATGCACAATACGGACTTCCAGCTCCTGACGATCAAGAATTGACAGAAACAGCTGCGCGTTTGTTGCAAAATAAAGAGCAAGTAAATGGTATTTATGACCGTTTGGCTGAACAAAAATTAACTGATTTCTTCAAGACAGCAGTGAACTTGGTGAAAAAAGAAGTGAAATACGATGACTTCATTAAATTGGCATCTGCACAGTAAATGTCGTTTTAGTAATAGATTTAAAAGGGTTGAACGAACGTTCAGCCCTTTTTTTATTTCCAGTCTAGGACTTGAAGCTGCTTGAGTTTCGTTGCTTGTCCATAAGTAAATTGAATACTTCGCGCTAATGCCTCAATGCCTTGCATCTTTCCAGTTCGATTGGAACTCAGTGCAATGATTTCTCTTGCCGGGGATGCCTGTAAGTCACGAATGGTCTTGATTCCGCGCTTTTGAATTTCCGTTAATGGAAAGTTACTTGGAATCAAGGTGTAGCCTCCATGTCGGTCAACCATTTCCATGATGAGCGGAAGGTTTCCTCCTTCATAATTCCATGCGTTTTCATCTATGGTTTTTTTCAGTTGGCAAAAATGGACCATTTGAGTGCGTAAGCAATTACCTTGATTGAGTAGCCAGGGATGCATTTCTTGTAAATCTGACATTTGAATGCTTTCTTCTGTCACACTTGGTGCATAAATGTAAATCTCCTCTTGATACAACGGAATTGTGCGTAGTCGAGCATCCATGTGTGGACCAGCAATAATACCGAGGTCCAGTTCTTTTCGTTCCATTGCTTCAAGTACATCTACTGTTTTCAGCTCGTGTATGCTCAGTTTTAATTCGTCAAAAGTCGATTGCCACTCGCCGAAAAGTTGAGGAATCAAATAGCTGGCAACGGTCGGAATGATGCCCAAACGAATTTCCTCCTTGATTTTTCCTTTCAATTGATCGGATAAATACTTGATTTTTTCCGTTTCACTTAAAATTTCACGTAGAATCGGCAATAAACGAATTCCAGCTGGAGTCAGACGAAGTGGATTAGAATCTCGGTCAAAAACCAAGTATCCCAATTGTTCTTCTGCCTTCTTAATTTGCATAGAAAGCGTAGGCTGCGTGACAAAACAGCGCTCACTCGCTCGTTGGAATTGTTGTTCCTCACTGAGAACAACGATATACTGCATTTGTTGGATGGATATCATATAAATAAAATCTATGCAAATATAAAAAGTATTGAAGAAATATATGGTTTTTATCTCCGTAACTTTGTTCCACAAAAAAAGCAAGAGAAAAAGCAAATGGTTGCATTTTTTAACACCAACATGTAACCACGATCAAACCTTTTAGCTTTAACTTTGTAGTAGTATTAGTAACTAATTAAATTAAGTATATGTCAACATTTGTAGGAAAGCAATTTCCAGACGTAACTGTCAAAGCAATCGATGAAATGGGTGATGCATTTCAAATCAATGTCCTTCAACAAGCAATCGACAACAAGAAAAAAGTTGTTTTATTTTGGTATCCAAAAGATTTCACGTTCGTTTGTCCTACGGAAATTCATGCGTTTCAAGAGGCAGCTGCTGAGTTCGCAAAAAGAAATACAATCGTTATCGGAGCTTCTTGTGATACAGCTGAGGTTCATTTCGCTTGGTTAAACACAGCAAAAGACAATGGTGGAATCGAAGGTGTGAAGTTTCCAATTATCGCAGATTCCACGCGTAATTTAGCAATGGAATTAGGTATCTTGGATTACGACATGTTCGACGAAGATTCAGTTGGTGATAACGTACCTTACCGTGCGACTTATTTGTTAGACGAGACCGGAATGGTATTCCACGAGTCAATCAATCACTTCCCTGTAGGACGTAATGTTCAAGAGTACATCCGTTTGATCGATGCATTCACACATGTTCAACAACATGGTGAAGTTTGTCCAGCAAACTGGGAAGAAGGAAAAGATGCAATGAATGCAACACGTACTGGCGTTGCTGATTACTTAAGCAAACACTAAGAAATCGTGTTTACGGAATTAACAGAAGATCATTTGGATCAACTTTTAGCGAGCAACGCTAAAGTAATGGTACAATATGGCGCGACATGGTGCGGGAATTGCAAAATTACCAAGCCGAAATTCAAACGCATGGCAGTGGAAAATGAAGGCATTGAGTTTTACTACATCGATGCGGAAAAACTTCCAAATTCCCGTCAATTTGCGAATGTAAGCAACTTGCCAACTTTTGCTGGGTTCGTGAACGGAGCTTTAGTAAAAGAAGCGCAAGGAAATAAAATAGAAACCATTCAAGAAGTATTAAATGCGGTTACCAGTCATTAAACACATCGTCGAATTCATTGAGAACAATGATGAAGACTACGTTATTGAAACCATGGAAACACTCGAGAATCTAATTGAGGCTCCAGGAATTAAGGACGAAGAATTGGATGTAATCGGCGAATTATTGTCGAACTATTCTGGCGCATTAGAAGTGCACAAGGACATTCAAACCGGGACAGCGAAAAGAGATGCGTTAAATGCATTTATGAAGCGCGTAACAGGTTCGATTGACTAAACTTGAATCAATGTATGTGAAAGCCAACGAATTTCGTTGGCTTTTTTTTGTTTCCAACGGAAGGATTAACCCCAATGCTTTGCTTTCGCAGATGTTCTTCTTATCTTTGCTACATGTCAGATTTACTATCGAAATTAGAAGCGATTCACTACCGTTTTGTGGAAGTTGGAACCATGATCACCGATCCGGATATCATTTCGGATATGGAACGTTACGTGAAACTCAATAAAGAATACCGTGATTTAGAATCCTTGGACGAAATGTACAAGGCGTATAAAAATGTACTTGAAAATTTAAGTAGCTCGAAAGCCATGTTGGAGGTCGAAACAGATCCCGAAATGCGAGAAATGGCGAAGATGGAAATTGATGAATTGGAAAGTAAGCGTCCCATGATGGATGAAGAAATCAAAATGATGTTGATTCCAAAAGATCCAGAAGATGATAAAAATGCCATCATCGAACTTCGTGCTGGAACAGGTGGTGATGAGGCGTGTATCTTTGTCGAAGATATTTTCCGTATGTATACCATGTATTTCAAAGAAATGGGTTGGCAATACGAAGTGATCAATTCATCAGAAGGAACGGTGAAAGGATACAAAGAGATTTCTATTGATGTCGCAGGTGCTGGAATCTATGGAATGCTGAAGTTTGAGTCGGGCGTTCACCGCGTTCAACGTGTACCGGAAACAGAATCACAAGGACGCGTGCATACCTCTGCAATCACTGTGGCGGTATTACCGGAAGCAGAAGAGGTAGATTTCAACTTAGACATGAACGATGTGCGCAAGGATACTTTCCGTGCATCTGGAGCGGGTGGGCAGCACATTAATAAAACAGAGTCCGCGATTCGTTTGACTCACCTTCCAACTTTGACCGTTGTAGAATGTCAAGATGGACGTTCACAACATAAAAACTTAGAAAAAGCGATATCGGTACTCCGTTCACGTTTGTACCAAGCAGAGTTAGATCGCGTTCACAACGAGCGTGCGGCTCAACGTAAGACACTCGTTTCGACGGGAGATCGTTCAGCTAAAATTCGCACATACAACTATCCACAAGGAAGAATTACAGATCACCGTATCAATAAAACAATGTACAACCTCAGTTCATTTATGAACGGCGATGTGCAAGAAATGATTGACGCTTTGAAAATGGCGGAAAATGCGGAAAAACTGAAAGGACAAACGCTATGACAAAACAAGAATTAATTCAACAAATTCGATTAAAAGAGTCCTTTCTGTGTGTAGGATTAGATCCGGATATGAGTAAAATTCCGACACATTTGTTGGAAATGGACGATCCGATTTTTGAATTTAACAAAGCCATTATTGATGCGACGCATCCCTATGCGGTCGCGTTTAAACCAAATACAGCATTCTTTGAATGTCATGGTTCGAAAGGTTGGGATTCTTTGGAGAAAACGATCAACTACATTCCTAAAGAATGCATGATCATTGCGGATGCAAAACGCGGAGATATTGGAAATACCTCAACCTATTATGCGAAGACCTTTTTTGAGACGCTTCATGCGGATGCCGTAACGGTTGCGCCATACATGGGTTCAGATAGCGTTTTGCCATTTACCAAATTTGATGGAAAGTGGGTCGTTTTATTGGCCTTGACTTCCAACGAAGGAGCAAAGGATTTTCAATTAAAATCAGGACAAGACGGACTTTTATTTGAAAACGTATTGAGAACGTCCATGCAATGGGCTAGTTCAGAAAAAATGATGTTTGTGGTGGGTGCTACGAGAGCTGAGGATATTGCCGAAGTGAGAAAATTGGCTCCTGATTATTTTTTCCTCGTTCCAGGTGTAGGTGCGCAAGGCGGAAGTTTGGAAGATGTAGTGAAGTATGGTGCGAATGAGGAATGTGGCTTGTTAGTCAATTCGTCGCGTGGAATTATTTATGCCTCTTCGGGATTGGATTTTGCAAGTGCTGCAAAAAAAGAAGCGCTGAAAATACAAAACCAAATGGCCGTGCATGTTCAGCGCTGGAACTTTTAAGATAAGCGAATTATTTAGACGCTAAATCTGAATTTTCTGTTTGTTGGATACTTCCGTATGCATCGCAGCTAGCTGTACGTCCTGCTCCACAAGAAGCTAAAATTACTGATACTACCGCTGCACAGATTAATAGAGTGAATTTCGTTTTCATTGTTGTTTGTTTTGTTGTTTGTGGCTTCTCTAACGAGTCACATTTTATAAAGTTACAATTTTTTCAAAAAAGAGGAGTTATATCCTCATAAGTTTCGATTTTTACCAGGTGAAAAAACTACTCTTTTCGTTGATTACTCTTGTGTTTTTGTCCTTTTTCAGCATTGGACAAAAAAACATTGTTTTTTTTCAAGAAAATGGACTCGGTTTTCCCGACGCTGTGGCAAAATCATTGGAACCTCAATCGACAAATCAAGTCTTTAAATCTGTTCAACTCATCCGGAATCAATGCATTGAGAAAGGATATTTGTTGTGCGACATACAATTGCGTCAATCATCGGAAGTCTGTGATTCCTTCCTCGTAACACTTGGAGATCAATACACAGGACTGAATCTTCAGTTGAATGACAGTACGGAAAAAATGCTTCAACGAATCTTCCCTTCGCAACGAAGCCTTCGAAAGGAAACCCAAGGAATGAGTCCTGCCAAGTACGTTAAGTTTATGAACCGTGTGTTGAATGATCACCTAGATCATGGATTTCCATTTTGCCGGGTTTACCTAAAACACATCGAGACAAGAACACATGTCATCGATGCCGGACTTGTCGTGGAAAGAGGTCCGTATTATACGTGGACAGAAATACATTTGAAGAATGATTTGCCAGTTTCAACGAATACCTTGCAAAGTATCATCGGTATTCGATTGAATGACGAATACAACGAAGCTTTATTGAATGGCATTGAACAACGTGTCCTTCAAACGGGGATTTTCGCTTTAAAGAAAAAGTGCGAAGTTCTTTTTACCTCAAATGGTGCAGAGCTTTTTGTTTACCTCGAACGAGTGAAAGCAAGTTCAGCACAAGGAATCATTGGATTTCAACCGAATCCGGTGACGAATGCCTTGACCTTTACCGGCGATATGCAATTGAAGCTAATAAATTCTGTAAAGCACAATGAATCGTTTCAATTTGCGTGGAAGAGTATTCAGCCGAGAACACAGGCTTTACAAAGTAGTTTGATCGTTCCCTACTTATTTAAATCCCCATTCGGAGTCATCGGTGATTTTCAGTTGTATAAACGAGACTCTAGTTTTTTGGATGTCAAATCCTCATTGGGGGTTCAATTTCAGTTTCAGAATGGTTGGCAATTGCGCGCGAATTATTATTTCGTAAACTCCTCTGTGATTTCAGAAAGTAATGCGAATCCAATGTTTAGCAAATTGGCGAATTTAAAAACGAATAGTTACGGATTGGTGTTGTTTCAACGAAAACTCGATTACATCCCAAATCCTAGAAAAGGGTTTTCGGTTTTCCTCGAGGGTCAACTTGGCGAGCGGAAGATGGAACAAAATTCAGCATCTATTTGGAAGACACATGCTTCGGTTTCTTATTTTCAACCATTGGCAGGAAGGATGACTTTCCTCACCCAACTAGAGTTGGATACGTATCACGCACCGAGCATTTATCAAAATGAACTTTACCGTTTTGGCGGAACCAATTCCTTGCGTGGATTTAATGAGGAAAGCATCTATGCTACGACGAAAGCCATATTGACCTTCGAATACCGATTTTTACTGGATCAGAATTCTGCCGTTTTCGCTTTTTTCAATCAAGGATTTTATGAAAACACCTCCGTGAATTATGTGAAAGACCAGCCTTACGGATTCGGTTTTGGTATTTCAGCTGGAACGAATTTGGGTATTTTTCGATTGGCCTATGCACTAGGCAAGGAATTTAACAATCCAGTTGAATTGAATTCGGGTAAAATACACATTGGATACATTTCTTATTTTTGATACATGAAACTTATTTTTGCCAGTCACAACGCCCACAAAGCATCAGAAATACAAAGCATTCTTCCCTCGTGGATAGAAATAAAAACGCTTTCCGACCTCCAATATCTCGATGAGATTCCAGAAAATGAAGCGACGATTGAAGGAAATTCTCAATTTAAAGCTCGTTTTGTCCATGAGAAATTTGAACAAAATTGTTTTGCGGATGATACCGGTTTGGAGATTTTTACCTTGAATGGACGTCCTGGTGTACATTCTGCGCGTTACGCAGGTGAACAGAGAGATTCGGACGATAACATGAATAAAGTGTTGAAGGAATTGGAAAGTACTTCGGATCGTTCGGCACAATTCAAAACAGTCATTACCTTATATTGGGAAGGTGCAGAACATCAATTTGAGGGAATTGTGCATGGACAAATTGCCACCGTTAAAACGGGATCAGAAGGATTCGGTTATGATCCAATTTTCGTTCCAGAAGGGGAATCACGAAGTTTTGCAGAAATGACTTTGAGTGAAAAAAACCAATTCAGTCACCGTGCAAGAGCGATCGAAAAACTTGTTTCTTTTTTCAATACACTTCCAAGTCACTAATGATGATGGCCACGTTTTTAACATCGCCGTTGATGGGTGGAGTTAATTTGGTGATCTTCACACGTAATTGGTGAATTCCTCTCAATTCTTTGCGGATACGCAGATTCATTCGTTCTCCAACGTGTTCAATTAATTTGGAACGAATGGCCATTTCCTCTTTCACAATTTGATTGATGGCAACGTAGTCTACGGTTTGATCCAGTTCGTCTGTTTCCGCAGCTGACTGAAAGTCGGTCAATAAAGCTATGTCAACAATGTAATGTCCACCAATGAGTGCTTCCTCAGGAAGACATCCATGGTGCGCATACAATTGTATTCCATTAACCTCAATGACTTGCTTCATCACGCAAATTTTGTATGGCAGTTAATCCAGATGCTAGTCTAGCTAGGACTTCGTCCTTACCTAAGAACGCTGAAATATCGAACATTCCCGGTCCAGCACCAACACCTGTGACGCACAAACGGTATGGCAATAATACGGCACCAATTCCAACTTGTTTTGCTTCTAAAAAGGATTTAAATGCTTTTTCAATTTCTTCCGCAGTAAATGTTGAAATGTCCCCAACGATGGCACTCCATTCTTGGATGTAACTCGTTGTTTCATCCTTCCATTTTTTCAAAATCGTTTCTTTGTCGAACTCTGTTGGACGATTAAATAAGTAAGCGCCTTCTGTCAAAATATCTTGAGCAAATGTCGCGCGTTCTTTCATCAATCCACAGATTTCAGTCAATCGATCAAGAGGCATATCCACACCTTCGGAAATAAGTTGTGTGGCAATCGCTTCGTTGCTTTGTGATCTCAAATAGTGTTGCTGGAACCATTTTGTTTTTTCCGCATCGAATTTCGCTCCAGCTTTTGATACGCGTTCCAATGAAAATGCTTCACATAATTCTTCCAGTGAGAAGATTTCTTGTGTCGTACCTGGATTCCAGCCTAGTAAGGCTAGCATGTTGATGAAAGCATCTGGTAAATATCCTTTTTCACGGTATCCTGAATACAATTCACCTTCTGCAGTTGTCCAGTTTGTTGGGAACACAGGGAATCCTAATCGATCTCCATCGCGTTTCGACAATTTCCCGTTTCCATCTGGACGCAATAACAATGGTAAATGTGCAAACTCTGGACAATCCCAGCCGAATGCTTCGTATAACATCACGTGAAGTGGGGCAGAAGGCAACCATTCTTCACCACGGATCACGTGACTGATGTTCATGGTGTGATCATCCACGATGTTTGCCAAGTGATACGTTGGCATTCCGTCGCTTTTGAAAAGTACTTTATCGTCTAAGTTATTCGTGTTAACCACAACCCATCCACGAATTAAATCATGAAAACGGATGTCTCTATTGCGTGGCATCTTCATTCGAATGACGTACGGATGTCCTTCCTCAAGTAATTTCGCTACTTCAGTTTGAGGTAAATTCAAGGAATTTCTCATGGAAGTGCGCGTTACACTGTTGTATTGCCAGTTGGGCATTCCCATCGCTTTCGCTTGGTCACGCATGGTCACCAATTCTTCTGCGCTATCAAATGCGTAATACGCTTTGTCTTCAGAAACCAATGTTTCAGCGTATGGACGGTACATTTCTTTACGTTCAGATTGAACATAAGGTCCAAAATCTCCACCTAGTCCAGGTCCTTCCGTTGGCATAATTCCACACCAATTCAATGCATCCATGATGTACTCTTGAGCGCCAGGAACGAAACGTGTTTGATCGGTATCTTCAATGCGAATCAAAAAAGTTCCATTGTGTTTTTTAGCGAAAAGGTAATTGTATAATGCTGTACGCACACCACCCATGTGTAAGGGTCCAGTTGGTGAAGGTGCAAAACGAACGCGAACGGCTTTTTCTGACATAGCTTGATTTTTGTGCAAAGATACATCAAATTCAATGTTTTTATCGACATTTTTCATGCTAGAAATCATAAGACTTCTTGATTATTGTCATGTTTTCATGCATAGAATCGGTCGAACTTTGTCTAAAACAAAACACATGACAATGAAAGCAAATATTATCGACCAACATTCGGAGAACCAAGATTGGTTAAAAAGACTGGATTTTTACAAAGAAGAAATCACGATTCTGAAAGAGCGTTTGGATGAGGTAACAGGCAAAAACACTGCCCCAGATTTCCTGAAGGATGTGGAACATTTTCAAAATCAATTCATTGTTCAACGAAACAATATCGATGAACTCGGACATTCCATTAAAATGAATGAAAAAGGATTAGTCAAAGAAGTAAATGCCAATCCGGTTGCAGTGGATCGTCGAAAAGTGGATAGTCATGAGAATGAGTCTGACTTTATCACTTACTTTGAAAAGAATTTCGCAGAATTAAGAACGGATTACAACAAGTTCTTATCCAAGTGGATGTAAGAAAAACAAATCATTGGAAAGAGGAGAAATGCTCCTCTTTCTATGGTTGAATGAGTCGCATTTTCGTTCCGTTTTCTCCTACGAGCAAGAGTATACCTGGACTAGTTTCAGTTTTGAACATGTTTTCACCTTCCGTAAGGGTAAAAGTGGAAATTTTCCTTCCCATTCCATCGTAAAGGTGAACGACTTGATTTGTTTCACTGATGAATTTCAAATCATTCGTTGACATGAAAAATGCTTGGAATTCAGCTGTTGATGTTGCTTCGATATTCGCTGATCCACCCAAGTCGATTTTAACAACATACTCCAATACATTTAGACACGAATCGTCATAAATGGCATAGTTGACAAGTCCACGAGTGATGTCGTCGTAACCATCGTAAATCAATCCTTCAATGTACGTTGAATCGGAGGAACAAAAGCAATTCGCATTCACATCGAAATTTTTATCCGTACCATTTTCTAAATTGTACAGGGTGTTATTGCAAATAATATTGTCTGTAATATTCATTGAATTTGGTGACCATCCGGTGATCACAATTCCTCGGTCGTTATTCAAAATTTGATTGTTGGTAATGATGCTATTATCTCCCATGCGCATCGCTGTTCCATTTCCTTGAAAGAAACAATTGTTAATGTTCATTGAACCTGATGCATCAATTCCGATTTGATTGTTTTCGAAACTACAATTGACGATGGTAATTCCATTCGCTTCCGTCACGGCATTTGTGTTGTTATTGAAAATACAATCGGTTATAGTTCCTGGTGAACCTACGATGTTGTTTTCATTTCCATCAAACGTACAGTTGGAAACATTGATGTTGTTGGACCACGTGAAAGAGCAGAAATTATTTAGAAATTGACAATTGGAGGCTGTTAAGGTGCCGTAAGAAATTTGTGCTGCGTTTCCAACGCCATTCCCTTCAAATAAGCAATTCGAATAAACCATGTCAGCATTGAGTTGAATCGCGTATTGGTTATTTTTAAATTCACATCCGTTGAAAGTATAACTTACTCCAGGTTCTGCAATATCGTTATGCAAACCGTAGAAGGAATTCGTCAACTTGAAGTGGTCCATTTCCACGAGTCCACCTTGACTTCCTTTGATGCGGATACCCAACCAATTGGTTTCATTCGATGGAATCGTTGATGTGAAGGTGATCGGACTACTTGTTGTTCCAATGGCATTCAATGTTCCACGCACTTCTAAATAAATGAAATTTCCAGTGTTGAAGCTTTGGTCAGCCGTTACTCGAACGATTGTTCCTGGTTCAATGGTTAGTGTTTTCCCTGGGAAAATCACCAATGACTGTGTTAACAAATAAGGACTATTGGCAGCGGTCCAAGTGGTATTTGCGTAGATACCTCCACCAACAACTGTTTGAGAATGACTTGTTCCGATGATAAATAGAACGATGGTAAGGAATAATGCTTTCATGATAAAAATGATGTGTAACATGAAATGAACAACTCTATCATAAGATTGTTCGGCTAACTATTTTTTTTATTCTACGCAATACAGCGTATCATAACACGGAGAGAATCCAGCCCACACACCGAGTAATCCCGGGATGTTAGATGGAACATTAATCGGCGTAGAAAATGGATTAGCAGCTGAGTTCAGTTGTGCGTATTTTTTATCGTAAAACGAAAACACCTGTTTATCCATTTTTGAAAATTTTACGACTACGGAATCTCCCAAACGGTACATTCTTTTGAATTCCTTTAAATGGGTGGTGTCCTTTCGTTTTAAGGGATTCTCGTAATAAAACTCAATGGTTTGACCATCAAAAAACTGATCCGAAAAGAATCCACCAAATCCACGTTTATAGATATCGTCTAATTCTTCGCCATTTGCTTTGAGGTTAATGCGCTTCACTTCCCATTTATATCCATCAAATTGATTGGCTGGATCGCTTAAACGTGCCCAAGAGTAACCATATTCCATATTTCCCGCTACCGGTTTCCAGTAAATTGAATCCAAGGGAGTGGGATTGGGTAAATGGGTGGTTCCTTTGAACGATTTCCCTTGATGCTTAATTTCCAAGGTGTAGGAGGTGTTTGCTTGCGCAACCAAGGCAATCGAACTATACACTTTAATGGGAAGAAGCAAGGCTTCGTTCCAATCTAAACGCAGCATTTCAGCTACTTTTTTCTGACTGTTTATCGGAAGTTCAGCTATCGTAAACAGGGATAAAGGAAACGTGTCGTTCCCAGAAATGACGTTTAGCTGTGCATCATAAACAAAACGAGAAATGTATGCTGCTAAATCACTTTGCTCATAAATATTCGCGCTTTGTGATAGTAGAACGATTGGATGTCCGCCAGTCTCAATGATTCCATCCACAACCAGCTGATTCTGGTATCCAGGAATATCGATTTTCACTTCCTTGGTGCAGGAAAAAAAGACAATGAATAACAAGACCGTCCAAACTTTCATGTGTTAAAGATACGCGATTATTCGATGCTGTGTTTGCGGCAAGAAACATGAGTCGCGCTAATGTCAATGCGTCCCAAAAAGATTCCACCAAATCCAACTTGATGCACTACCGTTTTCTTTCCTCCTTTATTTTCAAAAGTGGCGGGTGCTTCCATGAATGTGTGGGTATGTCCACCAAGAATTAAATCGATGTGCTCATTTTCAGCCGCTAATCTAACGTCACTAGGTTTCGATGTCTCTGAATAGCTAAAACCTAGGTGAGATAAACATATGATCAAATCACAGCCTTTTTCACGTAGTTCACTTGCTATCTCATTGGCAACACTGATTGGCTCTAAGTATTTTGTTTTTCCAAATTTCTCTGCGGGAACCAAGCCATCTAATTTGATCCCAATGCCAAAAACACCAATTTTTAGTCCCGCTTTACGAAATATGTGGTAGGCTTTGGTTTGATCCTTTAATGCTGTCTCAGAAAAATCATAATTCGCACATAAAAATGGAAAGTTGGCGAATTGTTTTGCGTTCAAAAAACCATCTAAGCCAATGTCGAAATCATGATTCCCCATCGTTGCGGCATCATATTGCATCGCACTCATGAGTTTCATCTCTAATTCACCATGGAAGATATTGAAGTAGGGTGTTCCTTGAAAAATATCTCCGGAATCTAGAAGAAGAACATGCTCCTCTTGCTCGCGGATTTCTTCGATTAATTTTGCGCGTTTTGCCACTCCACCCTTGTTTGCGTATTTGGGATGATTAGTGGGGAAGGGTTCTATTTGCGAATGGGTGTCATTCGTGTGTAAAATGACCAACTTCTTTTCTTTTAACGTTTGTAAAGAGCGATTCAAACGAAAAGAGGAAAGCAGCACGAACGCACTGGAACCGAGAATACTTGTTTTTAGAAAACTACGTCTTTTCATTTGAGTTGGATCCGTTTTTCCGGAGAAGCAATGAGTTCTCCTTGAAGTTGACATTCTGACATAAAAATATCGCGCAAAAGTTGGGGTTTTTGTTGACGATCGATCGCGTCAAGAAAAAAGTCCATTCGGTCACCACCATTTGCTAAATAATCACTGGTAATCACCCAAAAATGTGTAGTGTTTTCTTGTATTCCGTTTAAGACAAGTTTTCCTTGTATGAGCTGCGCATTGGAAATTGGTTCACCACCGGATTGATTCAAATACGCTTCAATTTTCGTTAAACTGGCAATTGGCATGCGCATCCAAACCACTTGGTTATCGAAGGGCATGAGTCGAAAAATATCACCACGAGTAACGTTCCCTTTTCCGATAGCTGATCTTAATCCACCAACGCTCAACAAGCAGAAAACGGGTTCACTCATGCGCACTGTCCGCGTTTGATTGGCAAAGAGTGCGTCCGCGGTCCAATTTCCAAGTAGGCTATTTGGTCTCCCACTTTCGAAATCGATAGCTGCTGTTGCCAAAACAGTGCTCATGACCTTTTCAACCGAGTCTTTGTAAGGTTGAATAACTTCTTTTATGTCCGTTTGATCTTGATTGTTTTCAAGAATGGCTGTTTTCCCACTTGTGGGTAATATGGTGAAATGAGAAGAGCAAGCCACAAGGCTTGCTCCAATCAAAAAAAGTATACTGTTTATTCGGATCACTCGACGATAAATTCGCGTTGAACTTGACCGAATGCTGTTCCAACTTGTAGAAGATACATTCCAGATTTTAATTCAGTTGTTCCCAATTCTAAAACTGGAACTTGAACATTGGATGAAGATTTAATTACTCTTCCTTGCATATCTGTAATGGTGTATTCAACGATTTCTAGTCCATTTACTTGTGCAAACAGTTTACCTGAAGTAGGAACTGGGAATACGGAGAAATTAGCTACTAATTTTTCTTCGATTCCAGCGTCACAAACCAAATAGGACATGTTCGCGAAGTTCACGTGACAAGCAAAATTCACAGAGTCAACATATGGATTTCTATTTGCTTGTTTGCTGAAAATAAATTCATTTCGAGCAATTTCATAATTATCCGGAAGGTCAGCGAAGTGCCATGTTTTCAAAGACTCTTGACTTTGGTTTGCTGGAATTTGCCAGTTGTTTCCACCCTGACCATTGTAAGCAGTAGCCATGTAGAAGATTGAACGTGCAGCATTTCCTTTCTGCGCAGCACGTGGTTCGTACACCAACTGATTTCCGCTATATCCTACACTTCCTTCCAAGTAGGTAAATACCACATTCCCATCGATGTCCATTAATGGAAGGTTACTTCTCGGTGTATTTGCTTGTTGTAAGTTCGTTGGCCACAAGTTGTGTTGGTCACTGTATTCCGGTTGCTCTGGATTATCAGCTGGGAATGTCGGCATCCATGAGTGACAATAAGAGTGTTCACGTGAATATCCTTGTGCTGTCCAATCGAAAGGCTCATTAAATACTTTGCGTTCTCCTGAGTATACACACGTCACGAATGATTGTCCGTTCGTTGTGTCACGAATTTCAAATTGATTCATAACGGTGGTTTTGTAATTGAAATACGAAACAACAGTGTGTTGATTAATCAAGGCACTTAAATCACTTAAAAAAGATGTTGATGCAGAATTGATTCCAGCATAGTAGTTTCCAATTTGTTCACCTTGACTAGTTACGTTTCCGATAGCGGGTGTTGTTGTTTTGTAATTCTCAAATCCAGTTGGTCCATTAAATGCGTATACCGCAAAATGGTAGTTTTGATTAGCGATGATTCCACGTGGTGTGAATCCAGTTCCGCTTCCGATGTATGCCACACGTGCATCGCCAACAACATCTCCTCTTTTGTAGCTTGTGCCATCTGTTGGCATTCCTGTTACTGCAGAACCATTTTTCCAAAGGACAATGTAATTATCAGCATTCGTTCCTGCCGTGTATTGTCCACCAACGGTATATGCTTTTACCAATGGGAAAGTTAAGTTCGTTGGATTCGCAGTTGGCTCGGTAGCCAAGTTGTTTGTCCCGATTGCGTAAAGATTGATGATGTATGGATTCTCATCACTGTCATTATTTGCAATGGAAATTGTCGCTGTGCGCGTACCAGTTCCGGTCGGAGTGAATGTCAAAGAGTAATTGTTACTTCCTAATCCAGCGACTGTTCCAGTTGTAAGGTTAATTCCAAATTCAGATGCGTTTGTCCCTGTAAAAGTTACGCCTGAAAGTGTCAAACTTGAAACTCCTGTATTTTCGATGGTCACGCTTGTTGCAGCGGTTGTGCCTACGATATAGGTATCGTTATTCAAAACAGTATTACCATTCACTTTCACGTTAATTTCTCTTGCCGGAGCAACGTAAGGGAAAATGTCTAATAAATTTCTCGGGATGATTTGGTAATTCGCATTGAATTGTCCTAGTTCACCAACGATGGAAATAGGTCCAGTTGGAATCGCTGTTCCATCAATGTTTGTTGAACCATTCACGCGCACATCAAATGTAGCGGTTCCATTTGAAACTTGAACTGTACTGTTTCCTGTCGCAAAGTTTCCTGTTTGAACAAAGGTCACATTATCAAAACGAACTAATTGTGCTTCTAAAGATTCGTTTCCGCTCGAAAATGGGATAATTTGAGCTAGAGGCAAAACACCTGGACCATGGTTGATCACATTCGATGTTGGGGACAATTCCAATAAACCACTGAAGTCAAATAAAACCCCTGTTGCTGTGATAGAGTCTCCACGTTGAACGGATGAAACGATAGATCCGTAACAAGCAATACCGGCAGTACCATCTTGTATATAACGAATGTTTCCAAGTTCGCTGCCATTCGTGGCAACGCCAGTAACAGTAACTGTTTGACCGATTCCTAAGTTTCGAACTTGAGAAATGGTTTGTGCTTTCAAACTGAGAACAGTAAATAAAGCGAAAAAACTAAGTATTCCTTTTGTCATAATTAAAATTGAATTGCGAGTGATACATTAAAGCGAAATCCACCTCCAAACATGACGCTCGCAGATTGAGCATCGAAGGTGTTGTAAATATCATTTGCGTTATTTGTCGCATCTGAAATATACGTTGTATTTAAAGCGTTTGTGATGGTTGCGGTTGTGAGCAATGAGAATGTTTTGAACGGAAATTTATATCCAGCAAATACATTTAATAGAGCATAGGATGGCATTTTCCAAGAATCTCTACCACCATTTACTCCTTGCAAAGAGAATGGATCAAAGTTTGCATAATAGCGATCGAAATACTGAAGTTGCAACTTAATGTATCCATTTTTAATGGGTTCATACCTCAACGCAGCTGCCATTGCGGTTTGTGCGGCGTCACCAACATGCACTCCTTTCGCGTCGAAACTAAATTCGAGTGAATCATATTGAGGAATAAACACTGTTTTGGATGAATTCCAATACCATTGTCCAACGGATACCATGATGTCTCCTGAAAGTTTCTTGGAAAACTTGAATGCTGCATCAAACTCACCACCGAGGTGAACGGCATCCATCCCGTTTATGTTTACACGGATGAACTCAGTTGGGTCATTTGGATCCGGAACAGCTACACCGTAAGGAAAAGGTTTATTTTTCCAATTCGTTGCATATGCATTGACATTGAATCCAAATTTCTCTTTGGCATAATTGTACCCACCTTCTGCAGAAAGAATTTTTTCGTTAACGATTTCGCCAAAGAAACTATTTGTATTGTTATCAATGACATTCGAGAATTGTGGTGTTCGGTTTAAGTATCCAACATTGACATAAGCCGTTGCATTTTTCTGTACTTTATAGCTTAATCCGGATTTAAAGGTAAAGCCAGGTAGGAATTTCCAGTCTGTCGCATAATACTTCAGATCTTTATTGCTCGCATCATACGTTGTTCCGTTGTAGCTTATTGTATCGAGAGCGCCAATTCGTAATACGGTATCTCCTAAATCGAGAACTCGTTTTTGGAAACGATCAACTCCTTTATATCCATTTAAAATCCCAGATACGTTAACAAAGTAAGACAACTTCTTTCCAGTATATTCCATTTGTCCAAAAGCACCTGTCCACTGTACAATTCCATCGCGATCTGCGTTAAATGCATTTTTTGCAATTTTGTCACCAACACGCTGCATCGGATCAGCATCGTTTTTATCTGCGGTACTCACAAAATAGTCACCGCCTAATAAGTTTGTAATTACCTGGTAGTGAGATCCCTGGTAATAACGGAAATCAATTCCACCGGAAAACTCTAGTTTTTTAGAGTAGTTATAATTGAATTGACTCAAGTATCCAGCCCAGAAGTGATTGTTGATACTTGCTAATAATATTTGACTCGATTTTATTTCCGTCGGATGGTAAATTGGATCTGTATTCGGTGTGCCAAAAAGGGAATTCACTTGATTTTCTTTTATAACCAAATCCCAATTAATCAATCCTGTAGAATCTCTTAGCAACGCACTTGAATTGAAGATACTTGTTCCACCTCCACGACCAACAGAAACATAGGCAATGTTTGAAATGGACAATTTATCATTGACTGTCCAAAAGTCCTTTAAGGTAAATTGAGGTTTTGAATAGAAATTAAGTCGTTCGTTCAGTATTTCTTTTTTTCCGTCACTATTTGTTTGATATCCCCAATGTTGGTTGAAGCGAATGCCCATATCAGAGAAAATCATATTTGTATCAATTGGTGCACCAAGATTTCTTGCTGTACTTTCATCAAAATATTGAATGGCTTGATTGTAAGCACGTTGTCCATGCTCTTGTGGTGCTGCAAATGCGGATAAGGTCATTAAATGTTTGTCCACTTTCTTTGATACTTTGATGTACCCAAATTTCCCTTGACTTGGAGTTCCATAAACCCATCCATCCGCTTGTTTATAGGATGCAGAAAACGTTAATCCCCATCCGGACTTCGTCATTCCGGTATTGTAGGAAAGTGTAGAGCGCAATAAATTCCCTGTTCCGTATTCTTGGCGGAAGGATCCACCTGGCTTGTTTGAGACACCTTGTGTGATGATATTTATGGTTCCACCAATGGATGGCATCGCAATTTTAGTCGCACCGAGTCCACGTTGAACTTGCATTTGAGCAGTAATGGCATCTAGTCCAAACCAATTGGACCAATAAACGGCACCATTTTCCATGTCGTTCACGGGAACACCATCGATCATAACCCCAACGTTTCGCTGATCGAATCCACGTACATTGATTCGTGCATCTCCATCTCCACCACCTTGTTGTGTCGCATAAACTCCAGGAGTTCCATTTAGCAACATCGGTAAATCACGAGAACCAAGTTCTTCAGTAATTTTTTGCAGGGGAATTTTGGTGACAGCGACAGGGACATTTTGCGAGCCGGCTAGATTACCAATGACTTTGATTTCGCGGTATTCTTGACTTGCACCGATGTAAAAATTGACTGTCATTACAGGTTTAGAAACTTGAATTTCCTGAACCATTGAATCAAATCCCATCATTTTAAAGGTAATGGAATAATCGCCGTAGGTCACATCGGTCATTTCGTAAATCCCTTGTGAGTTGGACATGGCTCTTTTCATCACCACACCTTCATTGTTGTACAGCGTGATTTTGGCGCCGCCTAAAAGTTGATTCGTAGCATTTTCGCTGACTTCACCAGTGATTTTTGCAGTAGCCTGACTGAAACTCCATTCAGCAAAGCACGCGAAAAGAATAAGAATAAAATATTTCATCGTTTTTCGAGTAGGACAATAAACTGCCGTACTTATCTTAAGATGATTTTACGGATCAATTGTTGTCCGTTAACATCTGTCATTCGAATGATGTAAACACCACTGAAATCGCTCAAATCAAGAGAAATAATTGTTTTTGAACCGATGTTTGCTTGCGTGTAGATCGTTTGTCCAAGTGAGTTTAACACCTGAATTTTACGAATACTTCCGTTGCTTTTGATATTTACAAGTCCATTGCTTGGATTTGGATAAACGCTTAATGAACTCACTTCATTTTCATCTACCGCAGCAGGATTACATGAACAGTTGTGTGTTCCGAGTGAACTCCAGTTACCATCAAGAATAGGATTTCCACTTGTTCCAAAAAGCGTATCTCCGTTTGCGTCTAAACGAACAATCACTGGTGGAATGGAATCGTAATCTAAAAGTGGGTCAAAAAACGATGGATTCGTTGTTGAACCTTTCACGATTGTTGACTTACGAATCATCGAGTGATCTTTCGTGATTAATACACCTAAACCAGTGCTGTAAGGAAACTGTGTTGACCATGCTCCATCATTACCAGAAGAAGTACCTGTTTCATTCGCAGGATTCTCACCAATTTTCCCGAAAAGATCCACAATAGCGAATCCAGGTACATTGGTTGCGTTGATTAAGGTTGTTGCTGTAGAAGGCAATGTTCCTTTCGCCAACATAACAGCGTCGTTTCCGTTCCAATAGAAAGCGTTGGATGTGTTGTAGATAGGAGAATAAAATCCGTCTGCGCGTGCTTGTAGTGAATCCCAAATCGGAGCTTCTTGTCCGGTTCCAAGTGGATCTTGTTTGTCAAGAACAGCTACATACACATCATGTGCAGCGATTGTTCCGGACAATTGTACAGAATTAGCAACCGTAGCAGTTGTCGCACCGTTTGAATAACGAGCAACGAAGTAACCGCTTAGGTTAATTGGGTTAGAAGTTGGATTATAAATTTCTAAGGCTTTGTTGTTTGACCATCCTTCTACGTACTCAGAAATAAATAATTCAGAACAGTTTTGAGCAGTTGCATTCAGTGTTAAAACACTTACGATAAAAAGTAAATTTTTTTTCATAATCCAATAAAAACAAGCAACATGACTCTTTTCTTTTTAAAGGAAATCATGAAGTCATTATTCTTAGCGCGTGGTTTCAGCATAGATGCGTCAAGGAGGACACGCGTTAAGTTGAAACAAATTTAGGTGTTTTTTTGAAAAATAAATAAACTTTCAGGTTAAACTTTCATGAATTCATTGTTAGCGAATAGAACAAGTTGTTTAATCCAAGTACAATAACTAAATTCGGGCTTCAAATAATTTGACATGAAAAATAGTATTCTCTTAGTTTTCACCTTAGTTTACTCCTTTGTTTTCTCTCAAGACCTTACGGTTGAGCGCATTTGGAAAAATTATGAATTTAGTCCAAAACGCATCGGTGGATTTAAATCCATGAACGATGGAGAGCATTACACCAATATGAAAGAGGGAAACTCTATTTATAAATTCAGTTTGAATGACGTGAATGATAAAGGAGCTGTTATTCTTGATGGATCGAAACTTTTGGTTGATGGTAAAAAACTGTCGTTCGATGATTATGAGTTTAATTCGGATGAGACGAAAATTCTTTTATTGACAAACGTCGAGTCGATTTATCGCCGCAGTTTCCAAGCAGTATATTATTTATATGATTTAGCGACACAAAAATTAACACCTCTTGATTCTGAACACACTCCTCAAACCTTAGCGGAATATTCGCCTGATGGAACAAAAGTTTCCTTTATTCATGGCAATGACCTTTTCGTAAAGACAATTTCAAATGGAAAGGTGGAAAAATTAACGCAAGATGGTAAACGAAACAAAATAATCAACGGAACAACGGATTGGGTGTACGAAGAAGAGTTTTCCATTACGAAAGCTTATGGTTGGTCGCCTGATAGCAAGTACATTGCTTATTTGAGATTTGACGAAAAGAAGGTTCCAGAATATAGCATGGATTCTTACGGTGGACTATATCCCGAGGCTTACACGTTTAAGTATCCAAAGGCAGGTGAAGTGAATAGTGTGGTCACCGCACATTGTGTTTCCTTAGAAAGTAAAAAAGTACAGCAGATTGCGTTGGGATCCTATGAATACATTCCTCGATTGAATTGGTCCGCTGCTTCGAATCAGTTGATCATTCAAACAATGAACCGTCACCAAAGTGAATTGAATTATTGGTTGGTTGATGTCGTGAAAGGCAAAGTTTCGAGCAAAATCTTCTTCACGGAGAAATCAACAACATACATTGATATCGATGACAATTTATTGATTTTGAAGGATGGAAAATCCATTCTTCGCACGAGTGAAGAAAGTGGATACCGTCATATCTACCAATTGAATTTTGATGGAAGTGTGAAACAAATCACAAAAGGCCCCTGGGATGTTATTGATTTTCTTGGCTTTGATGAAACGTCCAAACAAATTTATTTTAGTTCAGCTGAAAAAGGAGCCATTCACAAATCCATTTATTCAGTAGAGACAAGTGGTGCCAACAAACGTGATTTAACACCAAAAATCGGATACAATGAAGCAGAATTCCTGAATGGAATGCATTATTTCATTCACACCTATTCCAATGCCAATCAAGCACCGGTCTATAACCTGTGTAAAAGTGATGGATCCGTTGTCCGTGAATTAGAGTCCAATCAAGCATTTATGGACAAAATGAAAAAAGAGCGCTTATCGTCCAAACAATTTATTGAAGTAAATGCCAATGGTGTGAAGTTAAATGCTTCGGTAATCTTGCCTGTTGGATTTGATCCAGCTAAGAAATATCCAATGTATGTGAATGTATATGGTGGACCTGGACACAACGAAGTATTAGATGCTTGGGATGGAAATGATTATTTCTTTCATCAATTGTTGGCTCAAAAAGGATACATTGTATTTCAGGTGGATCCAAGAGGAACCATGTATCAAGGAGCGGAATTCAAGAAAAGCACCTATTTGCAATTAGGAAAACTGGAAATCGAGGACGTGATGAATGCGGTGAAGGAATATTCAAAAAACACCTTCGTTGATGCAAGTCGTGTGGGAATTATGGGGTGGAGTTACGGTGGATTCATGGCATCATTAGGAATAACCAAAGGAGCGGATGTCTTCAAAATGGCGATTGCTGTTGCTCCGGTGACAAACTGGCGTTATTACGATAATATATACACGGAACGATTTATGCGTACTCCACAGGAAAACGCGGATGGCTACGACCGAAATTCACCGATTAATTATGTTGATAACGTAAAAGGTAAGTACTTATTAATACATGGGTCTGCGGATGATAATGTACATTTTCAGAACACGATGGACATGACCAGCGCCATGGTGAAAGCCAATAAACAGTTTGACTTATTCGTATACCCAAACAAAAACCATGGAATATATGGTGGAAATACACGAAATCATTTGTTTCAATTGATGTTGACCTTCATTGAAGCAAACTTATAGGCATTACTAAAATATCAACAAATTGTCATTATTTTACTCGAGACAAACAGAGTTCGATGTTTCTTTTGTAATTTAGGGCAAACTTTTATACCAAACACATATTTCGACAGAAAAAAATGAGTGAACTAGCTAAAATTGAACTTGACGGAAAAGTATACGAACTTCCGGTTATAACAGGTACAGAAAACGAAAAAGCAATCGATATCTCCAAATTGAGAGATATGACCGGTTACATTACCTTAGACACAGGTTACAAGAATACAGGAGCAACGAAAAGTGCGATTACTTTCTTGGACGGAGAAGAGGGGATTCTACATTACAGAGGATATTCAATTGAGCAATTAGCGGCGAAAGCTTCGTTCATTGAAGTTGCATATCTTCTCATTTATGGGAATCTTCCAACACAAACGGAATTAGATCAATTCGAAGATAGCATCAAGAAACATACCTTGGTTCATGAGGACATGAAACAATTCTTTGAAGCATATCCTTCGAAAGCGCATCCAATGGGTGTCCTTTCTTCGATGATTGCATCTTTGGCAACGTTCTACCCAGAATCTTTGGATCCAAACAGAAGCAAGGAAGCGAAGAACTTAACGATTCACCGTTTGATCGCTAAATTGCCAACGTTAGCAGCTTGGGCATACAAGAATTCGATTCGTCATCCATTCATGTATCCAAAAAATGAATTCGATTACTGCAAGAATTTCTTGTACATGATGTTTGCAATGCCAACGGAGGATTACAAAGTTGATCCGGTAGTTGTAAGTGCATTAAATACCTTATTGATTCTTCACGCTGATCACGAACAAAACTGTTCTACATCAACGGTTCGTATCGTAGGTTCTTCTCAAGCGAATTTATATTCAACGGTTTCTGCAGGTATTTCTGCACTTTGGGGTCCACTACATGGTGGAGCGAACCAAGAAGTAATCGAAATGTTGGAGCAAATCCACAACGATGGTGGAAATGTCGACAAATGGGTATTGAAAGCAAAAGACAAAGAAGATCCATTCCGTTTGATGGGCTTCGGACACCGTGTTTACAAAAACTTCGATCCACGTGCGAACATCATCAAAAAAGCATGTGATGAGGTATTGGAAAAATTAGGTGTGAATGATCCATTATTGGACATCGCTAAAAAATTAGAGAAAGTTGCCTTGGAGGACGAATACTTCAAAGCAAGAAACTTATATCCAAATGTAGATTTCTATTCTGGAATCATTTACAAAGCATTAGGAATTCCTTCAGAAATGTTCACCGTGATGTTCGCTTTAGGACGTCTACCAGGATGGATTGCTCAATGGAAAGAAATGACTGAGAACAAAGAACCAATCGGTCGTCCACGTCAGATTTACATCGGCGAAACGAACCGAGAGTATGTAGAGATCTCGAAACGATAAAACACAAAAAAGCCCCTGACGATTCTGTTAGGGGCTTTTTTTATGGTTAATTTTCGCTTTCCTCTTGAGCTTCTCCTTGCTCATCAAACGGAAAATGTGTTCGCTTAGAGCCAGCATACGTTTCAAACATGCGGAAACTACACTCCAAGTCACCGTTGAATACTTTGTGTTTCACACTTGGACGCAGTCCAATGGATTTTAATCCTTCTTCACTCGACGTAATCACCCACGCTTGTGAGTTCGTCATCGTGTGCTTCAACCAATTACCGATGTTTTCATACAGTTCATGTGTATTTGCTGCTAAACGTTCTCCGTATGGTGGATTGGTTAAAATGAATATCGCTTCGTCCTCTTCTTTCGTGATTTCATCAAACGAACACACTTTCGTTTCAATGAAACGTCCAAAACTCATTTGACGCAAATTGCGGCGTGTTTTTAAAATCATTTCGTCGGATAAATCCGATCCCATGATTCTACAAGGAAGTGAACGGACATTTCTCGGTGCATTGTCGTAAATGTCATTCCAAACAGACTCGTCGTAATTCTTTAAATTCTTGAACGCATAATGTTGACGCTCGATATTTGATGGAATTCCAGAAGCCAGTAATGCAGCTTCCATTAAAAGTGTTCCTGAACCACAAAAGGGATCAAGGAAGGTTGTTTTTCGATCCCATTTCGATAAGCGAATCAAACTTGCTGCAACAACTTCGTTGATTGGGGCATCTCCGACCGCTTCGCGGTATCCGCGTTGGAAAAGAGGAATTCCACTTGTGTTCAATGAAATCGTTACTTCGTTTTCTTTGATGTATAAGTCAAATAGAACTTGTGGACGTTTTAATTCAACATCCGGACGATCATCGAATTCATTGCGGAATGAGTCCACAATCGCATCTTTCACCACTAAATACGGATATTGTGTATTGTTAAATAGCGTAGAGAAAACCGCACCTTTTACCGCAAAGGTTTTGGACACATCGAAAATTTCGGTCCATTTAATCTTCATGGATTTACGGTACAAGTCTTCTTCTGATTTGATATAGAACTTGTCGAGTTCGACTAGAATCGATATAGCGCAACGTGCATATAAATTTAAATAATACACATCTTTCCATGTTCCTTTAATGCGCACCGCGCGGTTCAATTGCTCTGCTTTTGGGTAGCCAAGTTCTTCCAATTCTTCCACTAATGTTTGCTCAAATCCAAACAAACATTTTAGCGTGATTGTTAACTCTTCATTATTTCCCATGCTCTTCTTTTCCATTTTCTCGTGATAAGGTCTAACTTTGTACAAAAGAACGAATTTGCGAAGTTTATCGACCCTTATTTTATTACTTTTTTTCATTCTTCACTCAGAATGTTACGCTCAACAGAAAATCGGACTGGTTTTAAGTGGTGGTGGAGCAGCTGGAGTAGCGCATGTTGGCGTGTTGAAAGCATTGGAGGAACGCAACATTCCCATTGATTTTATTGTTGGAACGTCTGCGGGTGCGCTCGTTGCAAGTATGTATGCAAGTGGGTATTCTCCGAAGGAGATTGAAGCCTATGTTTTGAGTGAGCCCTTTCAGTTAATGGTGAAAGGGGAATTAGAATCAGAAAAGAAATTTTACTTTTTTGATGAGTCGAATACAAGCAGTATGTTCAACATTCCGTTTTCGAAGGATAGTATTCTGCAGAAGTCAATTCCCATGTCGTTTGTCAATCCACGCTACTTCGATTTTGAAATGTTGCGCATTTTGGGTCGAACCAGTGCCTCTGTTGGAAATGATTTCAATGAACTGTTTATTCCTTTTCGCTGTGTAGCGTCGGATGTGGTTCGAAAAGAGAGTGTGGTTTTTTCCAACGGTAATTTGAATGAGGCAGTAAGAGCATCGATGACTTTCCCTTTGTACTTGAATCCGATCCGTATCAATGGAGTCCTTTATTTTGATGGTGGCTTGTACGACAACTTCCCTTTGAATGCCATGTACGAGCAATTTGATGCAGACTTTATCATCGGGAGTAATGTGACGAAGAACGATATCAAAGCGAATGAAAACGATTTTTTCGGGATGATTTCAAGCATGATGACCACACCAACAAATTATGCTTTGCCTTGTCAAGAAGGAATGATTATCGAGCCAAAAACAGAAGTTGGCACCTTCGACTTTAAAGATGTGCAGCAGGCAATAAATGATGGTTATCAGGCAACAATCTTGAAATTGGATGTATTGGAACAATTCATTTCGGTACGAGAAAATCCCGATTCGCTTGTACGTCGTAGAGCTGAATTCCGAGGAAATGTACCTCCGATTCAGGTTTCATCTGTTAAAACAGCCCCCATCAAAAAGAACGAATTCAAGTATGCAAATAAATTTATCTTACCTAAACGAAGTCAACGTATTTTAGATGAGGAGGAATTAAAGGAACGCTATTTCCGCTTGGCTTCTACACCTCAAATTGACTTTCTTTATCCAAATTTTGAAACGAAATCCGACGGGACGCTCCAACTCAATTTACATGTGAAAAAGGCAAAGGAATTCCGTGCTGATTTTGGTGGACTCATCTCGTCTAGAGCGGTCAATACGGGATACTTTAATTTAAGTTATCGAAGTATTGGTCGTGTGGGCCACAAAGTGAATGCTGAATCGTATTTCGGTAAGTTCTATGGGTCACTTCGAACGAATTATGAATTGGTTTTTCCATCCGTTTTTCCCATTTCGGTCAATGGATATTTCACCTTAAACCGTTGGGACTATTTCCGAAGTTTCGCTACGTTTTTTGAGGATGTCAAACCTTCATTTCTTGTGCAAAATGAGGCGTATGGTGGAATAAAGCTAAAATTACCTCTCGGTAATAATGCACGTTGGACTTTTGACGCGCGTTATTTTAGTTTAGAGGATGATTATTATCAGTCTAGTCAGTTCACGAATAAAGACACAGCTGATTTTACACGCTTTTATGGTACATCACTGTCCTTAGAATACACGAAAAATAGTTTAAATAAAAAACAGTTTGCCACAGAAGGACATTTTTTCCAAGTCAAAGCGAGGTATGTCAACGGATTTGAACGAACCGTTCCAGGAACAACATCCATTTTAAAGGATACAGTGGAAAAAGATCATCAATGGTTAAGTCTACAGGCGGAATTCCAATCCTTTTTCCTGAAAAATGGTCTCTTTCATTTCGGTTTTCACGGCAAAACGGTTCTGAATAGTCAATCCTTGTTCGCAAATTATACAGCGAGTTTATTGTCCATGCCAGCATTCAACTTAATTCCGGACATGGAAACTTTTTTCTTGCCAGAATACCGTGCAACTCAGTACTTTTCACTTGGATCAAATTTGATTTTTGAGTTGGCGAATAAACTGGATCTGCGCTTAGATGTTTATTATTTTCAACCCATCGTTCAGTTGCAGCAAAATCAAGATGGAACCATTCAGTATGGCAAGCCATTAAAAGTGCATTCGATGGTGGCGTCAAGTTCCCTTTTGTATGACACGCCGATCGGTCCTGTCAGAGCTAGCTTAAATTATTTTCCAGCACAAGAAAGCCCTTTGTTTTTTCAACTCAGTTTTGGCTACATCCTGTTTAATGAACGTGCAGTTCGTTAGAAACTTCGTTGTGATTATATGAGTCCTCGTGACCGAAGGAATTCGTCTAAGCTTTCGATGTCGCCATACAAAACTTCGCGGGCTTTACTACCTTGGAAAGACCCGATAATCCCCATGCCTTCTAATTGATCGACGATGCGACCAGCGCGGTTGTATCCAAGTTTCAATTTACGTTGCAGTAAGCTAGCGGATCCTTGTTGATTGATCACCACAATGCGCGCTGAGTCAACGAACATCGGGTCAATTTCATTCATGTCCATTTCACCTCCTGACTCACTTCCTTCTGGCGTGTATTCTGGGAGAATCAGTGCTTCCGGATAAGCGCGTTGGTCTCCAATGAAGCTACAAATTTCTTCTACTTCAGGAGTATCAACAAATCCACATTGTAAACGCTTGATGTCTGATCCCGTTGAAATCAACATGTCTCCTCGTCCGATCAATTGATCTGCACCTGATGCATCCAAGATTGTTCTCGAGTCAATTTTCGAGAGAACACGGAAGGCAATGCGTGCAGGGAAGTTGGCTTTGATCATACCCGTAATGACATTCACGGATGGACGTTGCGTAGCTACAATCAAGTGAATTCCAATCGCACGGGCAAGCTGAGCGATACGCGCAATCGGATGCTCTACTTCTTTTCCAGCAGTCATGATCAGGTCAGCGAATTCATCAATCAACACAACGATATACGGTAAATAACGGTGTCCTTTTTCCGGATTTAATCGTCGAGCAATGAATTTTGCGTTGTATTCTTTAATGGTACGAACACCGGCATCTTTAAGTAATTCATAGCGATCATCCATTTCGATACACAAGGAATTTAAGGTGTTTACCACTTTGGAAGTGTCGGTAATAATCGCATCCTCTTCTCCCGGTAATTTCGCTAAAAAGTGACGTTCAATTTTGTTGTACAAGGTTAACTCTACCTTTTTAGGATCCACCAAGACAAATTTCACTTGTGCGGGATGTTTCTTGTAAAGAATGGAAATCAAGATGGCGTTTAGTCCTACTGACTTCCCTTGTCCAGTTGCCCCTGCAACCAAAAGGTGAGGCATTTTTGTTAAGTCGAAAACAAATGTTTCATTGGTGATGGTTTTACCCATAACAATTGGAAGTTCCCCATCGAAATGTTGGAATTTATCGGAGGCAATCAATGAGCGCATGCTCACCATTTCCGGATTCGAATTCGGAACCTCTATACCGATTGTACCTTTTCCAGGGATTGGTGCGATGATGCGAATTCCTAATGCGGATAAACTCAAGGCAATATCGTCCTCTAAGTTTTTTATTTTGGAAATACGAACTCCAGGCGCAGGGACAATTTCATAAAGGGTAACGGTAGGTCCAACCGTCGCTTTGATTTTCGCGATTTCAATTTTATAATGCTGAAGCGTTTGAACAATTTTGTCTTTATTCGTTTCCAATTCTTCTTTGCTCACAGAAACACCGCTCGTTCCCCAGTCCTTCATTAAATCCAATGGAGGTAGCACGTAGCCCTCCAAATCTTTGGTTGGATCGTATTCTCCGTATTCACTCACCAGTCTTTTGGCTAAATCGTCATCGTCAGATTTTTGAGTTGCGTTTGCACCCATAATTGGAGCTGGACTAGGTGGAATAACCACACTTGGTTCTGGTTCTCTTGCGATTTCAATTTCAAACCCATCGTCAGAATCTTCTTCCTTTTCAGGGAATTTCGATGATACGATTAATTCACTTTCATCAAAAAACACATCTTCGTCCTCTTCGTCTAGTGCAGAGAAATCAACTGTTTCAGAGATGATATCTGATTTTATTTGTTCGTCCTTGATGGTGTTGACAACGAAAATGTCTTCAAAGGTATGGCGGTCTTCATCCATCTTTTCAGGAGTGATTTCTGACGCTGATGCTTCTTTTTCACGGCTAAAAATGAAATCGAGCCACTTAGCGTAGTTTGGATTAAAGATCAAGGTCGTAATGATGTAAAGGAAAACCAAACTTAAGGCAAAGGATCCAAAACTCCCCAGTGTAAGCGTGAGCCACTCGTTCACGTAAAATCCAAAAGTTCCACCGAGGTAATTCAAGTTTTCACTAAAGAAACCCAGGAAAACGGATCCCCAAAGCATGTAGGCAATGGTGATTGTGAATGACCTTCCTAACGCAACGATGGTATAGTCGAACAGGACGCGAATACCGGAAACAAACAAAAGAAAGCAAATTCCGAATGAAGTGATTCCAAAAAGACGATAAATCAATAGGTGAGAGGTCCAAGCGCCAAATTTCCCAAGCCAGTTTTGAACCGGAGCCTCGGTCGTATCAAAAATATAATCAAGAAAGGAGCGTTGTAAAATGCGGTCTTGGTCTTCGGTCCAGGTAAACAAGTAAGATAAACAGGCGAGAAACAAGTAAATGGAAAGTAAGGTCATGGTGGAACCAAGAATTACTTTCAATCGTTTTGAATCAAAATTACCAGCAAAGTTCCACCTTGCAGGTGTTTTTTCCTTACTAGGTTTTGGGGCTTTCTCTTCTTTTCTTTTCGTTGTCGAACCACTAGGATTTTCAGTTCCAGCCTCTCTCTTTGGTGTAAATTCGTTGTCTTCCATTCGCTTTATATGCAATATCCAACGAAGATAGGCGATAAGGTCACATTTCTAACGGAAAAAGCGGAATTGTATAAACAAGAATTTGTTAGTTATTCGGGATGCTGGAATTTCCTGAATTCGCGGACTTTTCGATAAAAGCTTTCAGGCTAATTTTTTGGTAATCAGCAGGAATCATAAACAAAGACAATGGTGGGATTTTTTTATCCATTGATTCAAGCGTGTACTTGAATAATCCATGGTCATTTAACACAAAATACTGAAGGAGCAATCCGGGTGCATCCGTAAATGCCCCCAAATATTGAGCGGAAATTTTCGGTGTGTACACAACGGCCAACTCATCTTGGACAAGTGTTAATTTTACGGCTATTTTTTTTCCTTTCAAACCAGCAATTTTCGAATGTCCCTTAGTAGGATGAAACGCATACGTTTTTGCGCTTGCATCAACCGTACTATCCTTAATCTGAACAGCAAATTTCTCCTTGTCTAGTTCAATGAGAACATATTTCTTCTGATAAATCAAATGTTTGATGGTTTCTTGTTTACCAAAGTCGGAACTGAAATTCACAATCTTAATGAGGGAATCACGAGCGAAAATGATCATTTTTGCTTGAACGGAATCCTTCACATCCACGCGTTCAATACGGTAAGTCAAAGTCCCACTGAAATGATTCGCATCTTGTCCCCAACAGACCTCAAGGCTGAATGAAAATAACACAGTGAAAAGAAGTAATTTGATCATGTTTGGGATTCGAAATTGTTCAGTTGATGTGAACAAATATACCGAATATTGAAGAAGTTCTAAGTCCCCAAATCAATACTTCCTTTGGAAAGTTGTAAATTTGTCGAGCCCGATGAAAGGGAGTATTATGAATCGTCAACTACAATTTATTTTTAATCCTTCGGAATTAGGTGCGGGAACGCGCGGGGCTTCCCTAGGTCCTGAAGCAATTCGTGCCGCTGCAAGAGCTCAAAATTCTACCTTGTTTTCAGAATACCCAGTATACACCTTGCCAAATCGAAATGATTTATTGGATCGTCCGACAAACTTTCCATACGCAAAACGCATTGATGGCGTTCTTCAAATTTTTGAAGGAATTAAAACACAAGTGAAGGAAGCAATTGATTCTGGGATGTTTCCATTAATCATTGCTGGTGATCATTCTTCGGCTGGAGGTACAATGGCTGGATTGAAACTAGCATACCCAGGAAAACGCTTAGGTGTTTTGTGGATAGATGCTCACGCAGACCTTCATTCTCCATACACAACGCCATCGGGAAACATTCATGGAATGCCCATTGCTACGGCATTAGGTGTCGATCAGTCAGACCTTCAGAAAAATAATTTGGACCTGACAACCATGCAATATTGGAATCAGTTAAAAAGTCATTCGTTAAAGCCTGCTGACCTCATTTACATTGGTGTACGTGACGTGGAAGAGGAAGAAATTCACGCGATGAAACAACTGAATCTACGCAATTATACGGTGAAGGAATTAAGGGACCGAGGATTACAAACGTGTATCGACGAAATTTCGGAGAAATTGCAAGCGTGTGATATCGTTTACGTTTCTTTCGATGTGGATTCCATGGATCCAAGTGAAACTTCCTACGGAACAGGAACTCCAGTGCCGATGGGAATTAGCTTTGATGAAGCGAAGTCTATTCTGACAAGTATGTCCAAACTGAATAATCTAGCTTGCATGGAGCTTGTTGAAGTGAATCCATGTTTGGATAATGAAAAAAATAAAATGGCTGAACGATCATTTGAATTGATCAATTCGCTGGTAAAAAGTTTAAAATAACGATGGAAAATCACATAAAAGCGCTCATTCTAGAACACGCAACGACCTTGTTTGGACAAGAGATTGATGAACAATTGATTCAATTTCAAGTGACAAGAAAAGACGTGGAGGGAGATTTGACTTTAGTCGTTTTTCCTTTCGTGAAATTGCTTCGTTGTACACCTTTAGAAGCTGGACAAAAAATCGGAGACTTCATTGAGCAGCACGTTTCTGGTGTGGAAAAGTGCATTGTCGTGAATGGATTCTTGAACATTGTTTTCTCGAATAACTACTGGTTGACCCAGTTAAATGAGGTGTATCAAACGGCTTCTTATGGATTTGCTCCAAAAGGATCAAAGCCGACAATCATGGTGGAATATTCTTCACCGAATACAAATAAGCCTTTGCATCTAGGACACCTTCGAAATAATTTCTTGGGATACTCTGTAGCAGAGATTTTGAAAGCAGATGGACACGAAGTCATCAAAACACAGGTGATTAATGACCGTGGAATTCACATCTGTAAAAGCATGTTGGCGTGGGAGAAATTCTCGCCTTTGAATGAGAAAGGTGAACGCGAAACTCCTCAAAACACTGGGTTAAAAGGTGATAAACTCGTTGGAAAGTACTACGTTGAATTTGATAAGCACTTACAAATTGAAGCCAAAGAACTCATTTCCGCTTGGGAATCGGGTGATTTTTCTTCCTGCTCGAATGAGGTAAAAACAGCTTTTGCCAATTTTCAAACGGCAAAAATCGATAAAGACGAAAAAGCCATCCAAGGAATTGATGATAAAATCAAGGAATTGGCAAAGAATAATACAAGTATCCTACTAGAAGCCAAAGAAATGTTGGTGAAATGGGAAGCACGTGATCCACAAGTTTATTTATTGTGGACAACCATGAATTCATGGGTATACGATGGATTCGAAAGTACGTACACAAAAATGGGTGTGGACTTCGATAAGTTGTATTTTGAATCCGAAACCTATTTGTTGGGTAAGGATCAAGTGATCAAAGGAATTGCGGATGGTGTCTTTTTTCAAAAGCCAGATGGTTCTGTGTGGATCGATTTAACCGCTGATGGCCTAGACGAGAAGTTAGTGCTCCGTTCTGACGGAACTGCTGTTTACATGACGCAGGATATCGGAACGGCAATTGACCGTTTTCATGATTTTCCGAGCCTAAATGGAATGGTGTACACCGTTGGAAATGAACAAGATTACCATTTCAAAGTATTGTTTCTGATTCTGAAAAAATTGGGCTATGCTTGGGCGGAAAATTGCTTCCATTTGTCCTATGGTATGGTGGATTTACCTACTGGAAAAATGAAATCCCGCGAGGGAACAGTGGTCGATGCCGATGATTTGATGGATGAAGTCATTGAGAAAGCAGAAGAGATGACCAAGGAGCGTGGACATATCGAATCCTTAAGTCAAGAGGAGCGCACTGCGCTTTTTGAACAAATTGGATTGGGTGGACTGAAATATTATTTATTGAAGGTAGATCCGAAAAAACGCATGATGTTTAATCCCGAAGAGTCGATTGACTTAACAGGAAATACGGGTCCGTTTATCCAATATGCACACGCCCGAATTTCAACTTTGTTGGAGCGTGCAGGAAAAGTTGATTTGAGTGAAATCCAAACGGCAGATTTGATTCATGAGGAAAAGGAAATCATCAAATTATTGACTCAATTCCCGCAAACCATTCACGAAGCAGCAAGTGGGTATTCTCCGGCAATTGTTGCGAATTACATTTATGATTTGGTGAAGAACTACAATCATTTTTATCAAGCAGTGAAAATTCTTTCCGAAGAAAACGCAGCGAATAAAAACCTGCGTTTAGCCATGAGTGAGTGTGTGCGACGCACGATTCAGCAAAGTTTAATGGTGTTGGGTGTGCAGGCGCCAATGAAGATGTAATCATCATTTTAGCGTTTTCATTTCTATAAATACCTGTCTTTTTTGCTTATCTTAAAGTAAAAAAACATGTCCGCTAAATTTAGAAAAAGCCAATTTCGTAGGCCTGATTGGGATTACCGCAAGGATGGAGCATATTTCATTACGATTTGCACAAAAAATCGCCTTCATTTTTTCGGTGAAATCAAAAATCGCCAAATGAATTTATCTGCAATTGGTGAAATTGCAAAAGTATGTTGGGAAGAAATTGAGGTGCATTTCCCAAATGTTCGTTTAGCTGAATTTGTTTTCATGCCGGATCATATGCATGGTATTATTGTTATTGATAAATCTCTTTCATCAGTCAAAGTTCCTTTGTTAAAGGAAAACCGTTTTCAGCAAATTGGTAAGCATTCTATTTCAACGATTGTTGGGTCATTTAAATCTGCAGTATCTAAAAAATCACGTGAAATAAACCCTGTCTTTGCATGGCATCCTCGGTTTAATGATCGGGTAATTCGTTCGTCCATGGAATTTGAAAGGATTGAGAATTATATTTCCAAAAACGTTGAAAATTATCATTCGTAGACGCAGGGCATGCCCTGCGCGAATGGTGATTTACGATTATTTGGGTACACAGGGTAATTTAAAATTATTTGTAGGTACAGGGCATGCCCTGTGTCTACTACCGTCCAAAAATCACTTCGTCTGTTAGCTCGCGTACCATCAGAAACAATTCTTCTTTGAAGGTTTGTGCCTCGTAGGTTCCTTTTTCAATCTGACGCAGTTTGTGTTCCCATTGACCTGTTAATTCTGGACTTTTCAGCAATTCACTCTTGATGGTGTCAATCAGGTTCATTCCTGTATCGGTCGCGACAAGGTTTTTCTTTTTCTTTTCGATGTATTTGCGTTTGAAAAGCGTTTCGATGATGTTTGCACGTGTCGATGGACGTCCGATGCCATTCTCCTTCATGATCTCCCGCATTTCTTCGTTCTCCACTAATTTACCTGCGGATTCCATGGCGCGCAATAAAGTTGCCTCGGTGTAGTATTTTGGTGGACTCGTTTTTCCCTTGTGTATCAACGGTTGGTGCGGCCCACTTTCGCCTTTTTCGAAAATCGGCAGGATTTTATCCTCGCTTTCGCCTTCTTTCTTCTTCGCGTCGGATTCCTTGTTTTCTGCTTTGAGATCATCGTAAATCACACGCCAACCTTTGTCCAAGATTTGCTTTCCAGTGGCTTTGAATTCCAGCGCATCGACTTTTCCAAGAACGGTTGTATTGGAGATTTTACATTCGGGATAAAAAACGGCAATAAATCGTCTGCAAATCAAATCGTAGACCCGTTGTTCGTCCGGTGTGATTCCCGACGGCGCTACTCCTGTGGGAATAATCGCGTGGTGATCGGTGATTTTTTTATCGTCAAATATCTGCTTGGACTTTGGAATTGGTTTTCCTTGTAGCGCATCCGTGAAGCGTTTGTAGTCACGTAATCCATTCAGGATATTCGGAATCTTGGGATGTAAATCCTCCGATAAATAGGTCGTGTCTACACGCGGATAGGTCACTAGCTTCTTTTCATATAAACTTTGAATCTTCGTCAAGGTTTCTTCGGCACTATATGCATAGTAACGATTTCCGTCCACTTGTAAGGATGTCAAATCGTACAAACGTGGATTTCCTTCTTTTCCATCTTTCTGTTCAAATGAAGTCACTTCAAATGGCTTATCTACTAAATACGCCAATCCTTTATCTGCCTTGTCTTTCGTTTTTAAGCGATCAATTTGACAGTTAAATTCTGTCTCACGGTAGATGGTTTTCAGTTCCCAATATTCATCCGTTTTAAAAGCATTTATTTCCTTCTGACGCTGAACAATCATGGCCAAGGTCGGAGTTTGAACGCGTCCAACAGACAAGGTCATTTTATCGCGTCCAAATTTGCGCGTGTACAACCGTGTTCCGTTGATGCCAAGCATCCAATCGCCAATCGCGCGTGAATTTCCAGCTGCGAACAAATTATCAAATTCACTAGCATCGCGCAATTTATTGAATCCATCTTTGATCGCTTCTTCGGTTAGGGAAGAAATCCATAAGCGTTTCACTGGAACTTTGCATTTCGCTTTGAGTAAAACCCAACGTTGAATCAACTCTCCTTCTTGTCCAGCATCCCCGCAATTGATGACTTCTTCTGCTTGTGTCATCAATGTTTCAATGACTTTGAATTGACGTTTCGCGCCATCGTCCTCGCGTAATTTGATACCGAATTGACCCGGAATAATCGGTAAATCCTCCAATTTCCAATATTTCCAATTTGGATTATAGTCCTCCGGATCCTTTAAGGAACACAAATGTCCAAAAACCCAAGTTACGCAATAACCGTTTCCCTCTAGGTAGCCATCTCGACGATTTTTAGCTCCTAGAATCTCCGCTAAATCACGGGCAACGCTTGGTTTTTCGGCAATGCAAAGTTTCATTGAAAGGTGAACATATGAATCTCAAAAATAGGAAAGAATGCGCCTTTATTTACATGTGGACATCGAGAGTTATGAACGATTTTTCACAAGAAAAATATTTTTTAATCAAGGAATTGTAACCAATCGAAAAAGTTGCATTTTTGTACTTGATTATCAGCTTTACATGAAAAAAATCCTGCTTGTTCTAAGTTTATTTTGTTTGATCATCCTTGGATTTGTTTTCAATCCATTTCAACCTAAAAATACCTCCCCTATTAAGGCTTTTTATTATTGGAAAAATTACGATGGCTTTTGGTACGATTCAGAAACACTCGACACTTTGCAGGTTCGAAAACTGTATGTAAAGTATTTTGAGGTAGATTACGACCCGGATTTAGGTCCCATTCCCGTTTCAAAAACGGAACTGACGATTAGTCGAACCGAATGGGATTATGAAAAAGACAAAGAAGTACTTTCGTCTAATGCCAGATTGAACATTGTTCCAACGGTCTTTATTTTAAATTCCGTTTTCAAAGAGCCAGGTCTAAAAACGAGAGAAATGGCGAAGGATATATTGTTTCTCATTTCAAAGAAGCATCAGGAAAATATGCAAGGATTTTCCAGTCCAAAGGAAATTCAAATCGACTGTGACTGGACAGAATCCACAAAGAAGGTCTACATGCGTTTTCTTCGCGAACTGAAACAAGAGATGAAAAAAAAACAGTCCTTGGAAAATACACAGCTTTCAGCGACCTTGAGGCTTTACGCGTACAAATTCCCGGACCGAATGGGTGTCTTACCTGTAGATCGCGCCATGCTGATGTGCTATAATCTACTAACGCCGAGAGAATCCGGTAAACGAAATTCCATTTTAGATTTGGAGGAATTGAAGAAGTACCTGATTGGCGCGGATGCTTACCCCATTCCGCTAGATGTTGCCTTACCTACATATTCTAATGTTCAGGTATTTCAGAACAAACAATTTAAAAGTTTATTCTACAAAGAGGACAGCACCTTTTTATCCTACTTGAAACCCTTAAAACCACCTTTCTATTTAATCAGCAAGGATACCTTAGTAGATGAGGTTTATCTGCGAAAAGGCGATCGCTTAAAAGTAGAACGCGTTTCCGCAAAACAGATCCGCGCAGCAATTGATGTCATCAATCGGGAAGTTTACTTTGAAGACCGTCCCACAATGGCTTTGTTTCACCTAGATTCAGACGAATTAAGAAAATACACACATGAAGAATTGGTTGGTTTTTATAAGCATCTTCGCTAGTTTAAAGGCGTTTTCTTGTGGCCCATGGTACCCAGATGGGGAATCAGTACGTTATTCCATTTTCGCTGGAATGCCATCGTTTTATCCTAGTTTTCGATTGTTTGAGTACGAAAATAGCTCCAGTTATTACGATGATCGAGATCTGAACTGTCAGTCCATTGAAGATGAGAATTTACGTTTATGGCATAACTATTTTCACGGAAAAGTAGATGTTTCCAGCTTGAATGAAGCCATCTATTACTTGAGTTACAGTCAAATCAAAGAGGGAAAACATCCAAATAAGCTCGTTCAATTGTTGCGTAAAACGGTATATCAAGATGCAAAGAACTATTTGCTTTTTGCTAAAAACATGTCGAAATATTCTACCGGAACTTCGCTGGATCCGTGGGAAAAAGAGGAGGTAAAATTAAAACGGAGCATTAATGCGTCTATTTCACTTGCTTGTGCAAAAGCAAGAAAGGCCAAAAGCGTCGAACTGAAAAAACGGTATGCACACTTAGCCATTCGTGTTGCCTATTATGCGAATCAACTCCAAAAAGTAAAACGCATTTATCAGTCCTTTTTTGCAGGACAAAAATCGAAAACGGCCATCGATTATTGGGCTATGCATTTCCGTTACAATTTGGATAAAAACAACCATGAAAGTATTATTCATCGTGCGGAGGTGTTCCGTCATTCAAACGATAAAAAGCTTGCGACCTATTTGAATTTTAAAGTCATTCCACAGAAAGAGGTGGCAAATGCAATCAACACCTCTAAGAAGGCGGAGGAGAAAGCAAATATTCTCGCATTAAGCATGGTGCAAAACTTGGAACCGGCTTTGGAAAAATTAAAGACCCTTCACCAATTAGATCCTCAAAACCCGGCTTTTGAATTTTTAGTACAGCGTGAAATGACGAAAATAGAAGATTGGATTTTGACACCTTATTACACCGAGTTTTCGCCGGCAGTTGTAATATATAGTTGGGAAAATGATTATGGGGAATGGGATGGTCAAAGTAATTACGAAAAAGCACTGATGCTCGGTAGAAGAAAGTTTGATTTGTTTTATGCACGGCGATTGGCGGAATTTATTGATCAGGTAAAATCGGTGCATGGAGTAAACATGAAATTGTTTTCATTTTATGCGCATTGGTTGGCTGGCGATAAAATTTCACTGAGTGAATTAAAGTCATTACCAACGACGGGTTACACCGAACAATTGAAGCATCGTATTTACACCCTGGCAAATGCGCGCGATGGAAAGGCGAATTTAGATGACCCCTTGTCACAATCCTGTTTGAAAAATGAAGTGAAGAAGGATAATAGTCGTTTTGTTTTTTCGGTTGCACGTGAATTGGAATTCCGCGGAAATAAGATAGATGCAGCGTATTTATTTGCTTCGTTAAACAAATCGCCAAAGTATGAATATGACTGGTCTTCAGGTGCATATTGGCAAATAAAGAAAGGGAAGAACGCATCTAATTATGGTTATTATGAGGATTATTTCTTTTACATGGACGATGCCTACACCTTGTCTGAAATTCGCCAAGTTTATCAGGATTTACTTCGTCCAACTTCAGGGGCAACGTCTTTTGATACCTGGAAGAAATCTTATTTACTCCAGCAAAAAGACCGTGTAGCGGACTTAATCGGAACAAAGTACATTCGTTTAAATCAATTCGATAAAGCTTTGGGCTATTTCAAACAAGTGAATGATACCCTTTGGAAAAGTGATGCATATCCGTACAAGACCTTTTTAGACGCCAATCCATTTTACACAAACTTTTACCAAGAACACCAGCAATCAAAGGCGGATTCCATTCATTTTACGAAAACGACAATGGTCCGAGAGTTTTTAAGATTGCGCGCTTGTTACGATCGTTCCAACGGAGACTTAAAAGCCAAGTATGCCTTTTACTTGGGGAATTTTTGTTTCAATCTAACGCAATACGGCAATTCGTGGATGATGCGACGCTATGCTTGGTCCAATTATTTCATCGCGACGAATTTCCCGGATCAATCTGAATATTACCAGTGTAATTTAGCCAAGTCTTATTATATGAAAGGCTATCAAAATGCACGTAACAAAGGATTTAAGGCTTTGTGTTTACGTATGGCGGGACGCTGTGAAAAGTACCGAATCAATTCGAGAAGTGAATTCAATCCGGCGTATGAATTTGGACGAAACGATGAGCCTTATCGTGATAATTACGGTGATTGGATTTTCGCTCAGAACGCCTATTATCAAAAATTGAAAAAGGAGTTTCCGGAACAGTACGATGACCTCATCAGTAACTGTTATAGCTTTAAACGCTATTATGCGGATTTAAAAAAAGTAAGGAAATAAAAAAAGCGGTGATCAACACCGCTTTTTTTTATTTTTTGAAGGCGCTCATGCCTTTCATCAAGAACGCTTTGTAGGTTTTAATGTCAGGCGTATAGCCAATGGCTTCGGTCAGGTCATTTCCTTCACTGTCAACTATGACGTAGAGTGGTTGTTGGAAACTTCCATATTTTTCCATTTCTAAGTCTGCCCATTTGTTTCCAACGGTTTTTATGTTTCCGCTTAATTTGGAAACGCGTACTTCGTTGGCTGGCAATGGCGTGCGGTCGTCTACGTACAAGGAAACGATGACAAATTGTTTTTGTAATAATGGTCGGATTTCGTCGTTGGTCCAAACAGTTGATTCGGTTTTGCGACAGTTTTGACATGCATAACCGGTAAAATCTAATAGGATCGGTAAGTTCTTTTTCTTCGCGTATTCTTGTCCAATTTTTAAATCGTGGAACACCAAAATCGAACCATCTCCAACTGGATGCATGTCCGCAGCGTATTGAACAGAAATGGAATCCGTTCCAAGTCCCGTCTCTAATCCACCATTTACCCAACGGAAGTTATCCTCTGAATGCGTTCTTGGAGGTGCAATTCCATCAATCAAGGTCAATGGTGCACCGAACATTCCCGTGAACAAATACACAGAGAACGTCAATGCAACCAACGCAAACATAAAACGTGGAACACCTAATTTCTCCACTGGTGAATCATGGGAGAAACGGATTTTTCCAAGTAGGTAAATCCCCATGGTAAGGAATAAAACAAACCAAATCGCTACGAACCACTCACGTGTCAATAGGTCCCAATGGTACGCTAAATCTACGGAGGATAAGAATTTCAACGCTAACGCTAACTCGGCTAATCCAAGAACCACTTTTACGGAATTCAACCATCCACCTGATTGCGGTAAGGAATTCAACCATCCTGGGAAAATCGCGAAGATGGTGAACGGAATCGCTAAAGCTAAAGAGAATCCAGTCATTCCAATCGCTGGAGTTAAGTATGATCCGGAAGTAGACGCTTCTACTAATAAAGTTCCAATGATTGGACCTGTACAAGAGAAGGAAACCAATCCCAAGGTAAAGGCCATGAAGAAAATGCCAATGTAGCCACCACGATCGGCTTGTTTGTCCATTTTATTCACCCATGAATTTGGCAATTGAATTTCAAAGGCTCCTAGGAAAGAGAAAGCGAACAAGACGAAAATACCGAAGAAGATAAGGTTCATCCATAGATTCGTCGATAAATCATTTAAGCCTAATGGACCCATTGCCGCTGTGAAGATTAAGCCAAATGTTACGTAGATTAATACGATGGACGTACCGTAAACCAAGGCTTTGAAAATTCCTTCTTTACGTGTTTTGGATTGTTTCGTGAAGAACGTCACCGTCATTGGAATCATCGGGAACATACACGGAGTAATCAAGGCTACGAGACCAGCAAGGAAACCAGCGATGAAAATCACCAAATTGGAGTCCTTTTCTTTTTTCTTTTTATTATCCTGCTTGCTAGGCTCCATCTGCGTTTTGGCTCCACTTGTGGTGTCCCCAGCAGTCGCCACCACTTCACTTGTGTCTGCATCCGTTACCGTTGTATTTTCATTTGGCGTGAAGCCACTTAATTTTACTTTTCCTTCGGTATCAAATGGACCAACACATCCATCCGCATTGCACAATTGAAAGAAATTAATTTCGAAGTTCAGCGCGAATTCATCTTTCGTCAACACTTCAATTTGTTGCTTGAAAGTCGCTTTCTTTTCGAAATAATAGGATGTACCTAAGTCATCCACGTGTTTAATGGGTTTCCCTAAATCAAAGGGTTTTCCGACAAGTTTGTATTTTGGAGACTTTTTTAAATTGAACTCAGGTACGAGTCCAGTTCCATCGGCATCCGCTGGATTGTGTTTTAAAGAGAAAATATGAAATCCTTCGATGATGCTTCCTTTGAACACAATGTTCGCATGTGACTCATCGATTTTCTCTACGGAATAAGTCCATTTGATGTAATCGTTCATCATTCCTTGTCCATGGACAAAAGACAAACTGAAAAGGAAGCTGAAAAAGAAAAATAGGTTTTTCATGTTAATTGATTTCTAAAGTAAAGGGTACGGAAATAGGAGGGAGGCATTTGGTGTCATCGCAAATCATGTATTGCATTTCACCTTTTAATGTCCCTGGTTTTTTCACATTGATTTGTTGTTCGGCAGCATAGTGCTCCTCAAACAAATAAACGGTTGATTCAAAGTTCTTGTCGAAAATTTCGTGAGGAACAGTTCCTTCAACTGCAGCACCGACAATTTTGTAGTTTTTGGATGCTTCAATCACCATTTTTGTTGGGATTGGACCCGCATTCTCATCCGTTTTTTGCGAATATAAATGCCAACCAGGTTCAATCTCTCCGGTGGCAATGACCGTGCTTGATTTCGCGTTGTACTTGAATGTCCATTTCACATGATTTTGAGCATACATCACGGATGTAAAGGACATCAATAGCACTAAAAGGAGGCTTTTCATTTTCATTGGATGATTTCTGAGTTTTCGAAATTACGAAACTTTCGGGACATACGCGAGTAACAATTGTTACCGAATCACCAAGCTAAGCGTGCTTGTGCGCTTATGGACTGATCTGCACGAACTCCACTTTCAAAGAGAAATTTTCCCGCCATCGCAATCATCGCAGCGTTATCGGTGCAATAAGAGAATTTGGGAATGGACACTTTCCATCCTTGTTCCATTTTTGCTTGTAATCGTTTTCGCAGTTCACTGTTTGCAGAAACACCACCGGCAATCACCACGCATTGAATGCCCGTTTCCTTGACTGCTTTTTCGATTTTAGCCATCAAAATACTGACAATACTGTTTTGAATCGATGCGCAAAGGTCATTCAAATGTGTTTCTTTAAACTTTTCGTCTAATTTCACCTGATCGCGAATGGTATATAAAATGGACGTTTTTAAGCCACTGAAACTAAAGTTGAGTCCTTCGATGCGCGGTTTGGAAAATTGAAACGCTTGCGCGTTACCCAATTGTGCGTATTTGTCGATTAATGGTCCACCTGGATATGGAAGATCAAGCATTTTTGCTGCTTTATCAAACGCTTCTCCAGCTGCATCATCTATGGTATTTCCAAGTACTTCCATCTGAAGTGGATTGTCCACGCGAATAATTTGCGTGTGTCCACCAGAAACGGTTAAACAGAGAAAGGGAAAAGTCGGTTTCATTTCACTGGCATCTTCGATGAAATGCGCCAAAATATGGGCTTTCATGTGGTGAACGGGAACCAAAGGTTTGTTGGTTGCCAGCGCCAATGCTTTGGCAAAGGAAGCTCCAATGGTCAAGGAACCTAAAAGTCCGGGACCTTGTGTAAACGCAATCGCATCGACGTCCTCCAGTCCAATTCCAGCTTCTTTTAACGCAGCGGAAACAACTGGCACAATATTTTCTTGATGGGCCCTCGAAGCGAGTTCTGGAACAACGCCTCCAAAGAGCTCATGCACTGCCTGACCAGCGATAATATTGGACAAAATCTCGCTTCCACGAAGAACTGCCGCGGAAGTATCGTCACAAGAAGATTCAATGCCAAGTATAATCGTGTCTTTCACTGCTAAAAGATTATTAAATTTGTAATGCTAATGGCAAAGGTACTTAAATTCTTGGGTCGAATATTCGGTATTGCAGTGGAATGGCTTTTGCTGTCCGTGCTGCTGCTTGCCTTTATAGTTCGTTTCCCAAGTGTACAATCCTTTTTTGCCCGACAAGCAACCAGTTTTCTATCATCCGAACTTCATACAACGGTAAAAGTTGATCAACTAGAAATCGTTTTCCTGAATAAAATCGCATTAAAAGGATTGATAATCAAGGATATGCAAAAGGACACCTTGATATCCGTCGATGAGCTTTTAGTGACATTGGATGAATTGAAAATCTTCAAAAATGAATTTGTCCTGGATCAAGTTTCATTGAAGAAAGGAAAGATCAATGTCCAACGAGATAAAATATCGGGTGACTACAATTATGCTTTTCTTCAAGATTATTTCGGGAGTACAGAAAAATCAACGTCCAAACCGAAACCCATAAAACTAGACCTGAACCGCGTTTCTTTGCGCGATTTTCACATTAAATACGATGATAATCGAAAATATACGATGCCGTATGGGGTAGATTATGATCATTTGGAGTTAAAAAATGTGCAGTTGTTGGCCAGTCATTTTAACATTCGCGGAAATGATGTTCGATTTCAACTAGACAGACTAAAATTTAAAGAACGAGCAGGAATTCAGATCAATCAACTTTCTGCACATGTGTCCATTCTGGAAAAAGGTTTGCACTTGCGAAATTTCAAGGTGAAAACTGCACGAACGAATATTCACTTTCCAAAGTTTAATTTTGATTTCAAGGATTGGGGAGCTTTTGATTCCTTTGATGACGAGGTGATTTTCGATGCGTTCCTAGCACCAAGTACCATCCACTTAGCGGACATCAGTTATTTCGCTCCGGATTTAAAAGGAATGTCCGATCGAATTGCGCTCTCAGGCAGCGTTTCTGAGCGACTTCGAAACCTGACATTGACAGATTTACACCTCAGATTTGGACGCAGTTCCTACCTGAAAGGAAATCTTGTGCTTCCCGATTTTCGCTTGGGAGACAAAGGGAAACTCAATGGATTTGTCCGTTCTGCCTATATTTCTGTTCAGGATTTAGCGCGATTAAAGATGCCGGAAGGAGTTGCTTCGATTGACCTAGGTTCGACAGTGGACTTAGTGGATTTTGCCAAAATCAAGAACCTTCGAATCAATGGAAACCTTTCGCGCATTCAACTTCAGCTGAAAGAAGCGCAAACAGCAATTGGAACTGTTGGATTAGAAAGTCCCATGCGTTTGGAATTTAAATCGGACGGAGTAGCATTGAGTCCTGTTCAAGCTGATTCAACGTTTATACATGTTCAATCGTTGGACCTCGCCAAATTAACCGATGTCTCCGATTTGGGATTGGCAAATGGCTTCGTTCGCTTTGACGGATTCTTTGCCAATGATGGAGATTATGAGTTGAAGAACATGTCGGCGGAGTTGAGTCGTTTGGACTACCTCGGCTATGCGTACACGAATCTCCAGTTGACAGATGGACAAATTGTCGATGAGCAATTTAAATCTGCGTTGCAAATTAAAGACCCAAATTTAGATTTGGATTATTCCGGGACGATTTCTTTAAACGATATTCCGCATTACAAAGTAGAATTAGCGATTCATTCAAGTGACTTGAAAAACCTTAACCTGACGGATGCAGAAGAATCGCACTTAACAACGACCTTAAATGCCACCATCAACGGGACGAGTTTTGACGAGTTAACAGGATTGTTAAATGCGAGTACCCTTTCTTACGAAGAAGCGGGAAATAAAATGGAATTAAATCATTCCAACCTCATTTTTGACCGTCAAAACAATGCAGATTTCATCAATTTGCAAAGTGGATTATTGGGTGCACGCATTCAAGGAAAGATCGATTACAAAACGGTGGTGGATGATTTCCTTCAAAGCCTATCGATGGTATTCCCATCCCTCGCTGTGACGAAACACCTGAAGGAGAACAATCGTGCCCATAGCGATTTTACGTATCAGTTTCAAGTGAATGAAATCAATGATTTCCTGAAAATATTTGCGCCGGGACTCAGCATTTCGAGTGGAACCGTTTTAAGTGGTTCGTTTAAATCTATGGAGGATTTGCTCGTCGCCAAACTGAAAAGTAAAGAAATTCGCTTTGACGATTTGCGCTTGAATGCGATTGACATGAATCAATCGATTACTTCTTCTGGTATCAGTGGAAATTTAGCCATTGCTGAAGTGAATTACGATGATTCGTTATCATTTAATGGTGTAGAATTTTTGAACGAAGGAAAAAATGGAATCCTAGAATCCTCTTTGATTTGGGATAAACAGTCTAACGATTATTCGTCGATCAAATGGACGACCACCATCCTGGAAGATGATCAAATTAACTTTGTGTTGCAGCCTTCGTTTTTCTCCATTAATGGATTCAAATGGGAAATTGAAAACGAATCCGACATCACCCTTGCCAATAACGATTTAAGCATCCAAGATTTTCGCTTGTCAAGAGGCGGACAATTAATCAAAATTGCTGGATGCCTCACGAAAAATGACCAGGACAAACTGCACTATCAAGTTACCCAACTGAATTTAGAAGAATTAAGTCACATGTTTGGCACCGATCAAGTGTTTGGCGGATCCTTCTCTGGCTGGGGTGATGTCTCCAATCCATACACCAACTTTAACTTCAGTTGCGATGCGCGCTTGGATAACTTCTCCATCGATGGGGAAGAGGTGGGGACCGTTTCCGTACTAACAGATTGGAACGAAAAACGTGAAAGTATTTTCATGCAAGGTGAATTGAAATACCGAGGACTGCGCACCTTTGATTTCAATGGATTGTATGCGGTCAAGAAAAACGAACTGGACCTTAAATTGAAATTCGACCAAACGGACATCAAATTTGCGAATGCCTTTCTTGATCCAGAAGTGGTGAAAGACATTCAAGGGAAAATCAATGGAAACATTCAAGTTAAGGGAAGTCCGGATAAACCTGAATTAAGCGGAAAATTACGACTGTTGAACGGTGGCGCTCAAGTGGAACTTCTCGGTGTAAAATACCGAACGGAAGGAATCATCGATGTCAAAGAGGAATCGTTTGAAATCACGAATATTCCATTATACGACGAGGCCGGAAACGTTTCATACATCATCGGAACCATCAACCACAGTAATTTCAGCGATTGGAACTTTGATATGCAAATCAACATGGAGGATGATATTCGTAAAATCAATCCACTGACCAAACGAAATGCAGCCATTGATCAATTTATGGTCCTCAACACCAAATACAAGGATGGTGACATTTATTACGGAAAAGCCTTCGCTCGAGGAATTGTGAATATTTCTGGAACAGATAGTGACCTAGAGGTATTTGTTGACCTAGAGACGAAGAAAAACACCGAAATCATTTTCCCGATGTATGGGGTTTCAGAGATTGAAAAGGAAGATGATTTTATTCATTTCATCAATAAATCAACCGTTCAAGAACAATTGGAACGCAAATTAGATTTTACGGGTATCGATTTGGACTTGAACTTCAATATCACCCAAGATGCACAAATGAAATTAATTTTCAATGAGCAAATTGGAGATGAAATCATCGCACGGGGAGATGGAAAAATGAACATCAAATTGGACCAATTGGATCAATTAACGATGGCTGGAAAGTACAGCATCGCTTCAGGAAGTAAGTACAACTTCGCGATGGGATCCATCAAGCAGTTGTTTATGATTGAAAGTGGATCAGTGATCGAATGGACAGGTGATCCTTATGATGCCTTGATTGATGTCAATACGGTAGCAACGAAAAAAGCATCCATCTTGGAATTAAGTCCAGAATTGGCGGATAGGTCTTTGGTGAATCAAGACATTTACTGTTACTTGAAATTGTCAGACAAGTTGTTGTCGCCTCAGATTTCATTTGATATCAAAGCCCCGCGTGCACCGGAAACGGGACGGGCCTTAATTGACCGAGTTGTTTCGGATGCGGATGAGAGAAACCGTCAATTTTTCTCGCTGTTATTGGTGAGTAAGTTTCAACCATTAAAAGGAAATGTTTCGGCTGGTGGATCTGCTGCGTTGGATTTAATTGAATCACAAATCAACGCTGCCTTGAGTAATTTGTCCGAAAACTACAAATTGAATTTGGATGTTGGTTCCGATGCTACCCAAGGTGAAACAAGCGTTGCCATTGGAATGAATAAAGGAGTTCTGAATGATCGATTGGTTATCTCCACGAGTATTGGTGTGGAAAACCGCGCATCCATTAGCGATGCAAGTGGGGCAAAAAGTGTTCAAAACTCAGTTATTGGTGATGTTTCCGTGGAATATAAGATCAAAGATAATTTCCGTGTTCGGGCATTCAACCAATCAAACAATGCCACGGTAAAACAAAATTCAGGTCCTTTCACACAAGGAATCGGAATCTCTTATCGCGAAGAGTTTAACCATTGGAATGAATTGCAATTCATCCAGAAGGCCGCTTACCTGTTAAATGGTAAAAAAGAGGGGAAAGCACCCATGGATAAACGAAAAAGACAAGCTGTTACGGTTCCGAATAATGAAATGACGACTCCGGAATCTGTCGAGAAAATAAATAAGAAAATATGAAAAAAGTACTCGTAGCAAATCGTGGTGAAATCGCCAGAAGGGTTCTTCGAACCTTGAAAAAAATGAACATTCAAAGTGTGGCCATTTATTCGGATGCGGATGCAAATGCACCTCACGTTTTAGAAGCGGATGAAGCCGTTTATGTTGGGAAAAGTCCATCGGCTGAAAGTTATTTGCAACAAGATTTAATTTTGAAAATCTGCAAGGACCTCGGTGTTGATGGAATTCATCCAGGCTACGGTTTCCTTTCTGAAAATTCCGGTTTCGCACGTAAAGTGAAAGAAGCTGGAATGAAATTAATTGGTCCCTCACCTGAATCGATGGAATTAATGGGGGATAAGTTAAGCGCGAAACAAGCTGTAAAAGAATACAACGTGCCTTTGGTTCCTGGAGTTGATGAAGCGATTTCCGATATTCCAGCGGCAAAACGCATCGCTGCTGAAGTTGGATATCCAATCCTTATCAAAGCTTCCGCTGGTGGAGGTGGAAAGGGAATGCGACTTGTGTACGAAGAAAGTGAATTCGAAGAACAAATGATTTTGGCACAAAATGAAGCGCGTTCATCTTTTGGTGACGACGCAGTGTTCATTGAGAAATTTGTGAATCAACCACGTCACATTGAAATCCAAGTGTTTGCCGATCAACACGGCAATGCAGTGCATCTTTTTGAACGTGAATGTTCCGTTCAACGCCGTCATCAAAAAGTAATCGAAGAGGCTCCAAGTGCAGTCCTGACGCCTGAAATCCGCGAGAAAATGGGTGCGGCGGCAGTGCAGGTATGTAAGGCATGTAATTATGAAGGTGCTGGAACCGTCGAGTTCTTAATAGATGCGAACCTAGATTTCTATTTCCTTGAAATGAATACGCGTTTGCAGGTAGAACATCCTGTAACCGAAGAAATCACCGGACTTGACCTTGTGGAATGGCAAATCCGCGTTGCACGTGGCGAACGCTTACCAAAACTACAGGATGAGTTAGCCATTCATGGTCATGCCGTGGAAATTCGTGTCTACGCTGAAGATAGTTTAAATGGATTCACCCCAGATATCGGTACATTGAACCGCTACCGCATTCCAACAGGAAAAAGTGTGCGTGTCGATGATGCATTTGAAGAAGGAATGGAAATTCCAATTTACTACGATCCGATGATTGCCAAATTGGTCGTTTGGGGAAAAACACGAACCGAAGCGATTGATCGTGCCATCAAAGCCATCGATGATTACCAAATCTCTGGTGTGAAAACAACGCTTGATTTTGGAAAATTCGTATTGAAACACGAGGCCTTTAGAAGCGGGAATTTCGATACGAACTTTGTGAAAGAACATTTCTCAAGTCCTGAATTAATCAAGAATGCCATGGAAGAAGAAAGTGTTGCACTACAGCACGCCATCGATTCCATTTGGGGTCATGTGAACGAATTTAAAAACAAGGCTTACGCTTCTCGAGAAATTTCTTCGTCATGGAAAAATCGCATGGAGTAAAATAATTTAATTTTTCAAATCCAAATCCGAGAAAAAACGTACTTTTACCTCGCAAAATTTCAACAATGAATTTACACGAATATCAAGGAAAATCTATCTTAAAAAGTTACGGTGTTGCCGTTCAAGAGGGGATAGTAGTCGATAAAGTAGAAGATGCTGTAGCAGCTGCTAAAAAACTATCGGAGGAAACAGGAACAAGTTGGTTTGTCGTGAAAGCGCAAATACATGCTGGTGGACGCGGGAAAGGAACAGTGGAAGAAACTGGTTCTCATGGTGTTGTCATCGCAAAAGGACTTGACCAAGTGGAAGAAAAAGTAGCAGGTATCCTTGGTGGACACTTGACAACTCTTCAAACAAATGGCGTAGGTAAAAAAGTAAATAAAGTGTTAATTGCACAAGACGTATACTATCCAGGTGCTTCTGAGCCTGAGGAATTCTATATGTCCGTTTTACTTGACCGTGAAAAAGGAAGAAACGTCATCATCTATTCTACGGAAGGTGGAATGGATATTGAGCACGTTGCGGAGCACACTCCAGAAAAATTACACAAAGAATTCGTTGATCCACGTGTTGGACTTCAAGGATTCCAAGTGCGTAAAATCGCTTTCAACCTTGGATTATCTGGTGAAGCGTTCAAACAAATGTGCAAATTCGTTCCATGCTTGTACAATGCATACGTAGGAATCGATGCATCGATGTTTGAAATCAACCCATTATTCAAAACATCTGATGATAAAATCATCGCAGTTGATGCGAAAGTAACCATGGATGGAAACGGATTATTCCGTCACCCAGAATACGCAGCGATGCGCGATAAAACGGAAGAAGATCCAACAGAAGTAGAAGCTGATGAGGCTGGATTGAATTTCGTGAAATTGGATGGTAACGTTGGATGTATGGTGAATGGTGCTGGACTTGCGATGGCAACGATGGACATCATCAAACTTTCAGGTGGTAATCCAGCGAATTTCTTGGACGTTGGAGGAACAGCAAACGCAGAACGCGTAGAGAAAGCATTCCACATCATCTTGAAAGATCCAAATGTGAAAGCAATCTTAATCAACATCTTTGGTGGAATCGTTCGTTGTGACCGTGTTGCACAAGGTATCGTTGATGCGTACAAAAACATCGGTGAGATTCCAGTTCCAATCATTGTTCGTTTACAAGGAACAAACGCTGTTGAAGCGAAACGATTAATCGACGAATCAGGACTGAATGTCCATTCAGCAGTGCAACTACAAGAAGCCGCTGACTTGGTCAAAGAAGTTTTAGCATAATCATTGAAAGCCATCTGCGGATGGCTTTTTTATTACATCTACTTTTTCCTCAAATTTTTTTACCGTCATTGGGACAGCGAAGGTCTTCGTTGCAGTTGCACTGCCTCCGCTTCGCTGCAGTTGCCTCCGCTTCGTTGCAGTTGCACTGCTGCGATACTCCTAATCGCAACCTTTTAATTCCTTGGTTACAGGATATACGTCATTGTCTCCAAATAATCCAGCAATGCGGTGTTGCAAATTCATCAATGCGTTGCTCTAACGATTCATCGCCTCAATCAGTCCATTTCCACACTGAAAATGTCCTTTAGGGCATGCTTTGTGCCCGTGCAGTCCACATGGACGACAGGCTAAATTTTTCACCTCGATGACTGAAGAATCATCTGACAAAGGTCCAAAGCCGAATTCTGGTGTCGTGGAACAAAAGAAGGCACTTACCGGAGCATTTCCAGCGGATGCGATGTGCAATGGACCAGAATCGTTGACGAAATTCCGTTTGGCATCCTTCATCAACGCAGCTGATTGCATCAGACTTAATTTTCCGGCTAAATTATGCACGTTGTTGCGCTGACTGATCAATTTGATACTTTCGCATAATTCATGGTCGTCAGGACCGCCTAATAGGTAAAACTGGACTCCTTCCTCATCAAATTTTTCGATGGCGTATTGCCAAATAGCAGGCGGAGCTTGTTTCGTAAACCAAACAGATGCAGGCGCTAAACAATAGTAGGGTTCATTTTTCCATTGCGAAACGAAATCGATGTCCGATGCGCACGGATATAACTGCGGTCTGCGTTGTTGGATGTCCGTGATGTCTGTGATCAAAGAGATGTTTCGATCGACTTCGTGTTGTCCGTTAGTGATCGAGTGCTTAAATCGTTTGGAATAGAAGAACGAAAATGGATTTTTCGAAAATCCCCTTGTTTCCTTTGCTCCAGAAAGAACCGTGATGAGTCCAGAAGAAGCGAAACGATGAAGGTTCAGTACAAGGTCGTACTGTTCTTTCCGGATTTCTTTGATTAAATCAAGGAGTGATTTTCGCTTATTCGACTTATCAAAGATGAGCACGCGTCGTAATTTGGGATGCTCTTCCAGCAATGCTTCATTTCCTTTTTTTAACAGGAAGTCAATTTGTGCACAAGGAAAATGGGCTGACAAGGATTCAATCAGTGGAGTCGCCAAAATGACATCACCTAGAAATGCTGTTTGAATGATTAAAATTTTCTTTGTTGCCATTACCTAATTAACGTCACATAACCTCTTTTCACAATCAACTCATCTGTTTGTGTCGTAATCTCAATGCGGTACAAAAAGACGTCATTCGTTGCGTCTAGTCCAGAACTGGAAATTTTTCCGTCCCAACCCACGGTTGGATCCGACGTTTCAAAGACAATTTGTCCCCAGCGATCAATGATGCTAAACGTATAGTTTTTTGGATCCGCATTGGAAACCACCGGGTAGAAAATTGGATTTAAACCATCCGGAGTGAAAGCGTTTGGTACAAACACCAACGGATCATATGGAATACAGACATCGATGGAACGACTCGTTTCACTAAAGTTATAGGAATTCAGTCCTTCAACTGCTTCGATTCGGTAACACACTTCGCCATTGGTTCGCAAAGCAGAGACATCATCCGTTAAACTCGTAACGTTATTCGGGACAATCGCCATTGGTGTATTTTCGAAAGTGCCATACGCATTTCGGTACACATGGTATTCCATGACAGCTCCGTCAAATAATTCGTATGGATTCCACGAAACGGTATTGATCATGTTGTACTGATCGGCTGTTCCAGTGGCAAAAATGGTTTTATTGGTGTTCGCATACGCGCCCGGATTCCCGCAACTGTCCACGTACATGCTTCGGTATTCCCAAGCCTGTAAGGTGATATCTACGTCTTCATCGATGAAATGAGCAACGTTCCCAACAACTGGCGCTCGACCAATTTCCTCAAAATTCCCTAATGTATCCTTGCGCTCAAAGATGATTTCTGTAATTCCAACGGAGGCATCGACGTAATCAAACAATTCAATGAATTCCCCATTGACCGTAGCCAATTTAAAATAATGATACGCAGGAGCGGTTGGACTTGGCATCAAGAAACACAGGGGATTCGAGAAGGCAACTTTCCCATTGCCTAAATTCGCTTTGATGAAAATACAGTAGGATTGTCCACGTGTCAATTGCGCCAAGAAACTCATGTCGTTGGTACTGCCTAAAAGTGTCCATTGGTTGTTGTTCTTGGACCAGATTTCATAGTTCGTTACCGAAGTCCCTCCATACAGACTCCAGGACAAACTCGCTTGCTCTTCACACATATTAATGGTGTAACTGGCAAGAATGGAGGTGTGCACCAATGCTTTGGCAGAAGTTTGAAAGGTTGGTGGATTCGCTGACGTGAAGCAAGAATCGAATGCGGCAACGGAGTATGAGAATGGACCAGGGGCATTCACGAGGTACGAATAGTTCGTTGTACCAATTCCGTAAACGGTGTCCAATTCATATAAAAATCCATTGGCATCAAAGGTGTAAATAACATAACCGTAGGTATCATCTTGTCCATTTTGATTCCATTGGATGTTCATCAGGTAGGTCGTTGTGTCGAATCCAACTGAATAGATGACGGGCATGTCCGGAGTAAACATATCGCTTAAATTATCACCCGGACGGTTCGAATTGAAGTTACAAGTTGTCGTGGCTAAATTCACACGGTAGCGAATGAATTCGTCACACAAATCAATCGTGTCGATGTAACTCGTTTGATTGTAGGGAACGCTATCCAAAAAGTTAAAGAAGTTCGTTGGATATTCTCGGTAAATGTAAAAGTACTCGTTGTAGGTTGGAAGCGGTGTCGCACGTGGTTTATTCCAGTTCAGGACAGCCGTCCCGTTGTTTGGATTGACGAGCGTTAAGAAAATGTTGGAAACAGTATCGCTGTAACGAAGTGTTCCGCCATTACATCCGGACTGAACAGCTAAATAGAATTCGTGGTGAGTGTAGATTGCGGGAACAATAAAACTATTCGCATTGATGTCAGTGACTGTCCCAATTAATCCATTTTGAATCGAATAGATTTGATACGATACAAATGCGTTGTTGTTATTGGTCACTGGATTCCAGAAAATAGTTAAGTCCTCCGTGTTCGCTGTTTGGATGCAATTAATTTCAGGTGCAGCAATGATTCCCGGATTCAAAACGTGAATGTTTACAGTAGCGTAGCTTACTTGAGGAACTTGACAATAATCGTCTTGCACACGGAAAACATAGGTATACGTCATTTGACTCATCGTATTTCCTTGCGCATCGGAGATGTGATCGCAGGTCGTTTGCCAATTGAAATTCGTGTTGATGGATCCAGTTCCTGTTAAGGGAAATCCCGTCGTTAAATTCGCGCATGGTGCAATGCTACATCCTGTACTGGAGGTAAAGTTTGTTCCGTACATGGGGCCTGACCCAGTCATGGTCAATGTTTGCGGACTTCCATCCTGCAGTAGGTCCGCATCACTGGCATTTAAGTTGAAGGAAACCAAATCTCCCACATTTACGGTGAGATCGAAGGAGTTTCCTGGGAATGGTGGCGTAATCACGGGTGGATTGTTTCCACCGGAACAGGGCATCACCATCAATTGCATTTCGCGTTCAACTTCTGAAATTAAGATTCCTTGACGATACGATTTCACCAACACCTTCACCACGTAATTCCCAATGTTCACGCAGGTAAACGTTAATTCGCCGGAGACCGGGTTCAGACTTGCTGGAATATTTGCTGGATTTAAACTTTGGTTTGGCGTAGGATTAGTGGCGCTGAATCCGATTTCAAAGGGAACTGGAATGGGATCTACTGGCGGATTGTAACTAGCTCCTTGAATATTGTTGTAAGGAATTCCGAAGGAAAAAACCAAGGAGTCTAAATTTGCATCGATGGCATTTCCGTTAAAGGTATAAGGTGTTCCAGCGCAACTCACAAAGTGTGGATCTTGAAAAAATACAGGTGAATCGTCCGGAATATCTAGTTTATAAATTTTCGCAGCCAAGGTGATTCCATAGTTTGCGGGATTCATGAGATTGGAAACTGTGTTGCTTCGAGAAAAGTTTTCGTAGGTGAAGATCCAGCCATTTGCAGGAGGCACACCTGATAAGGAAACTACCGCACTTCGGTACAATACTTTTTCAACAGCTCCTAGACCGTTTCCGCCATTGCTTCCTGTTCCACAAAGTAGAGGTCCGGGTGAGCCAGTTACGGGAGAACAAGTCGGAGAAATGTCTTGACGAGAAACGAAATTGACATTGATAGAGGATAAGCTTGGATGGTTCCAAACCTTCAATTGTTCCGAGACTGGATTGACATCTGCGCCATTGCAATCGCGGTAAAAGATCAATTCAAATTGATAATTCGTTCCCCCCAAATGTTTATAGCTGATTTCCCCTCCCATGACATGGGAAGCAAAGGCGTTTTGACAAAACAAAACAATGGAAAGCAGAAAAATAACTCTAAACATCAGTAAAACAACGGGAAAAGTCCGTATTTATTATAACGAAAGTTAACTGAATAAGTTGCTAGCCAACGCTAATTATCGACAAACTTTTCCAATCCAAGTGTTTACAAGCCATTTCGCGTATTTCTTCCACTGTAATTTCTTGTACTTTTTGAATGTATTTGTTGTAAAAGGAGATGTCCATGCCATGTAATTCCACTCCTGAGAATAAATCCAACATCGCGTAAGGTCCATCGGCTGCTTTGAGCAATTGTCCGAGTAGGTAACTTTTAACTAATTCCAATTCTTCTTCCGGAACCAATTCCGTTTGAAGACGTTCGATTTCCTTTTTCACTTCTTGAATCGTTGCTTCGCGCACCTCTTTAGCTACTTCCGTGGCAATCATGAAATACCCGAAATGCGTATTTTCCATCATGTAAGACCCAATACCATAGGTATAACCTTTGTCCTCACGGATGTTACTCATCAAGCGACTACCGAAATAATCTCCAAGAATGGTATTCAAAACGGAAAAGGAAATAAAATCCGGATGGGTTTTGTTGAACATGATTTTCCCAATGCGAATTGCTGTTTGCAGGGCGTCCGATTTTTCTTGATGTTCAATGTGCGCTTTCCCGCTGAAAGAACAGTTCTCTGTTTTGAAGGTTTTTCCAACGAAATCAGCACAGGCCGTTTTGATGTCCAACATCACGTCCTTTGAAAAATCTCCCACTAAAAAGACTTTCGACAATCCTTTTAAATAATGTTTTTGGTAAAATGCGATGAGGTCTGTGCGTTTCACTGTTGCGTAATCTCCTTGAGAAATCACTTGTGAATAGGGCGTTTCTTCAAACAGGACTTGCTGTATTTTACGCTGTGCTAAGACATTCACTTTTTGCAGTTGGACCTTTAATTTTTCTTGTCGCTCATTGCAGATTTCTTGCACTTCTTTTTCAGGGAAAATGGCATTGGTCAAGGCTTCGTGAAAAATATCAAATGCTTGTTTTAAATAGCTGTTTAGCGCATACAGTGTGACAACGGCTTGTTCTTGTGACACGCTGACATCGTAATATGCTCCAACAGCATCCAGCGCATGATGAATTTGAATCGCTGATTTCGTTTTCGTTCCTGAAATTAAAAGTCCAGCAGTGAGAGAAGCCAAAATTGGCGTTTCGATCGTCGTTCCAGCGTTGAAATGCAATTCGATTTTTGCCGTTTCGTTGGCAATGTTGTTTTTCCAGTATAATGGAATTCCAGCATGGATTTCAACCATTTCAGGCACCGAGAAATCAATCGATTTGATGGGTGTAAGCTTCGGGGCAACTTGACGATTAAGCATTTTTTTTCTTTTTAACTTTCAATAAAACACCATTTTTCTTGGCAAACAGTTGATTGGCAAAGGTGCGCAGGTCCTCCGCTTGAATCGACTGATAAATCTCTTGTTCTTCGTTGATCCCGTTCGCGTCTCCTAACAATTCGAAGAAGGACAAATTCATCGCTCGGTTCAATAATCCTTGATCTTGGAAAGCACGTGCCGTTCGAAGTTTGATTTTAATTTGCTCCAATTCTTTTTTGGAAATCAAGGTCGTTTTGTAATGTGCAATGATTTTCCAGATTTCCTTGTCCAAGTCCGCAAACGATTTACCCTCATTCAATTTTCCCGTGATGATGAACAATCCTTCATCCATGGATCCCGTAATGTAGGCGTTGATTTCTGAAACCAATTTTTGCTTCTTGATGAGGTCGACATACATTTTGGACACTTTCTCACGTCCCATGATGTCGCTTAATAAATCCGCTAGGTAATAGCCAGGATTTTTTCGTTCCGGCATTTTGAAGGCATAGTAAAATGCATCCGCCGGTACATTGCGAACGATGGTTTTGGATTTAAAACGATCTTGAGCAGGTTCCAAAGGAAGAATGCGGGCTGATTTCTTCGCTTTCGGTATAGACCCGAAAAAATGATCGACGCGTTCTTTTACGTAATCCAACTCAAAGTTTCCGATGACACACAAAATGCAATTGGATGGATGGTAGTGCTTTTTGAAAAACGCTTTCACGTCGCTCATTTTCGCATCTTCAATGTGTTTGATTTCTTTTCCAATCGTCGCCCATTTGTAGGGATGTTTGGTATACGCCAACGGACGCAATTCCAACCAAACGTCTCCGTATGGTTGATTCAAGTAACGTTGTTTAAATTCTTCAATCACGACGTTTCGTTGAACTTCCAAACTTTTATCCGTGAATGCCAAGGACAGCATGCGGTCACTTTCTAACCAAAGTGCGGTGTCGAGGTTGTGAGCTGGCAGGACATCGTAATAATTCGTGATGTCGTTGCTGGTAAACGCATTGCTTTCTCCACCTGCGGCTTGAAGTGGTCCATCGAAATCGGGAATGTTGACCGATCCACCAAACATCAAATGTTCGAACAAATGGGCAAATCCTGTTTTTTCTTCGCTCTCATCACGTGCACCTACATCGTACAATAAATTGACCACGGCCATAGGTGTGGAAGCTTCTTTATGGAAAAGGACCGTTAGTCCATTTTCCAATTTAAATCGTTCAAAATGAATCATAAATAGTTCTTTTGTTCGTTCAATACCTGATGAAATTCATTCATCATTTCTTGAACTATTTCTCCCGCAGGCATAATTTTTTGAATGAGTCCGGCAATTTGACCAATTTCCAATTCGCCTTCTACCAAATCTCCTTCGAACATGCCTTTTTTCGCACGTCCACGTCCGAGAATTTGGGTTAATTTTTCTTTATCTGCTCCGTCTTGATAGGCGGATTGTAGTTTTGTGTAAAATTCATTCTTCAATAAACGAACTGGTGTCAGTTCCTTCAAGGTCAACATTGTGTCACCTTCTTCACTGGCAATGATGTATTGTTTAAAGTTTTCATGTGCGCTACTTTCGGTAGACGTCACGAAGCGACTTCCCACTTGAACGGCGTCTGCGCCTAGGTTCATCGCAGCGAGCATTCCTCGACCGGTGCCAATTCCACCTGCGGCGATTAACGGAATGTCAATGGCAGCTTTCACCATCGGAATCAAACAAAACGTGGTTGTTTCATCTCGACCGTTGTGTCCGCCAGCTTCGAATCCTTCTGCCACAATCGCATCCACTCCAGCATCTTGTGCTTTCAGTGCAAATTTCACACTGGAAACGACATGCACCACCTTGATTCCATGTTCCTGTAGGTGCTTTGTCCATGTTTTTGGATTTCCTGCTGACGTGAAAACAATCGGCACGTTATGTTTGATGATGGTTTGAATGTGCTTATCGATATCCGGGTACAACATCGGTAAATTCACGGCGAAGGGTTTGTTCGTCGCTTGTTTACATTTGATCACTTGTTCCTCCAAAATCTCGGGATACATCGATCCGGAGCCAATAATTCCGAGTCCACCAGCATTTGAAACGGCAGCGGCTAATTCCCATCCGGAACACCAAATCATTCCAGCTTGAATCAATGGGTATTGAATATCAAATAGTTGACAAATACGGTTGTGTGATTCTGACATATTTCGTGTTTGAAGGACGAATTTAAGGATTTCTCAAGGGATTCTTGCACCCTAATTTCAATCTGACATGAAATGATTAAATTAGCGTGAAATTAGTCGTTTTGAAATTACGTTACTTCTTTGTGCTATCCCTGTTCGCGTCGCTTTCTCAAGTGTCCGCGCAGGATTCTCATGAGGATACGCCTCATAACGAAATTCAATTCATTGAAAACAAGGGGCAGTGGCCATCTGTGGTACAGTTTCAGTCCTCCGTTTCTGGTGGAAAATTGTGGATAGGGGACAGTGCCATCTTGTTTCAATTGCAGGATTTATCTGATTTGCACAAAGCACACTACGACTTAAAAAACGTAGAAAATCCAAGTTTGAAATCCGCGCTCATTCAGCAAAAGTTTCTTGGTTCTAAAAGTGACAAAGTCCGTTCTGTAGAAGGACGTTCGACACATTATTACAATTACTTTCTTGGCAACGATTCCACGAAATGGACCCATGACGTTCACGCATATGCCAAGGTGGAATACGAGCATTTTTACGCGGACATTCATTTGCTTTGGGAAAGCGAGAAAAATGCCTTGAAGTATTCATTCTTTGTCGAACCAGGTGCAAATCCAAACGAAATTCGTTGGAGGTATTCCGGTGAATTCACTTCCGTTCGCATTCGAGATGGACGATTGATCTTGAAAACAGCGATTGGGGAAATCATCGAACAGCGTCCAATTGCGTACCAAATCATTGATGGAAAAAAGTTTCCTGTTTTATGTTCGTTTAAAGAACAAGAGGGAATTTACAGTTATGCATTAGGAAAGTACGATAATGAATTTCCATTGGTCATTGATCCGGTGCTCGTCTTTGCGACGTATAATGGTTCCGTGTCCGATAATTTCGGAATGACAGCGACTTACGGAAATGATGGTTCCGCGTATTCAGCTGGAATGGTTTACGGGAATAATTTCCCAATTCCAAACGCGAATTCCTTTGATATTTCTCCGAATTTCACTTCCATTGCGGGATCCTACGGAATTACGGATGTGTTTGTCACAAAATACAATCCAACCGGAACGAACATGCTTTGGTCAGCCTTTTTAGGTGGGGGCGACATGACACAGGGAACGGAAACTGCTCATAGTTTAATCTGTGATTCCTTGAATAACATTTATGTTTTTGGTGCAACTTCTAGCACGAATTTCCCAACAACCGCGGGAGCGTTTCAGGCAACACATGGTGGTGGATCCTTTGGCGCAAATTTCTTGTACAATGGTGTTTATTTTTCGAATCAAGGAACAGATATTTACATTTCAAAAATAGCTTCGAACGGACAGAATTTATTGGCGTCAACCTATGTTGGTGGTTCAGATAATGACGGAGTGAATTACCGTTCAACAGCTTTGCCATACAATTCTGTTGCTGCTTATGATTCCTTAACGACCAATTATGGGGATCAATTCCGTGGGGAAATCATGTTGGATTCGTTGAACAACGTGTACATTGCAAGTTGCACACGTTCGACAAATTTCCCAACCTTAAACGCTTTTCAAGCGAACAAATCCGCAGGACAAGATGGGGTCATTTTTAAATTGAATGCTTCCTTCTCTAGTTTGCAGTTTTCCTCTTATTACGGTGGAAATAATTCCGATGCCTGTTATTCTGTCAAGTTGGATACACTTGGAGCGATTGTATTTGCCGGAGGAACCTGTTCGAACAATTTATCGGGAACAAGCGGAGCGTATCAACCTTCCTTTCAAGGTGGGAAAACGGATGGATTTGTGGTGAAATTGGTTCCGTCGGGAACGAGCATTCAAAAAGCGAGTTACGTGGGTGCATCCAACTACGACCAAGTATTCTTTGTGGAAATTGATCGCTTGAATCAAATTTTCTTGTTGGGTCAGTCCGTTGGAGGAACGTTCCCAGTCTACAATGCGCCTTATTCCAATCCTGGAAGTAGTCAGTTTATCTTGAAGCTCAATCCAAATTTAACAACCAACCTTGCGTCGACGGTTATTGGAAATGGAAGTCCGTCCATTAATATTTCACCAGCCGCTTTTCTAGTAGATATTTGTGGAAATATGTACGTTTCCGGATGGGGAGCGAATATTTTGCAATCTGTCCCGATTAGTGGCATGCCGATTTCACCAAATGCATTTCAATCGACGACCACAGGCTTCGATTTTTACTTGATGGTCGTCCAAAACGACTTTTCAGGATTACTTTATGGTTCCTACATTGGCGGTTCGTTGGCACAGGAGCACGTTGATGGTGGAACATCACGTTTTGATAAAAACGGTGTCGTGTATCAGTCCGTTTGCGGTGGTTGTGGCGCGCACAGTGATTTCCCAACATCTCCAGGTGCCTGGTCCTCTTCAAACAATTCCTCCAATTGCAACAACTTGGTTTTCAAGTTCGATTTTCAATTGATTCCGAGTGCGTCGTTCACCACGAATAATGTAGCTGGTTGTACTGATTTAACGGTCAATTTTCAAAATACATCTACGCAATTAGACTCGTATTTGTGGGATTTCGGAAATGGAGACACAACGAGCGTGATTTTTAATCCTTCCGTTACGTACACACAGGCGGGATCATACAACGTGAACCTGTATGTGACGGATAGTGTTTGTCTGTTAACTGACACGGCAAATATTCAAGTGCTTGTCTTGGACTCCATTCAACTGAACGTGCTCGATACGATTAGTTTGTGCAGTTCGAATCCATTTGAACTCATTGCTTTTCACAATGGAACTGGAACACAATTCATTTGGTCGCAGAATGCCAATTTGAGCAATCCATTGAATAATCCAAACGATTCAACAGTTATCGTTTCTACTCCGGGCTGGTATTACATTGAAGTCGGTAATCCATATTGCTCGAAATTGGACAGTGTTTACCTGGAATTCGATGTTCCGCTCCAAGCATTTTTTAGTGTTAGTGATACCTTGGGATGTGCGCCTTATGTCCTCACCTTGAACAACAGTTCGACATTTACCACAGACTTCCTGTGGGACTTCGGAAATGGAGTGGTTGATTCGGTCAATTTTAATCCAACACTGACGTATTCAAGTCCTGGGACTTATCAAATTCAATTGACGATTTCAGATAGCATCTGTTTGGGACAGGATACCTACGCGTTAACCATTGAAGTTTCTGCACCCTTACTCGTGAATCTTCCGGATACGATTTTCTTATGTCAATCGGTCGAAACGATTTTGACTCCCATCATTACAGGGTCGGCTACCTCGAATATTTGGTCCAATTTTGCTGATTTCAGTGATACCTTGAATGTCAATCTTCAGAATCCAAACTTAACTCTAGTCGATCCACAGAATCAAACCTATTATTTTCAAGCGGATAACGGCTATTGCAGTGTGATGGATAGCGTTCATATTTCTGTTTTTGGAGAATCCATTTCCATCCAATGTTTGGATTCCATTTGCATCACGAATGTGTTACAGTTACAAGCGCAGAACAATGGATCAGGTTCATACACTTATCTGTGGTCTAGTCCAAATGTGCTGATAAACCCGAACAATCAAGGGACAGCTCAATGTACGTTGCCGGGGTCGCAATACGTTTACTTGCAAGCGACTTCCCCTCAAGGATGTGTGGTTTTGGATTCCCAATTTGTGTATGTTTCGACCTTTAATCAATTAATTGTTCTGGCAACAGCAAATCCAAATCTGATCATGCCAGGAGGAATTGCGCAGTTAACAGGAATAGTTCCGACTAACGCCGCTTTCACTTGGAGTCCAACATCAACGATGGTGAGTCCAACTTCCCTAACAACGAATGTTTTGCCTACTGAAACGACTACTTATACCTTGACAGCAACTGACGGACTCTGCACAAAATCAGACACAGCGTTAGTTCGGGTTTATGAAATTGTGTGCGACGAGCCATATGTCTTTGTGCCAAATGCCTTCACGCCAAATGGCGACCAAGAGAATGATGTCCTGTACGTTCGCGGGATATGGATCGAAAAATGTGTTTTCCGTGTCTTTAATCGTTGGGGAGAATTGGTGTTTGAAACCACCGACCAAAACATCGGTTGGGACGGAACATATAAAGGAAAAAAATTGGATCCAGATGTATTTGATTACTATTTGGATGTGGACTGTTTAGGCGGTTCTAGCACCATCATCAAAGGAAATGTAACACTAATGAAATAAAGAAAATGGCAAAAATCATTCAAGCGAAATCTGAGAAGTTTTTAGAAAATTATTTAAATAATGCGAGTCCAACGGGATTTGAGTCTGCCGGACAAAAAATGTGGTTAGACTACATCAAACCATACGTAGACGAGTACATCACGGACAATTATGGCTCCGTGGCAGGAATCATCAATCCAGGTCAACCGTATAAAGTTGTCATTGAAGCGCATGCGGATGAAATCTCATGGTTTGTCCACTATATCACCAAAGATGGCTTTATCTATTTGAAACGAAATGGTGGTTCAGACCACATGATTGCACCGTCGAAACGCGTGAACATTCACACGGACAAAGGAACAGTGAAAGCCGTATTCGGATGGCCAGCGATACATATGCGTCAGCAAAAAGAAGAGACACCAAGCATGAAAAACATTTTCTTGGATTGCGGATGTTCTTCAAAAGAAGAAGTCGAAGCACTAGGTGTTCATGTTGGCTGCGTGGCAACGTTTGAGGATGAATTTATGATCTTGAACAAGAATAAATATGTTGGACGCGCTTTGGACAACCGCATGGGTGGATTTATGATTGCGGAGGTTGCTCGTATGTTGAAGGATGCAAAAAAGAAATTGCCATTTACTTTGTATGTGGTCAACTCTGTTCAAGAAGAAATCGGATTACGTGGTGCCGAAATGATGGCGCATCGCATCAAGCCAGATTTAGCTTTAATCACGGATGTTTGTCACGACACAGGAACTCCCATGGTCGATAAAATCGAAAATGGCGATCAGAAATCTGGAGATGGTCCCGTTTTAACGTATGGTCCTGCTGTTCAAAACAATTTCTTGAAACAAATCATCAAAGCGGCAGAGAAAAACAAAATTCCTTTCCAGCGTGCAGCAGTTTCGCGCTCAACCGGAACAGATACGGATGCATTTGCGTATTCGAATGAAGGAGTAACGAGTGCCTTGATTTCATTGCCCTTGCGTTACATGCACACCACGGTAGAGATGGTGCAAAAAGAGGACGTAGAAAATTGCATTCGCTTGATTTACGAAACATTGTTAACCGTGAAAGCAGGTCAAGATTTTAGGTATATTAAGTAAATTATTTATTGTTTAATGTAGCTTGATGAAAATTCCTAATTTTCTCAAAAAAATGTAAATCTCATGAATAAAATAGTTTTTCTAGTTTCAATAAGTGTATCTAGTTTTTATAGTTTTTCGCAAATATCCCCGGCTATTTCAGGATGGTTAATAAATACTACTGGAATTACAGGAAGACATTATTTAAACGGAAATTCAACTCCGATTGTAGATACTGAACTTGCAAATGTTCAGTCTGTACAATATTCTGCTAATTGGGTTTATGCAACAACTCAAGGTATTCCAGCATTCATTACTGGCCCTTTCAATGCTAATCCAAATTCTGTGATAACCCCAGTAACTTCCATTTATAGAATCCCATTAAATCCTGTTAAAAACACAGCTGTTTTAACAAATACAGGAGCAGGAAACATTGGTGTTTTTAAAAATGGTGTAGGTTTATTTAGTTATGGAGATGGGTTTGCGTACAATCCGGCAACAAATACAGATGCTCCAACTCCAAATGGTGTTTGGAGACGCGATGCTGTGAAAGCTGAAGTGAATGGATTCGATTGCTCAAAGGCTCATCCAGCAGCACAAGGGAATTATCACCATCACCAAAATCCTAGTGCCTTTAATCTAGATTTAGTAGAACTTTCATCTATTTGTAATTTATACACTTCTGATGGTTTATATGTGATTAATCCATCAGTTCATTCTCCTCTTCTTGGTTTTGCTTTTGACGGTTTTCCAATATATGGTGCATATGGTTATCAAGATACTTTAGGACTTGGAACTATTGTTCGCATGAAATCAAGCTATTCGTTGAGAAATATAACTACCAGAACAACTTATTCTGATGGAACAGATGTGGTTGATGGTCCGCCCGTAAGTTCAACTTTTCCTTTGGGATGGTACAGAGAAGATTATGAATACATTGCACATCCCAACGATGCAAGTTATTTGGATATTCACAACGGCCGATTTTGTGTAACACCAGAATATCCAAATGGTATTTACTGTTATTTTACCACAGTTGATGCAAATCATAATTCATATTACCCCTATTGTGTAGGTCCAACTTATTATGGAATTCGTACGGGTGGAAAAGTTACAGCCATTAATGAAATTACTCAAACCTATTCTTCTTCAGCTGGAATGACAAGTCAGGAGATTCTGAATTTAGAATTAACTATTTATCCAAATCCTAGCATAGATTTAATTGCAATTCAATCCAATGAAATTGTAGCTCAAGATTTAAAAATTCAGTTAATTAATTCAGAAGGTAAAGTGGTGCAATCTAAAATTCTTTTTCAAGGAAGCTCAATTTGTCACTTAGAAATTGATACTATTTATACGGGCACTTATACAATACGTGTCTATAACGATCATTATAATAAGACGTATCAAGTTGTCATTCAATAAAGTTAATGTTTTACGAAGCTTTAGATCAATTCGACTTTTACATCTTCAATTAACAGAATATCGCCTTTAATCAATTTGGCTCTTCTTCTGGTTTCAATTTGTCCGTTGCGGTAAACGATGCCCGAATCAACAATGTGTTTTGCGTGTCCACCTGTTTCGGCTATTCCTAGTGCTTTCAACAAGCCCATTAATTCAATATATTCTCCGTTTACGGCAAATTGTTCCATTATTTTCCTTTTAATTCCATTGCTTTTAAGGTGTTCATCATCAAGGATGCGATGGTCATTGGACCTACGCCACCTGGTACTGGACTGATAAAACTACATTTTGGTGCCACTGCATCAAAGTCCACATCACCAACTAGTCTCCATCCGCGTTCGCGTGTTGCATCATCTACGCGTGTAGTTCCAACGTCGATAATCACTGCTCCAGTTTTTACCATGTCTGCCGTAACGAAATTCGGTTGTCCTATTGCTGCGATGAGAATGTCAGCTTGTAAACAAATTTCCTTCAAGTTCTCCGTGCGCGAATGTGCTAGAGTAACCGTACAGTTTCCGGGATTTGCATTCCTTCCCAACATAATGGAAAGCGGCGTTCCGACAATGTTACTGCGTCCGATGATGACACAATTTTTACCTTCTGTTTCAATGTTGTTTCGTTCAATCAATGCCATGATTCCGGCAGGAGTTGCTGGTAAGAATCCTGGTAAATTCAGAATCATGTTCCCCAGATTACGTGGGTGGAATCCATCAACGTCTTTCTTTGGGTCGATTGCTTGTGTGATTTTTAGTTCATCGATGTGCGCCGGTAAAGGAAGCTGGACGATAAATCCATCGATGCTTTTATCCTCGTTTAACTGACGAACTTTATCCAATAAAATCTCTTCTGGAACCGATGAATCGTAGCGAATAAGGGTGCTTTCGAATCCAATTTGATCACAAGCACTCACTTTCGAATTAACGTAAGAAACAGATCCACCGTCGTTCCCGACAAGGACAGCCGCTAAATGAGGAATTTTTTTTCCTTCCAATTTTCGTTGCTGAACCGCTTGTGCTAGTTCGGTGCGAATTTGTGCTGCTGTGGCTTTACCGTCTAAAAGTGTCATGAGAAAGTTTTTGCAAAGATAAGAAGAACATACATCTTGACCTAAATCAAGTTATCTTTGTGGAAAAGAAAAACATGAAGCAATTTATTATCGGCATCTTTCTGTGTTTGTTGCAGATTAACTTAAGTGCACAAATTCAAAGTTCAGAACTCGGAATCGAGGCATTTGGTGGCGGCTCTCAGCTTGGAGGAACTGTTGGTGGAGAGCTAAAATACGCGGTGAAACTTCCTAACAATTTAATCATTGGTCCTTCGTTTCGTTTGCACCGCTCTTGGTCCAATTACCTCAATGTGAATACGCAGTTTAATATATATGGCGGTGGTGCTTTTGCACACTTGCGTTACCAAGACAAGATTTTTGCTGGGGTAGAATTTCAAATGCTGCACAGTCCATTTAATTTTATTACGTTCCAAGCTGGACAGAAAAAATGGGCACCTACATTATTCGTAGGTGGAGGATTTTACTTGAAGTTAGCGCCAAAAATCAATTTGAATTTAGCCTTGTTTTACGATGTCATCAACGCAGATAATAGTCCGTTTAGAAGTTCTTACAATTTCAGAATCAAAAATGAATTTGGACAAGTGGTAAGAATTTTACCGATTATCTATCGCATTACATTATTCATTCCATTATCCAAATAAACATGAAAATAGGCATTGTACTTTATCCAACATATGGTGGGAGTGGGGTTGTAGCGACGGAGTTAGGTAAAGCACTAGCGGCAAAGGGACATGAAATTCACTTCATTACCTATTCGCAGCCGGTTCGACTCGGTTCCTTCCGTGAGAATATTTTTTACCACGAAGTTTCCTTGACAGATTACCCACTTTTTGATTTTCAACCGTATGAAACACAACTTGCCAGTAAAATGGTGGATGTGGTGAAACACGAAAAGTTGGACATCCTTCACGTTCATTACGCGATCCCACATGCATCTGCCGCGTTCATGGCACAACAAATATTAAAAGTTCAGGGAATTAACATTCCATTTGTGACGACACTGCACGGGACTGACATTACCTTAGTTGGTAAGGATCCTTCTTTTGAACCGGTGATTACCTTTTGCATCAATCATTCGGATGCGGTTACCACGGTTTCAGAAAGTTTGAAAGAAGATACGTATGCACATTTTCAGGTGACACGAGACATTCATGTGATTCCAAATTTTGTCGTGGAAGATGCTGAAGATGAACATTACACGGTTTACATGCGACAAAAATATGCGAGTGATGGGGAGCGAATCCTTTGTCACATCTCTAATTTTCGTCCGGTTAAACGTGTCGAGGATGTACTACGCGTTTTTGCAAAAGTGAATGCCGTATTGCCTTCGAAGTTAATCCTTGTTGGCGATGGTCCGGACCGATACAACTGTGAGCGCTTATGCCGAGAATTGCATTTGTGTGACCAAGTCATTTTCTTAGGAAAAGTACGCGATACCTCCCATGTTCTAGAAATGGCGGATGTCTTTTTACTTCCATCAGAAACGGAAAGCTTTGGCTTGGCGGCTTTGGAAGCGATGGCTGTGGGCGTTCCCGTTATTTCATCGAATACTGGTGGGATTCCGGAAGTCAACATTCATGGTTACTCTGGTTATTTATCCAACGTTGGTGACATTGATGACATGGCGAAAAACACGCTTGAATTATTGAAGTCCGAAAATCATCCCACATTTAAGAAACAAGCGAAATTGCGTTCGGAAGAATTTAGTTTAGCACGAGTTCTTCCCATGTATGAAGAATTATATCGTAATTTAGTCAAATAACATTTGCTAATATGTTGAAAATAGGCGTTTTATTTTCTGGATGTGGCGTTTATGATGGCGCGGAAATTCAAGAAGCTGTTTTAAGTTTATTAGCCATTGATCAAATGGGTGCGCAAGCGGTTTGCATTGGTATCGATGCCGATCAGCACCATGTAATCAATCACCTCAATGGCGAAGAAATACTTCAAACAAGAAATATGTTGGTGGAAGCTGCACGCATTGCGCGTGGAGACATACAAAAGATTGAAGACATCACTCCAGCGGACATCGATGCGCTGGTGATTCCCGGTGGATTCGGTAGTGCGAAAAACTTCACTTCATGGGCCTTTGATGGATCTAACGCGACGATTCGTCCGGATGTGAAGTTGTTATTAGTCAACTTGGTCAACATTGGAAAACCGATTGTTGCCTTGTGTGTGAGTCCGATTGTGCTAGCGAAAGCCTTTGAAGGATCCATGATTCAGCCTAAAATGACCATTGGTTCCAAAAACGGAGCTTCCCCATATTCCATCAGTGATTTTGAGGATGGACTGACAACGACAGGCGCTATTGCCGTTGATCTTCCATTAGGCCAAGTACTCATCGATGAAGAAAACCGCATCATCACGGCTCCTTGTTACATGATGAATGCACGGATTTCAGAGATTCAAGAAAATATCCAAGCGGCTTTTACGGCCTTAAAAAACATGTTGGATGCCGAATGATCAACGTCTGAATGATTGGTTGAAGGAACGTAAAGCGCGTTTCAACGAACGTCGTGCGGATGAATTGTTTGAACGCATTTGTCAGCAGGATCGTTCAGCCTTGAGTGCGGGAATCACCTTGGTCGAAAGTAGTCGTCTGGAAGATCGTTTCGAGGCCAATAAACTTCTCCAACTTTGTCTTGCACAGAACAAGCGCGCGTGGCGCATAGGCATTACCGGTGTTCCTGGAGTAGGGAAGAGTACGTTTATTGAATTCTTTGGAAATTTCATTTTACAACACAAGCAAAGTTTAGCGGTGTTAGCCATTGATCCTTCCTCCAATGTTTCCGGTGGCAGTATCCTTGGGGATAAAACACGCATGGAGACTTTGTCCAACAATGAACGCGTGTTTATTCGTCCAACAGCTGCTGGTACAACCTTAGGAGGCGTGGCACGTCACACCCGTGAAGCCATCATTCTATGCGAAGCAGCAGGATTCGAAGTCATTTTCATTGAAACGGTTGGTGTGGGTCAGTCCGAGACGATTGTTCACTCCATGGTCGATTTCTTCTTGTTGCTCATGCTTGCAGGTGCGGGTGACGAGTTGCAGGGAATGAAGCGAGGCATCATGGAAATGGCAGATGGAATGATCATCACGAAAGCCGATGGAGAGAACATTCAAAAATCAAATTGGGCACGAAGAGAGTATGCGAATGCCTTGCACTTATTTCCACCCAAAGAAAACGACTGGATCACGCACGTTCACACCGCAAGCAGTCTCAAAGGCGAGGGATTTGAAGAAATCTGGAAAAACATCGATTCCTTTTTCAACCGTATGAACCACAGCGGATGGATCACAGAAAACCGAAAACGTCAAGAAGTCGAAGTGTTAGAAGAAATGATGCGTTCACTGCTTCAAAGCGACTTCTTCTCGAATGAACATTGGTTAGCGAAATACCACGAAATGGAGAGCAAAGTGAAATCCGGGGAAATGTTAGCTTATCAAGCGGCTGAAGAATTGTTTTTGGGGTTTCGCACGGGAATCTAGATTTTCTGGTTTTTGGATCCCGCGAAATAGGTTTTGATTCACAAGTTTTAATGTTCAATAAATAGATCGTTCAGATTGTAACCTACCTAAACAAAATGATGTTTATTTTGAATCAATCGTTTTCTTCGTAATAATACGAATAGTCAATACCTTTCATAAACATTTCACGACTGTTGATTTCTGATGTTAAGGCATTCTTCAAGAGCTTTGTTAATAATGTGCTATCCACCGAACTTTTTACCATCGCGTTCATGTATTCGGTCTTGCCAATTTGACTCCAGTCTACACATTTTTTGAGTCTTTTTTTGAAAATCAAATCCAACCAAATACGTGTACTTCTACCATTTCCTTCCATAAAAGGGTGTGCAATATTCATTTCTACATATTTCTGAACGATTTCGTCAAAAGTAGATTCCGGCATTTTTTCTATTTGAGCTAAGGTTTCACCAAGAAAGCGCGAAACGGCGAACTGAAAGCCACCTTTCGAAATATTTTTCTGTCTTATTTGACCTGCGAAATCATATAAACCACCGAACAAATAAGCATGAATTTGTTGCAAGCCTTTTGCCGTTCCAATTTCAATACTGCTAACGAAGGAGCTTTCAAAAAGGGCATACGCTTTGGTTTTACTTTTTCCATCAATGCTTTCATCACTGTAAGTAAACCATTCTATAAAACGGTTGGCTTTCGTTCCGGGGAAGGTTTTGCCAAGGGAAATGATACCTTCATAATCGAGTATATCAGACTTGTATTTTTTACCATCTGCCGCAATTAATTTCAGTTGGTTAGTATTACTACCCAACTGAACTCCCTCTTTTTTAAACTTTGCTTTCAGGTATTTCCAATAATTTCTGGTTTTGGTATAGTCGTCTTGATTTGTAAGAACTGCAATTATATCCAATACACTGAACCACCATTTGGCATGTTCGTCATCCCAAACCGCACGTACTTCGCGGTCATCGAAAAACCGAATGGATATTTTTTCACTCATTTTCCCTTGTTTTTTCAAATACGAACAACTTCTCAATCTCATTCATCTACTTGAAGATAATCATAAATGATGATTCAATGGATGCAAATTGTTTTTAAATAGAGCAAAAATTCTTCTATTCTAGTATTTAAGCAACTTGAAGTTCGTCAATGCTTCATTGTTCTTGTTCACTCGCAGGATGTATACCGCTGAACGCATATCTGGTATGGAAATCTGTGTTTCCAAAGCGGTGTTGTTCACCGTTCCTTTCGTAATGATGCGTCCACTCAAATCAAAGATTTCATAGGTACAACCTGTTGCTTGCGTTTTGTTGTCGTGATTCAAGACAAAGGTTCCGTTCGATGGATTTGGTGCTACCGTGAAGTGAATGTCTGGTCCATCGGGAGGGGGTGGGATTAACTTAAAGATTGCTGTAAAAAATCCGTTTGAAGCAGTAATATTCGTTGTCAATGAATCTTGTAAGGTGTCATTGACAAACGCCGTTGGTTCCCAATGTGAGAAGGAATAGCCCGGTTTTGGGATTGCTACCATGTTCACGGGAACGCCATCGAAATAAGTTCCAGACCATGGATACGTCACTGGTTGAATCGTGTTCAGCGCAATTTCTCCGCCATTTTCCGGGTAGACTTCGAGGTTCACTTCAATTGTTTTTACTAAATTAAATCCTGTTTTGATGTTGTCAAATACCACTTCATTTCGACACGCTAATTGATCCTGGAAAACGTCATGATTATTCACAAATGCCTCCATTTGTCCGGCAATGTTGTTTGGGTCTCCCCAACGTGCAAACTCGTTTGGCATTTCTGTTACCATGGATTCGAAAAATGTTTGCTCGCGCGCCAACAGGACATCTGTTTGGTAACTGGTATTCATCAAATCCGCGAATCGATTGATGAAGTAGTTTTTGTAATCTGTGTTTTGAATGCTTTGTAACCAAATGTTGATGTATGGATTCCCTGTACTTTGCCCAAGCATGTAATTGATGTGGTTATCCGTACAACTTGTCCAGCCATTTGGCTGCATCGACAATTCCAAATCAATTAAGCCAAAGCGCCAACGCCAATTGGTTTTGTCTGAACGGTAAATTTTAATGTTGTTTCCAGGCCAATCCACATTTCCCATCCAAGACTCTGCAATGATGTAATCCGAGTAGTGTTTTAAATCAATCAGTTGATCCGCATCGTTGATATAACTTGGTGATAATGGATTTATGGTCAGGAAATCGGCATAGGAATCCCAAAAATGCTGGGCATCTCCTTCTACTGCACGTAGCACAAGGTTGTACCAATAACTCAAGGACAATATTTCCAACGAATCTTTATTGGCACCATCGTGAATTTCAAAAAACTCCGAGTTGAATTTTTCTCTGAGTTCATAAAGTCCAAAATAGGAACCGTTGATATATACACTTACCGGACGATAGGCAGAATAGTAATTTTTTGTTCCTTCACTCATCATACGAACTTGACTCGCGTCTTTGTAAGGTAAATTCAAATACTGGTTACTTCCATTACGAAGGTAAATTTCGCTGTACTTTGTGCGTTCCGGACGATCTGGAATCAATGGGTAATGCACAGGAGATTCACCAAGGGCGCCATGATCAAACGAAAGTCTAAACGAGTGCTGTGGTTGTGATCGACTTCCACCGGCTCCACCATCCATTCGCATGGAAGTAAAACGTTCGAAAACAAATGGGTGACCAATTCCTTCATTTAAATAAACCGCATGAGCAGGTTTTATCCAATCACTCGACCAATTATCAAAAATCCCTGTAGAACCATATAAATTGCTCTGATCAGTTGTCACCAAAAGAATCGGGGTGCCATGGCTTACGTTAAAAATATAGGTGCCAATGGTTTGTTGACTAGGTAGATACCCACCGTTTGGATCAAGTGGAAATACCTTTGTGCGTATGACTGTTTTTTGATAAATAAATATGGAATCTGTGTAAGTTGGTGAACTAAAACTAGGCTCCGTACCATTCGTGGTGTACACTAATTTGGAAGGAACCAGGTTGTTATGAGACAATTTTAAATAAAAAACAGTATTGTTTATTCCTGATATTTTGGAAAGGATGGGACGTTTCAAGCTATCGTTATAGGAAATAGAAGAATTGTTGGTAGCAGCAGGTGAAGGTACTAACCACTTGACAAAAGTCGAAGCATCTGGACTAAGTCCAACAGAAATATCTGTCGCCGGTGATTCCACCCGCAGGCTCGAAATCAATTGCTGTGACGGATCAAACAAATAAACGGTTTCTCCACCTCCATCTAATTTAAAATTAGTGTGAAATAAATTTCCTTGAAGTGGAAAAAAATCTTCGGTTAATTCATTCGATTGTGTTGTGTTCAAATGAAAATCGATGTAAGTATAATTTTCTCCGTTTGTTGCTGCGACTTCAAATCCGATGGAATTAATCATTCCTGCTGACAATCCCGACGCACTTAACTCACTAGCTCTTATCAGCATTTGATGTCGGGCACCCCAATACCAGTTGCCAAATGGAGCTGGATAGTCGGTATTCCCATTTTGAATCGTACCGGTGCCAATAATGGCATTGTTCAATTTGATATTTGGACGTTGGTAATAAGTTGAGGCTATGTTTGCTGAGCATGCCGCCGGACTCCCATCAATAAAACTTCCGATGGTGGATATATATGGCGTAGCAGTATGCTTAAAAATGGAGTTCTCGGTATATTGTGCGTTGTTATACGAACAAACGTTGATAATGACATTTGAAACGCCATCCCAATAAAATGGAGTAACAAGTTGGTGTTGACTCCATCCGGCTTGTGGTGTGTAATTTTGTTCGGAAAGTCCAAATTGAAATGGAGCGGAACCAAAGCGATTTTTCTGGCTACAAAATATTTGTTGGAATCCACCTGCTGGAATGGTTAAATTCGGTAAGATCCACATCCCGGGCACAGTCAACTTGTCTGATAACGAATATCCGTTTAGATTGACCTGGGTCGTTCCTGCATTATGCAATTCAATCCAATCACTTGCATCGCCATTTTCGTCGCTTGTGGTCAGGTAATTTTTATTACATCCCTCGTTGATGACAATTTGGGCAAAGCTAATTTGATGCAAAAGTAAAAAACAAACGAGAAGTTGCTTCATGTCAAAACCGATTATAAAAACCGAAGATAGTGAAATAAAATAAGTGTTTGATTTAAAGGAAAAGGATCGACGATTAAAAAACTTCAAATCGAATCGTTTCGACTCTCTGGTTTTCATGAACAATTTCTAGGTAATAGACCCCCGGTAGTGGCTGATTCACATGTACTTCATGCTTTGTTGAATGTATTTCTTCAACTTCAAATGGAATACTTCGTCCATACGTATCGTAAATATTTCGAATCATCCCTTCTTCAATCGATAGGTTGAAAGAACCGTCATTTGGATTTGGGTAAAGTTTTGTTTCTCCTTTTGTGACCTCTGACGTGGATACTTGTGAATCAACTTGGAAGGTATCGACTACTTGGCATCCTTCTGAATCCGTAATGGTCACGTAATATTCTCCGCCGGCAATTTGAGTTAAGTCGTTCGTGCTTTGTCCGGAACTCCAATTATACGAATAAGGTGGCGTAGCACCTGAAATTCCCAAATTGATGACTCCATCTAAGCCAAAAATCTCAGGAGTTATAACCGCATTGATTGTCCAAGGGAATGGTTCATAGACTACGTTTTGAAGGGAAACGGTACAGCCTAGTTGGTCTTCTACGGAGCAAATGTAGTTTCCAGCGCCAATTCCACTAATCAATGAATCATTTACTGTGAAGTCTACCCAGTTAAAAGTATAAGGTGCATTTCCTCCTTGTGCTGATACGTTGATGCTTCCAGTTTGTCCTCCGGGACAAGTAACGGAGATAATTTGACTCGTTGCGCTCAGATCCGTTAAGTTGATCTGGAAACTAACCGTGTCTTGACAATTTAGTCCATCACTAACAATGCATTCATTCGATCCAGGACCAATGGTTTGCAGCGTATTCGTTGTTTCCGCAGAATTCATCCACGAATAACTATAGGGAAGGACACCATTTACGGCAGAAACATTTACGTTACCTAAGGATGATGAATCACAGACGATGTTCGTTCCATTGATTTGTGTTGTCAAATTTGATAAGGTAAAGATGGTATCCGAAAATGATTTTTGACAAGCCAAAGCATCAGAAACAATACAGGAGTAAATGCCATTTCCTAGGTTGCTCAGTGCATTTGTGGAAGCTGTATTAGACCAGTTGAATTGATATGGAGCAATTCCATTGGAAGGACTTAGCGTTATTTCTCCATTCATGTTTTCTGGACAATCGATTTGTGAGGTGTTAAAATTCACTTGTATATTCGATTGACTTTGAAGAGTATAAGATTGGGAATTCGTACATCCTAGTAGGTCCGTAACGTTCACAGCATAAATCCCAGTTGCTAAATTTACAATGGAAACCGAATTACTGTTCGTTGGTGTCCAAGCATAAACATAAGTCCCGTTTCCACCAGTTGCATGGACAGCAATCGAGCCATTTGAAGCGTCATGACACGTAGGTGAAATGATGGTGTCGACCACAATTTGCAATGGACTTGGCTGAGTAACAGTTGCGTTGATGCTTCCTTGACATCCGATTTGATCCATAATTTGACAGGTATAATTTCCAGCTGGCACATTCGATAATTGATTTGAATTTCCAATGAATGGTGACCATGAATAGGTATATCCCGCTGTGCCACCAAAAACAGAAATACTAATTTGTCCAGTTGCTGCGCCATAACAGTTGACAGGTGTATTTGATACAATCGTTCCAGTTACTGCTGCTGGCTGTGCTATGGGAACGACAAGTGTTCCAACACATCCATTCGCATCAATCACTTGACAAGTATATGGTCCTGCTACTAAATTAGTAATCGTATTTGTACCGTTTCCAGTCGGATTTCCTGGTGACCAATTATACGAAAGTGTTCCTGTTCCTCCTGAAGCAGAAATCTGAGCAGAACCAGTTGAACCGTTAAAACAAGTAACTGGTGTTTGACTGACCAACGTCACACTAGGACCTGAAATATTACTAATTCCAACACTCAAATATCCTGTACAATTATTCTGGTCATTCACCATCACTTGATAGGATCCAGCAAATAAATTAGTTAAGGTTGAAGTACTACCGACGGATGGTGTCCAACTGTATGCATACGTTCCCGTTCCTCCACTTGTTACCAATGTCAATGAACCATTGTTGGAACCACACGTTGCTGGTGTGATGCTAGAAGTGCCCACTGAAATTGCTGAAGGACTACCGATTTGAACCACTTGATTGGTGATGCATCCATTTAAATCATTTATTTGGCAAGTGTAGGTTCCGGCGGAAAGATTACTTGCAAGATTGCTTGTCCCTCCCACTGGATTCCAGCTATACGAATAGGGAGCAACTCCACCGATTCCAGTTACTTGAGCAGATCCATTTGTCCCACCAAAACACGAAACAGGATTATTCGTTGTTATGGATGAATTCAATGCCGTTGGTTGCGTAATGGTCACCATTGTCGACTGTTGACATCCGTTCGCATCACTTGTCGTGCAAGTATATGTACCGGCAGGAACGTTACTAATAGATGAGCTTGAAGTTTGATTCGGACTCCATAAATAGCTCAAATTTCCTGTCCCGCCAGAAGCTGAAATAGATGCACTGCCCGTCGAATTACCAAAACAGTTAACATTTGTACTAGTTAAAATAGTATTGGAAATGGCAGGTGGATTGGAAATTTGGAAACTTTGATTGAGCACACAGTTATTTGCATCTATCAGTTGACAGGAATAAATTCCGGCGGTTAGGTTCGAAATGGAATTTGTTGTACCTAAATTATTGCCCCAATTGTATTGATATGGAGCAGTACCACCTGTCGAGGAAAGCGTTAATGATCCATTGCTTCCTCCAAAACAAGTAATAGGATTCACGATAGAATTGACCGATAATGGGCTTGGTTGGGTGAGGGAAACTTGTTGAGTGGATGAACATCCGAGTCCATCAGTTACTAGACACGTGTAATTTCCTGCAGGTAAATTTGTCAAGGTAGGTGCATTACTTAGGATTGGAGCCCATGAATAAGCGTATTGTCCATTTCCTCCAGAAGCGTTAATGCTTACAGAGCCATTTGAAGAGCCGTTACACGTTGGATGACTCACTGTTGAAATACTTGAAATTACGGCAGTAGAAACCATTGTGATCGTGACATTTTGTTGTGGAGCAGTACATTGGTTCGCGTCAGCAAGTTGACAGCTGTAGTTTCCAGGACTCAAATTACTGTTCAGTGCACTGTTGCTGCTTGTATTTGACCAATTGAATGAAAAAGTTCCTGTACCTCCCGAAGTGGAAAGTTGAATGCTTCCATTGTTTTGTCCACAACTTGCATTAGTCACTGTTGAACTGACTTGAATCGGCAAGCAAATTTTAAATATGGGATTAATTGCTAATCCAACCGTATACCCAAAGTTTTCAATTGGAGTCCAAGCGCTAGCCCCATTTGGATTCTGATTCCACTTCATGAAGGCACGGTTTGCCATGTAGTAACTCGTGGAAGTTTGAATTTTGATGTTTCCAGCATTTTCAATCACTCCGAAAAAGTAAGTACCGGGACTTAGATTAAATGTCCCACCAGTAATGGGCAGATTGATGCTTGCACCAGAAATGGAATTGGAAGTAGTACTGGTGTACGTCGTCGTTGAAATAATCGGCGATCCTGTTGGAATGCCATTTACATCTGTCGCATAAATATCTACGCGAATAGGTTGATTTGCCGGTGTTCCCGCTGCAAGACCAATTTTCACAGAATCCAAGTAATCTTGTTGTCCGATTGTAAACGTTTGTCCAAGTACACCATTGTCATAGACGCTAGTTGAATTGTTGCCAATCCCAATGGTTCCGGTTGTTCCCACAACCCTTGATAACTCGGATTTCGTTCTGGAAAAATAAGTGATATAAGAGTTATTGTACGGAATTTGGTCGTTGACCGTGTTGAACACATATTCAATGGAATAATTCCCGAGTGACTGAATGGTGTAATTTGAAACGGAGAACGTATCTATCTGTCCCGAAATCAAATTATGTGCAGAACTCGTTGCGGTATAAATCAAACTATTCGTAGCTACATTTTTGATATTGACGGTCATCGTCACATTATACAAGGGATTCGTTCCTGAATTTTTCCCGCATGCAGAAAGAGTCAAATTGTTGCCATTAACGGATTGACGCGTATGTATTTTGGTGAATTCTCCGCCCGGACTTTGATGACTCACATAAGAAAGATCAATAGCAGGATTGGAACCAAGTTTCGGTCTAATCATGAAAGCGTAATTGACGCTATAAGACTCAATCGTATTCCAATTTCCGGAGATGGTTGTTCGGACATAGTTTTTTCCTGTTGTAAATAGATTAGCATCGCAACCGATGGGATAGGGAGTATTCCCCAGTTTATGAATGGAAAAAAGGTAATTCCCATTCGGTAAAGAAAGTGGGTTTGCCAACGTATGTGTTTGCCATCCCGCCCCTGTGGAAATGGAATTTGGAGATGTATAAATTGGACTTAGTTGAATGATGTTGTTGATGATTGGATAAACTTCAACGTAATATTCCTGAGTCGTTGACGCACTTTGAGTATAAAACTGCACGCCGCTTAATACGTCATTACCCGTAACTGTGTATACCACTCCTTGGTCGTATTCTGAGCTTGTTGACCAATTAAAGGCATTGGAATACGAATTATTATCCCTTGCGTAGTAATTGAAATCTACGCTAAGGTTTTGAGTAGAAACATCATTTGTTGTTAGTCCATCAATTTGCGTTTGTGTTTTAATGTACTTAATAAAATAGTTCTTGGATACAGAAAGGTTTGGAAACCAAGTCCCACTAATAATAGCTTGTTGACTGCCCACTCCTATATTCAAAGGAGTACTTGTCAGAACTTGAATCGGTGTGCTGACATTGGGTAACTCGTAGATTTCTGTGCTTAAAATGACATTTGAAATCGTGCTTCCACTGTAGTTTTTAACCGTTGCGCCAAATGGAATTCCATAATTCGCTTGTTGTAGTGGAATTTTTGTTAACCTGTTTTTCAGGTAAATGATACCAGTGTCGTTGTTATTGGGCAATGCGGTGTAGGTGAAATTCCATGTAAAACCTGTACTTGACCAAGCATTGTCCCATTCGAAATAATACGTATTTCCCGCTGTTAAAATCAAATTGTCAACACGCGAAGCAAAAGAATTTGTTCCAGATGAAATGCACCCACTGAAATCATCGTTGGCCCCGAGAAGTGTCAAATTCCCACAACTTCCTGACCATATCCATAGACGAGTGTCGGATCCGCCACCACAAGAATTGATGGACAAATTACCGTTTGTCGTTGGGGTAAATTTATACCAATTAGAACCTGTTGCCCCCGGTTGTGAGGCTCCTGTACCGGTAATTGTTGATGCTGTAAATGTTCCCGGAGATACATTGGTTGCTAACACACAACTCGCACCTTGGGACAACGAGTAAAATGCATGAAAGAATACTAAAACCAGTAAAAAATACCTCATTGAACGAATTTATTTCAAAATTACGGATTCAAGCTTATATTAAAAAGTAAGAGTTGTAAGATTGTAAATCTTTAACGATCACGAAATAGTTGCACAAAAAAAAACACAGCCTAGGCTGTGTTTTTCTAATGTTTTATTTTGATTATTTCACGTAAACGCGTTGTGTTGTTGTTTCAGTGCCATTGGAAACAACCACTTGGTAGATTCCAGTACTTAAATCGTCAAAGGATAAGGTATTGTTAACATCGGTTAACTTTTCCGTTTTCAATGTTTGTCCAGACATAGATACAAAGGAAACATTTGCGCCAATTACATCTGGTGTCACGTTTATGTTTACATGTTCTGGTGTACCAAAAATGGTTACTTTGTCGGACAATGAAATCAATTCCAATCCGGAATTTCCTCCTTCACCCGCAAGTATTTGTGTATTTGCTGTTGCTTGGTATCCGTATCCATGAATAGTGATTTGGGAAGCATTTGAATTCACTGAAAGTTCTACCCAACCATAGTACGTATTTGCTCCAGCTGCTAATTTTGCTCCTAAAAATTTATTGGATTGATTCAAGAAATTTCCTTGTTGAATTGGAATTTGCCCCAATGGACCCGCATCAACAATTAAATCTAATCCTAAAGCTCCATTAGAAGATGTTCCAAAATTTCCAGCAGCAGAAATAGGGTCTCCATTGTTCAATGCGGAAATTTGAAATGAGGAAGAAGAACTTCCAGTTCCAACGGCTCCAACCAAAGAAACACCAGCAGTCATTTGAACACCTGCTATTCCACCATCATAAGTGAATTGAACTCCTTGCGTAGAAGAAGAACCATTGATGTGTTGAACGAAAAATGTCAATTCAGGATTCGCATCATTATTGAAATCTAATGCATAAGGTGCGTGTAAAGAATCGACAATTACATCCGGATTTAAATCCGTTGCAACGACTTGTGCGTTCACATTACCTTGAGCTACCAATGCACCAGCAACCGCTGAGTATTGTTTTAATCTCGTTTTGTTTGAAGAGGAAAGTGTTTTCATAATTTAGCAATTTGGCATAAAAATAATGATTTTTTGATTGAAATGGAAATTTTAATTATTTCCCCAAGAAGTTCTGTATAATATACGTTTGCTCTTCTTTGTGTCCCAAAAGTGATTCATGGGATAAATAAAGAACCGGTAACTTTGCTTGACTATCAATCCAAGCTTCGATTTTACTCTGCTCCAACTGGAAATGCGCTAACTTTTTTGTAGATAAAACAGATTTCAATTGATCACCCGTTTTTAGTTGTGCCGAAAAATCTACTTCGGATTGAACGTAGATTAATTTGTAATGAAATTGATCAGGCAAAAAGGACAGGGCATGACTTGGTATAAAAACAACTTCAGTCGTAAGTTCTTCTAACCATTGAGCCGATAAATGTAGGTTTTTTGCCTGTTCGCTATACTTTTCAGCATCATAGACAGGGATGCCTATTTCGTGCAAAAAGGCGAGTATTTTCGCATGGTCTTTTTCGACGGCTTCCGTTAAAATGATGCGTTCACCTCGAACGTTTTCTTGTAAAAAGTCAAAGTGAATCTTGGCTTTATCAGCATTTTTCAAGTCCTCAGAGTATAGTTTTTGCAGCCATTTGTGCGCTTTTACATTCCCTGGAACAAGGCGCAAATTAACTTCAAATGCATTGATGGCATCCTCCATTAATCCTTGTCGAACCAAGGCTTCTCCCAAATGATAATGGCCTCTGTGAAAGAAAAAATCACTTTCGATGGCAATGAGAAATTCTTCAATGGCAGCGTTTAGTTCACCACGTCTCAGAAAACTTAGCCCTAAACCATGGTGAGCTCGTGCTGGAGAATCATCGATATTTAGGGCGCGAATAAATTGTGCTTCCGCTTCTTGGTATTTTTTGCGTTGAAGAAAAATCTGTGCAATATTCAATGCAACCTGATAATTATATGGATTTCGTTCCTGAATCTTTAAAAGCTTTGATAAAGCGAGGTGAGGTTTGTTCATAGCCAATAGAATCAAGCCTTCCAGGTATTCTAAAAACATAGGCTCTTCCATTCCGAGTTTATCGTAGGAATCTTCCTGTTTTTCGGCTTTTTTATTTTCTTCTTTTAAGTCGTTTAGGATCTCCATGGCTTTGCGGTACTGCCGCTTAGACAAATACACAAAAGCCAATCGTTGTCCGTAACGTTGAATTTTACTCTCTTGATAAATGCGTTCGAGTATCGTTAAGGCCTCTTGGTATTTTCCAGCATTCAAAAGGTTTCTAGCAATATAGTATTCGTTTTCCCGTTTCGATTTCTCGACTTGTTGGATTTTATCGTCGTCTATTGCATCGATGTATCCGAGATCAACTAACTGTTGTAACGCTTCCTGTGCTGCCCACGGATCCTCGCGCAAGATGGCATCGTGCATACCACTTTCCCCGGGAATTGTTTCCCATGAATCGACAAATTGAACTTCTCTTGGTTCTTCGAAGCATGCGTGCAATACTTTTCCTTCCATGTCTTTTCCAACGGGTAAGTCCATGTGATGTAGAAGCGTTGGCGTGATGTCCAATACGCTCGCTCCTGAAATAGCCATCCCATTCCTTTTAATTCCGGGTCCTGCCATGACAAAAACGCCATACGGACTATGTTCAACCGCTGGACCTGAAGGTTCTTTTGGTATGTATAATGGACGCTGGTGATCGCAGTGAAATCCATGGTCAGAAATCAACAAGACAGTGGTGTTTTCTTCGTCAATAAGGCTCATCATGCGGTCCAACATGCGGTCGTGGAATACATATGCGGCCTCTACTACATGTTGAAAATCTTCAAAATCCTGTTCCGGAATTTCTGGTCTTCGAGGCGGGAAATAGCGCATTGCTACATGAGAAAAATGATCAATCGCATCGTGGTATACAGCCATGAAATCCCAATCACTTTTTTCTAACAGATGACAACTAGCACTGTGAATTGTTCCAGCATTCGCCATGTTTTTTATCACACTCGTTGTGCGTCTATCCGAACGAAGAGGAATATTATCCTTTAGATTTGGAATGAATGGCAGTGCTTGATTTAAGGTGATTTGATGTGGATGGATACGAAATTCCTTCATGGTTTCTTCCATTTCCTTTGGATGAACCGTGCCATTTGGCATTTCCCACTCTTCCTCTAATGGTTTCGTGGCAATTTGATACAAGTTGGACACCATGACTCCATTGATAGGTTCAGCAGGATTACTTGGCCACCATGCCACGACATTGCTTTTATATCCTTCTTGATTTAAGATGTTCCAAATGGCTTTGACTTTTCGTGAAGTAGAAGTAACAGGACGAAGATTTTCACCGTCGGGAGTTGGCTCGATGAATCCGCCGATTCCGTGTGTGTCTGCCCGAAATCCAGTGGCGATACTCGTCCACAGCATCGGAGAAAGTGGTGGGTCTAAGGTTTGTAGTTTGCCGTGAACTCCGCGGGACATTAACCGAGAAAGCGCAGGCATTTTTCCTTGTTGGATCAATGGCATGATCACTTTCCATTCGGCAGCATCCCAACCGATGACGAGTACTTTGTTTTTTGAACTCATGCGTTTTTTCTATTGCGGTAAAGTGATTGATCAATGACTGATTTCAATTCTTCCAAAGGTGTTTCCCACGAGCAAAAGTCAATTAAGCTTTGCAAACAAGTTTCCGGATTTTCAAGTAATTCTCGGTGCTGAATTTCAATGAAGGAAATGTTGTTGGCGTGTAAAAACTGCCTGCTTTTTTCGACGTGAAGGGTGTAAATTGAACGAAATTTCTCCTGCTGCTCTTTTTGGTCCTTGCCCAACATCTTCTCTTGGGATTGTAGCACTTCATCTAAATCACGAATCATGAAAACCACACGGTATTCAAGAGAAAGGTCAATAAATGTAACCAGCGGAGCGACAATTTTGATGGTTTTCCCATCTAGGTCCTTCAAGAAAGCATTGTTTTTCACAATGCCCTTTACAGCCTCTAATTCGTAATATCCCTTTGGATTATTTTCATCTTCTGTTCGAATAGCATCCGTTGCGATGTCAGCATTTGCTGCTTTGAAAAGTTGCATCATCAAGGAAGTTCCTGATCGAGGTATGCCAGTTATAAGTGTAATCACAGTCTTTTTTGATAAGGTTAATCAAAAATAACAATAATCAAGAGGAGAAAAGGAATGGCCGAAAACTAAATTGTTTTCAAGATGATTTTATTGCGGTGCAGGGTGATTTCCCCCTTGATTTCTAATTGCTTTAACAATCTTGAAATCACAACTCTAGATGAGTGAAGGTCGTCCGCAACTTGTTGATGCGTGTGTAAAATCTCAAGTGAGCCAAGTAATTTCGCTTGATCGCGAAGGTATTTGAGTAAACGTTGATCTAAATTCATGAAGGCGATGGCGTCAATGGATTCCATTAATTCCATCATGCGAGTGTGGTAATTGCTGATGATGTACGTGCGCCAACTTTTATATTGATCCATCCAAATTTCCATGTATTCCGCTGGAATCATGAGTAGGAGCGATGGCTCCATTGCCGTTGCTTTGATTTGACTATCGATTTTCTTCGTACAGCATTGCAAGGACATCGCGCAAGTGTCACCTCCTTCAATGTAGTAAAGGAGTAGTTCTTCGCCGTTTTCATTCTCGCGAGAAACTTTGATCGAACCTTCAATGACGATAGGAATTAACTGCAAGCGATCTCCTACATGGACAATGATTTCATCCGTTGTGGTTTCGCGAACTTTGGCAAGTTTCGCCATTTCTGCAATCAACTCCGGTTCTAAAACGTATCCAAGTTGAGCTTGGAGCATGAGCTCCTTATTTTGCTGGCTTAGCATCTGCTTTATAGGAAATGAAGATGTTGGCGTAAATGATTTTTGATAAGGCAAATAAATAGGGCGCTAAAACGATGGTGAAAAATGTCACTAGTCCAATTTGGGTCCATGCCCCAAAACTAGGAAACCATAGTTTACACGAAACCCAGATGGTCACAAATAATGCTACCCCTAGTGCGTAGGATATATACATGGCTCCGTAGAAAAATCCAGGTTCGCGTTCGTATTTTAGGTGGCACACGTCGCATTCTTGACGCACATCACCAACATATTTCAAGTTGTATACGTTGGAAACTAGAAACTTTCCTTCCTGACATTGCGGACACGTTATGTGTGCAATGCTGTACAATTTGGAACCTTTTTTTATCATAGCATTCATGTTTTCTTCCGACAAAAGTACGTGATTTAAGAGCGTGAGTATGTAACAGATGTTACTAAAAATCGAAAACTTGACGAAAATCATGTTTTGTCCGAAATTGGGAATTTGCTTGACATGAATTATGACAAAACGACACTGTTTTTGGGTGGAATCTTTCATTTTGTCATTGGTCGATGAATAAATACGGATGGCACACAAATTGAGAAATGCAAAACATCAAAATGAAAATATATTTAGAATGGGAAAAATAATTGGAATTGACTTAGGAACAACAAACTCGTGTGTTTCTGTCATGGAAGGAAATGAGCCAGTAGTAATTGCGAACTCAGAAGGTAAAAGAACAACACCGTCTGTTGTTGCATTTGTTGAAGGTGGAGAGCGTAAAGTAGGAGATCCTGCAAAACGTCAAGCAATCACGAATCCAACAAAAACAATCTCTTCGATTAAACGATTCATGGGATCTAGTTTCGATGAGTGTAGCAAAGAAGTAGCACGTGTTCCTTACCAAGTTGTGAAAGGTGACAACAATACCCCTCGTGTGAAAATCGACGAGCGTTTGTATTCTCCACAAGAAATTTCTGCCATTATTCTTCAGAAAATGAAGAAAACAGCAGAGGATTATCTTGGACAAGAGGTAACGGAGGCAGTTGTAACTGTTCCGGCTTACTTTAACGATGCGCAACGTCAAGCAACAAAAGAAGCAGGTGAAATCGCAGGATTAACAATCAAAAGAATCATCAACGAGCCGACAGCAGCAGCATTGGCTTATGGATTAGATAAAAAAGGAATTGACCAAAAAATCGTTGTATTCGACTTCGGTGGTGGAACGCATGACGTTTCCGTACTTGAATTAGGAGATGGTGTATTTGAAGTATTGGCAACAGACGGTGACACACACTTAGGTGGTGACGACGTAGATGAGGCAATCATTGTTTGGTTATCAGAAGAATTTAAAAAAGACGAAGGATTAGACTTACGCAAAGATCCAATGGCACTTCAACGTTTGAAAGAAGCGGCGGAGAAAGCGAAAATCGAATTGTCTTCAACAAACTCATCGGAAATCAATCTTCCGTACATCATGCCAGTTGATGGAGTTCCAAAACACTTAGTAAGAACATTACAACGTGCAAAATTCGAGCAATTGATTTCTGAAATCGTTGAGCGTACGATTGCTCCTTGTCGTTCTGCCTTGAAAAATGCAGGATTGTCGCCAAGTGATATCAACGAAGTAATTTTAGTAGGTGGATCTACGCGTATTCCAATCATCCAAGATGCGGTTGAACGTTTCTTCGGAAAAGCGCCATCAAAAGGAGTGAATCCAGATGAGGTAGTTGCAGTAGGTGCAGCGATCCAAGGTGGGGTATTGACAGGTGAAGTGAAAGACGTTCTTTTATTAGACGTGATTCCTTTATCTTTAGGTATCGAAACAATGGGTGGTGTTTTGACAAAATTAATCGAAGCAAACACAACGATTCCAACGAAAAAATCAGAAGTGTTCTCTACGGCATCTGACAATCAACCATCTGTAGACATTCACGTACTTCAAGGTGAGCGTCCAATGGCAACGGATAACAAAACATTGGGTCGTTTCCAATTGACAGATATTCCACCAGCGCAAAGAGGTGTTCCTCAAATTGAGGTGACATTCGACATCGATGCGAACGGAATCATGAATATTTCAGCGAAAGACAAAGGGACAGGAAAACAACAATCGATTAAAATCGAAGCGTCTTCAGGTTTGTCTGACGAAGAAATCCAACGAATGAAAGCAGAAGCAGAAGCAAATGCTGAATCGGATAACAAAAAACGTGAAGAAGTTGAAACAATCAACAAGGCAGATTCATTGATTTTCCAAACGGAGCGTCAAATGAAAGAATACGGAGATAAAATTCCAGCGGACAAAAAACAAGGAATCGAAGATGCCTTAACTGAATTGAAAGCGGAATTCGAAACGCGTAACATTCAAAACCTTGAGCCAGCAATGGAAAAATTGAACAATGTGTTCCAAGCAGCTTCTCAAGATATGTACAATGCAGCAAATGCTGACGGTGGAAACGCTGGGGATGCAGGAGCGGATCAATCAACTGGTAACCCGAACGACGAAGTGACTGATGTTGATTTCGAAGAAGTAAAAGACAAATAAGTTCAAACTTGTTTGAATGTAAAAGGGCTGCCATTGGCAGCCCTTTTTGCGTTGAAAAAATCAGGTTAATCTACAATTAGATGTTTTTCAATGCTACCATCACTATATTTTATTAGGAATAACTTCCCTTTTTCAGGAATACATAAACGTCCGAGTAAATCATAATAGGCGATAATCGTTTTCGTTTCAGTTGGTGAAATTTCATCTTGATCTGCAGTCACTTGAACGCAATTGTAATAGTTCACTTGTAGGTTGTAAAATTGCTGAATGGAATCCGCTACTTCGAGCAGGCCTTGAACGTTTTCTAAATGATTTCCTTGCCTATTATAAATAATTGCCAGGTCATAACATGTTTGGGTGTGAGAATTCAATTGAACATCTTCCAATGTCATAAGGCCACGTCTGTCTCCGGGTGGATTCTGTGCACTCACTTCGGTCCAACCTTGATTCGTGTATGG